>SR_TP_S13solDRAFT_1000141_pt1 | contig 38393 bp, 32 predicted proteins | sample SodReaTP_S13sol_FD_11159 | JGI IMG/M metagenome (IMG submission 11159)
ATTCTAGTGACGGAACCGTCATCCTGACCGAATCAGACCCCCGCATCACCGACATTAAAACTCGATTGTCCAGCCCAGCCAGAACGACGGCTTGTCGTCGGTTGCAATTACGGCACTGCCGCCACCGTCGGTCTGTTCGTAAGTCAGGTTCAAACTGCCGAACTGGCCCAGCGAGCGGCTGGCACTCAGCCCCCAATGCGCATAGGAAAGGTTGTTCCCGACGATCGGATTGCCGTCTTCCTTGAAGTCATAGTAGCCGGCGAATGCCGTAAACCCGATTTCGTTCCATTCCAGCGGCAGATCCAGCGAGAGGGAGTAATACAGATCACCGCTGTCGAAAGCCGAAGCGCCCTCGGCTTCGCCCCAGAAAGTCCAGGCCAGCCCGCCCGTCAGGAGTCCGAATGACACATTGAACCAGGCTTCGGCGTAATCGATGTTGCCTCCCCCGGGAAAGTGATACAGCACGGCTCCGGTGTCCCAACTCAAACCGGTTCCGCCAAGCTCGCGCCCATAGCCCAGGTAAACATCGATCTCGGCATCCGCCTCCTCACCTTCGCCGAAATCCACGTTCGAAAGCCAGAAACCGGCACTGAAACCCGAGGCATGGCTGTAATCCAGCCCGCCCTGCACTGCCGGTCCGTCATCAGTCTGGGTTACCCCCCGAAACAGGTAATTGCTGACCAGGCCGACATTTACGGTGATCTCGTCTTCATCCTGCGCGCGCCCCGGCTGTGATGCGAACAAAGCTGCGGAAAGCATGATCATCCTGGTTACATGGTGCTTCTCGTGATGTTTCTCGGTCATGCCTTAACCTCCCATTGAATTCAACCCGATTACTCGCTTCCCGGCCGGTCCTGCATCGCGAAGCAGCCAGGGTGCAGTAAACAGATTTCATGCCAGAATCGGGAAAACCATGAACATCAGCGAGTTGCATGTCACCAGATCGTCTCTTCGCGCCTGCCTGGTGCAATTTTATGTTGCAATGCACAAAATCGGTGCGCTTATTTCCGCCGGCCTGAAACCCCACAGCAGCAAATCCGCTAAAATACCGCCCGGGCCAGGTGTGTCGGATCCGCCATCACCGGCCCGCTTCTACACCGGTTCTCGGGGGCCGGTTTCCTTTTCACAAATTTGCGCCGCCAGAAGCGCGACGTCCGGAGGATTGAATGAATCTTTTCGAGACCATCCATACGACCGAGCACGAGCAAGTCATTTTCTGCCACAACAAGGATGCAGGCCTCAAAGGCATCATTGCCATTCACAACACCACGCTGGGTCCTGCACTGGGCGGCCTGCGCATGTGGCCTTACGCCACCGAACAGGAGGCACTGGAAGATGTGCTGCGGCTGTCGCGCGGCATGACCTACAAGGCGGCCGTGGCCGGTCTGAACCTGGGTGGCGGCAAGTCGGTACTGATCGGCGATCCGCGCACCGACAAGTCCGAAGCGCTGTTTCGTGCTTTCGGCCGCTTCATCGATTCGCTCAACGGACGTTACATCACGGCTGAGGATGTGGGCATCGATGTCAATGACATGGAATACGTCTTCCAGGAAACCGACAACTGTGTTGGCGTGCACCAGGTCCACGGCGGCTCGGGCGATCCTTCGCCGTTTACGGCTTACGGCACGCTGCAGGGTATCCGGGCGAGCCTGCAGCGCCAGTTCGGCAATGAAGAGGTCGGCGACTACACCTATGCCGTTCAGGGCGTTGGTCACGTCGGCATGGAACTGGTCAAGCTGCTGCGCAACGAAGGGGCCAAGGTTTTCGTCACCGACATCAACGAGAAGGCCGTTGCCGAGGCCGTTCAGCTGGGCTGTGAAGCGGTCGAACTGGATGATATCTACGAAGTCGATGCCGATGTGTTCTGCCCCACGGCACTTGGCGCGGTCATCAACGAGCAGACCATCCCGCGGCTGAAATTCAAGATCGTGTGCGGTGCGGCAAACAACCAGCTTGCCACCGACGAATGCGGTGATGAACTGGAGCGGCGTGGCATTCTGTATGCGCCCGACTACGCCGTCAACGCCGGCGGCCTGATGAACGTCTCGATCGAGTTCGAGGGGTACAACCGCGAGCGTGCCAAGCGCATGATGCGCACCATTTACTACAACGTTTCCAAGATTTTCCAGATTGCCGAACGCGACGGCATCCCGAGCTGGAAAGCGGCCGATCGCATGGCCGAGGAACGCATCAACACCATCGGCAAGCTCAAGCTGCCCTTCATGGGCCGCTCGCACCGCTTCCCGGGCCGCGAACGGGGGAATCACTGAGGTCGCATCCAGCGCTTCCGTAACCTGGAGCCTTCTTGATTGACTTCGGACTGCGGAGCATCGGATGACCTCTGAATGCGTGAATGGTAAATGGTAAATAGTGAATGGCAAGCTATTGCAAGCCGTCTTCTCGCTTGCCATTTACCATTCACCATTCACTATTTACGCCTTTATTCAAGGCGATTGGCTGTCCAAGGCCAAGACATCGATACAACATGGCCGGAGCCATCAGCATGAAACTCCCCGAAGACATCGAACTGCTGCGCGAGACGACCCGACGGTTTGCCGAAGAGGCTATCGCGCCGCGTGCTGCCGAAATCGACGAGAGCAACGAGTTTCCACAGGAGCTATGGACCGAGCTCGGCGAGATGGGGCTGCTGGGCATCACCATCCCGGAGGAACTGGGCGGTTCGGGCATGGGTTATCTGGCCCATCTGGTCGCAATGGAGGAAATCTCGCGCGCTTCCGCTTCCATCGGGCTTTCCTACGGTGCGCACTCCAACCTGTGCCTGGACAACCTGTACCGAAACGGCAATCAGGCCCAGCGCGAGAAGTTCGTGCCGAAGCTGGTCTCGGGCGAATACAAGGGCGCACTGGCGATGTCCGAACCCGGCGCGGGCTCCGACGTGGTCGGCTCGATGTCGTGCAAGGCCGAGAAAAAAGGCGATGTGTGGGTTGCCAACGGCTCGAAGATGTGGATCACCAACGGGCCGGAATGCGATGTCGCAGTGGTCTACATGCGCACCGCTGGCAAGGAAGCCGGCTCGAAGTGCATGACTGCCTTCCTGGTCGAAAAGGACATGCCCGGCTTCCGCAAGGCCCAGAAACTCGACAAGCTGGGCATGCGCGGCTCCAACACCTGCGAACTGGTGTTCGATCAGTGCGAGATTCCGGAAGGGAATGTACTCGGCCAGGTCAATGAGGGCGTCAAGATCCTGATGTCGGGGCTCAATTCCGAGCGCCTGGTGTTGTCCGGCGGGCCGATCGGCATCATGCAGGCCTGTCTGGACCAGGTATTGCCCTATGTCCGTGAACGCAAGCAGTTCGGGCGCACGCTGGGCGATTTCGGGCTGATGCAGGCCAAGATCGGCGACCTGTACGCTTCCTTGCAATCCTCGCGGGGATTCGCCTACCAGGTCGCGGCCGACTTCGATGCCGGCAGCAAGTCCCGTATCGACGCCGCGGCCTGCCTGTTGCACGCGTCCAGAAACGCGGTTCAGACAGCGCTGGAGGCCATCCAGGCCCTGGGCGGCAACGGCTACATCAACGAGTACCCCACCGGACGCCTGCTGCGCGATGCCAAGCTCTACGATATCGGCGCCGGCACCAACGAGATCCGTCGCATGCTGATCGGCCGCGAGCTGGTTCAATCCAGCGTCTGAATGGATACTCTTGAGGTATGTTCTCGAATATCCGGATAAGCTACTGATTATAAATATTTTATTTACTTTCTGACCTGCGATCTCGTACTTCGACCGGCAAACCTCAAAAACCGGTAAGCTTGTGACTTTGGAGCAAGGGGCGAGTCCTGCATGACCGTCGAAATCGCGCTGGTATTCATCATCATCGGTTGCGCGCTTTATCTGTTCGCGACCGAGAAGCTGCCGATCGATGTCACTGCGCTGGCCATTCTGGTCACGCTGATGGCAACTCCCATTCTGTTCCACTCGCAGTGGCTGCTGGAACGGGGCGTGAATCTCAAGGCCGCGTTTCCCAACGTTTCCGAAAGCCTCTCGGGCCTGTCCAGCACGGCCACGGTTACGGTGCTGTGCATGTTCATCCTGTCCGGCGGCATCCAGCGTTCGGGTCTGGTGCACGTCATCGGCAAGCGCCTGTTTCCCTTCCTCGGCAATTCCGAGTTGCGGCAGATCATCGGCATCGGGCTGCTGGTCGGGCTGGTCTCGGGCATCATCAACAATACCGCGGCTGTTGCGATCGCCATCCCACTGGTGCTGGACATGGTCCGGCGCAGTAATTTCAAGGCCTCACGCGTGCTGCTGCCGGTCAGCTTCTTCGCCATGATGGGCGGCACGCTGACGCTGATCGGCACCTCGACCAACATCCTGGCATCCGCCATCCTGGCCGACGACGAGCGGATCGCACGCGAGCTTTCAATGTTCGAATTTACCCACCTGGGGCTGATCGTGCTGGGCGTTGGCCTGCTGTATTTCCTGACTCTGGGCCGGCTGTTGCTGCCGCGATCCGACGCGCGCCCGCTGGCCGAGCCGGATGAGGAAAGCTTCATCGTCGAGCTGTTCGTCCCCAACGACAGCGCGCTGATTGGTAAAACCCTGGAAGATTCGAAGTTCGAGCCGCATAGCGGCGCCGACGTTCTCAAGCTGACCCGCGACGACAAGACCTGGATCAAGCGTGCCCGCACCACCGGGATCGAACATGGCGACATCATCATGGTTCGCGCCACGGTGCGTCAGATCATGGATCTGATCAAGGAGAATCAGGTTGACGTACTCTCCGATTTCGGCGATACACGAAAAGCGCGTGCCGATGGCCAGCTGGTGCCGATTCTGCTGAGAAATCGCGGCCTGTTCAACGGCCGCACGGCGCGTGCGATCGATTTCTGGAAACGTTTCCAGGCACGCCTGATCGGCCTGGACATTCGCAGCCCGCGCTCGCGCCGGCTGGCACAGGAAAAACTCCACGTCGGCGAAATTGCCCTGCTGGAGATTTCCCGCACTGCCCTGACCCGGCTGCATCGCAATTCGGATGTGGTCGTGCTCAATGAATACGAGGATGACTTCGATCGCAAGCGGATGACCATCGCCGGCGGGATCGTGGCCGGGGTCATCATCCTGGCCGCAACCACCCCCATGCCGATCGTGCTGACCGCGATCGGCGGCGTGATCGCGATGGTGATGACCGGCTGCATTTCCAAGCAGGACATGTACGCCGATGTCTCCTGGGACGTGATCTTTCTGCTGGCCGGAATCATCCCGCTGGGAATCGCGATGACCAAATCCGGCGCAGCGGCCTGGCTGGGCTCCCTGATTGCCGTGCACGCCGTCGACTGGCACCCCATCTTCATTCTCATGGCGGTGTACTTCATCACGACCATTCTCACCGAACTGGTCAGCAACAATGCCTCGGCCGTGATTCTGGTTCCGGTCGCCATCGCCATTGCGGAGATGCTGGGCCTGAACCCGCTTCCACTGGTTTTCGCCGTGATGTTTGCCGCCTCGACCAGCTTCCTGTCACCGGTCGGCTACCAGACCAACACCATGATCTTCGGCACCGGCGTGTTGCGCTTTACCGATTTCGCCAAGGTCGGCGCGCCGCTGAACATCATCCTGATGGTAGTCACCAGCTGCGCGCTTTACTGGCTCTGGCCAATCCGGCTCGCGTGAGCGTGAATGAGTCTCCCTCTCGGCCCGGGTAAAGCCTGTCCGGGCTGTCATCAGCGGGCACCCTGATCTGCGATAATAGGCGCTTTCCTGATTCAGAACCCCAAGGAGCCCGCCATGTCGGATTCGATCGTCATCACCGCCGCCCGGCGCACAGCCATTGGCTCTTTCCAGGGCCAGTTTGCCTCGCTGGCCAACCACCAGCTCGGCACGGCCGCGATCCGCGCCGTGCTGGCCGACAGCGGCCTGCCCGGAGACCAGATCAGCGAAGTGCTGATGGGCTGTGTTCTGCCGGCCGGTGCCGGCCAGGCGCCGGCCCGACAGGCATCGCTCGGGGCCGGCCTGCCGTATTCAACCGGATGCACCACGCTGAACAAGGTCTGTGGCTCGGGCATGAAAGCGGTCATGATCGGCCACGATGCCATCCGGGCCGGCTCTGCGGACGTTGTCATCGCCGGCGGCATGGAGTCGATGACCAACGCCCCCTACCTGGTCAAGCGCGGCCTGCGCATGGGCCATGATCAACTGCTCGACCACATGTTCTACGACGGCCTGCAGAATCCCTATGACGGCCAGATGATGGGCGGCTTCGGTGAAAAATGCGCGGCCAGATACGATTTCACCCGGGAGCAACAGGATGACTTCTCGCGCGCCTCGGTCGAACGGGCCAACCGCGCCATCCAGGAAGGCCTGTTCAATAATGAAATCACCCCGGTGACGGTAAAAAGCCGTAAGGGAGAGGCCGAGATCGATACCGACGAGGAGCCCGGCCGGGTCGATATCGGCAAGATTCCCGGCCTTCGTCCGGCCTTCGCCAAGGATGGCACGATCACCGCGGCCAGTTCATCCAAGATTTCCGACGGTGCCGCGGCAGTGATGCTGATGACTGCCGAAAGTGCCCGGGCGCGTGGTCTCGAGCCGCTGGCCCGAATCGTCGCGCATGCCACCCACTCGCAGGAACCGGAGTGGTTCACGACCGCGCCCGTGGGCGCGATTGCGAAGGTGCTGGACAGTGCCGGCTGGACCGCCGACCAGGTTGACCTCTACGAAATCAACGAAGCCTTCGCCACCGTCACCATGGCGGCCATGAAGGAACACGACCTGCCGCATGAAAAGGTCAACATCCATGGCGGCGCCTGTGCCCTGGGACACCCCATCGGCTGCAGCGGAGCGCGCCTGCTGGTGACACTGATCCACGCCTTGAAGACCACCGGCGGCAAGCGCGGTGTAGCCTCGCTGTGCATCGGGGGTGGTGAGGCCACTGCGATTGCGGTCGAGATCGACTGACCGGTCCGGGTTGATCGAGACCGAACGAAACATTCTTCTGAAGTACCCGAGGGACTGCACCCGTGCCCAATCATTACATGTCACGCCTGTTCGGGCGCTCTCCGGTCAAGCCCATCCAGAAGCATTTCGAGCAAGCGGCCAACTGTGCCATGGAGCTCGTGCCGTTTTTCCAGGCGGCAAAAAGCGGGGACTGGGGCGCGGCCACGAAAGCGCGCAAGCGCATCACCCGGTTCGAGGACGCCGCCGACGATCTCAAGCAGGAATTCCGGCTGAATCTGCCCAAGAGCATGTTCATGCCGGTCAGCCGCTCCGACCTGCTGGACCTGATCTCCATGCAGGACCGGATTGCCAACAAGGCCAAGGACATTTCCGGCCTGGTGATCGGCCGCAGGATGCAGATTCCGGAGTCCCTCGCCGACAGCCACCTGGACTTTCTGCGCTGCAGCCTCAGGGCCGTCGCCCAAGCCCAGAAGACCGTTGCTGAACTCGATGAACTGTTCGAGACCGGCTTTCGCGGTCAGGAAGTGGACCTCGTGATCAGCATGACCGAGGAGCTCAGCCGGATCGAAAGCGAGGCCGACCGCATGCAGATCAAGCTCAGAGCCCAACTGTTCCGGATCGAAAAGGACCTGCCGCCCGTCGATGTAATGTTCCTGTACAGGATCTTCGAGTTGACCGGTGACCTGGGCGACCTCGCCCAGGGAGTTGGCGGCCGATTGCATCTGATGATTTCAAGCTGAATCGATTCAGGAAATGGAACTCGCGGTACTGTTCGTTGCATTGGCGGCCCTGTTCGGGCTGTTCATGGCCTGGGGCATCGGGGCCAACGACGTAGCCAATGCCATGGCGCCTGCAGTCGGCTCGAAGTCGATCACGATTCGCCAGGCGGTTGTTATTGCAGCAATTTTCGAATTTTCCGGCGCGGTGCTGGCCGGCGGCGGCGTGACATCGACCATTCGCAGGGGAATTGTCGATGCCGGCCTGTTCGCCGGTACGCCGGAATTGCTGATTTTCGGAATGCTTGCATCACTACTGGCCGCAGGCACCTGGCTGATGATTGCCTCGAAATACGGCTGGCCGGTGTCCACAACCCACTCGATCATCGGCGCCGTGGCCGGTTTCGCGGTAGCCGCCCTGGGAATGCAGGCGGTGCACTGGCCGCAGATCGGGCGCATTGTGACGAGCTGGTTCATCAGCCCGGTGCTTGCCGGCGTGATCGCACTGATGCTGTTCATCAGCGTGCAACGCCTGATTCTCAATCACGCCGACCCGCTGGCGGCAGCGCGCCGCTACGGGCCGTTCTACATCTTTCTGTCGGGGTTCTTCATCAGCCTGGTGACGCTGCTCAAGGGCATCTCGCACATCGGCGTCGAGTTGAGCTCGGCCCAAAGCCTTGCCTTGTCGACTTTGATCGGTGGAATCATGGCCTTTGCCGGCCACCTCCACATCAGCCGAATTCGAGGCGACCGGGTCATGGAGCGTGATTTTCAGTACGCCAGTGTCGAAAAAGTGTTCGGCGTGCTGATGCTGGTCACGGCCTGTGCCATGGCGTTTGCCCACGGTTCCAACGACGTGGCAAACGCAGTCGGCCCACTGGCGGCCGTAATCAGCATCTCTGCAAGCGGAGAAGTCGGCCAGCAAACCGTTGTTTCACCCTGGATTCTGGTGCTGGGCGGCGTCGGCATCGTGATCGGCCTGGCCACCTACGGGCACAAGGTAATCCGCACCGTCGGCAGCAAGATCACGCATCTCACGCCCAGTCGGGGATTCTGCGCCGGTATCGCCGCGGCCGCGACCATCGTGATGGCCTCCGGAACCGGGCTGCCCATTTCCACCACCCACACGCTGGTTGGCGCGGTGCTTGGCGTGGGTCTGGTGCGCGGCATGACGGCCATCAACCTGCGCGTGGTCGGGACGATTTTCGTGTCCTGGTTCGTGACCGTACCGGCCGGCGCGGCGTTGTCGATAGTCTTTTTCTTCGTTCTGCGCGCGATATTGGGTTAAGCCCGTCTTATTCACCACCCTTCCTACTGCGGCACCACCAAGCCCCGCGTCTGCGGCGTTTCGCTCGGTCGCGCATCCTCAACGGACAGGCGAGTACGCCTGCGGTGCGCTCGGTCACGAAACACCGCAGCCACAAGACTTGGCGACCCCTCGCGACGGAAGGGTGGTGAATGAGACGGGCTGAGCCCACGCTGATAATCGGGGAAAAGGCCCGGTTGGAGTACGCTGTAAATGGCGGAGAGGGAGGGATTCGAACCCTCGATGGGGCTTTTGACCCCATACTCCCTTAGCAGGGGAGCGCCTTCAGCCACTCGGCCACCTCTCCGATCCTGGTGCCGGACCCCGCTTCCGTCTGCGAAGTCCGCTGCATTCTCCCCGCATGCGACGCTTTGCGCGCCGCCGAGGCCGGATTCACTGCGCGACCTGATGGTCGCCCGCAGAATCAAGCTGGCAATTATAACAATCCGGCGCCTGGTTTTACCAGAGATCGTCGCCCCAATGCCGCCTTTTTTTGAGACAATAGGGGCTGGTGGTCCTCGTCGGTCTCCCCGCACCACAAATCCGTGAACCCCGTCAGGCCCGGAAGGGAGCAGCGGCAGCGGAAGCGTGGGTGACGGGATCGGGCGGTCGGGGGCCACCTCTTCCCCCTTCCCTTCTGCCCGAGCCCTCAGCCGTCCGGCTGCAGGCGCTTTTCGTACTCGCTGGTCGGCTGGTGACGCAGATCAAGACCTTCGGTCACGTACACGGTGTATTCGCCGAGATTCTTGCAGTGATCGCCAATCCGCTCCAGCGCCTTGGCCACCAGCAATGCATCCAGGACCCGTCGGATGCTGCGGGCATCTTCCATCATGTAGGAGTAGTACTGACGAAAGATGGTTTCGTAGTCTTCGTCCACCTTCTTGTCTTCGCGGAAGATCTCCACCGCAACCTCGGGGGCCAGCCTGATGAATCCATCCAGCCCTTTTCGTAACATGCCGATCACATCCTGGCCCATCAGCGCCAGCTCGCGATAGTTATTGCGCGGTCGTTCATAGCCGGCCAGGTCAATCGTGAACCGGGCAATCTTTTCTGCCTCGTCACCGATCCGCTCGAGATCCGAAATCGCCTTGATGATGGCGAATACCAGCCGCAAGTCACTCGCGGTGGGTTGCCGGCGCGCAATGATCAGATTGCACTCGCTGTCTATTTTCTTCTCAAGCTGGTTGACCCGGTCATCCGTCTCGATGACCTTGGCCGCCAGCTCGGTGTCTGCCTCGACGAGCGCGGTGACGGCATCGCTGACCATGGACTCGACAAGCCCGCCCATGCTCATCATGGAATGACGGAGTTCTTCCAGCTCCTGGTTGAATTGACGTGAAATATGTTGATCGTAGTGTTTTTCCATGATCCTGTCCTGCAAAAGGCGATATCCAGACCATACCAGAGCATGGCCGCAGCAATCAGCCGTAGCGGCCGGTGATGTAATCTTCTGTCGTCTTTCTCTTCGGGTTCGTGAACAGCTTCGCCGTGTCATCGAATTCGATCAGTTCACCCATGTACATGTAGGCGGTAAAGTCCGAGACGCGGGCAGCCTGTTGCATGTTGTGTGTAACGATAATGATGGTGTACTTTTCTTTCAGGTCCACCATCAACTCTTCGACCTTGGCGGTCGATATCGGGTCCAGTGCCGAGCACGGCTCGTCAAGCAGGATCACCTCGGGTTCAATTGCGATTGCGCGGGCGATTACCAGGCGCTGCTGCTGCCCCCCGGACAGGCTGAAAGCATTCTCATCCAGGCGATCCTTGACTTCGTCCCACAAGGCCGCAGCTTTCAGTGCCTGCTCGACAACCTCAGCAAGCTTGCGCCTGTCATTGACGCCCTGCAAGCGCAATCCGTAAGCAACATTTTCGAAGATGGACTTCGGAAACGGGTTCGGCTTCTGGAAGACCATGCCTACCCTTCGGCGATGCTCAGCGACATCCAGATCGCGATCATAGACATTCTGGTCCTCGATCCGGATCTGCCCTTCAATTCGGCAGATATCAATCAGGTCGTTCATGCGATTGAAACAACGCAGCAAGGTCGATTTGCCACAACCACTGGGCCCAATGAAAGCAGTTACCCGATTACGGGCAATTTTCATGTTGACGTTCTTCAGCGCGTGCTCGGAACCGTACCAGAGATTCAGGTCCCGCACCTCGATGCAGATGTTCTCACGCTCGATGTTGAGGGTGCGACGGTCGCTGTCGAACTGACCGGCTCCGACCGTCACCTTTTCTTCAGGGTTGCTTGATTCAGCCATTACTCGGGATCTCTGTTGGTTTTGGCCCGGAATATCGCCGACCGGGCCACTCCGTGGCACCGCTCAAGGCGGGCCCGGGCTCAGTCGTTTTCAGCTCTGTACTTTTCACGCAGGCGATTACGGATCGCAATTGCCGTGAGGTTGAGGATCAGGATCAATACCACCAGGGTCAATGCCGTGGCATACACCAGCGGCCGTGCCGCTTCCACGTTGGGACTCTGGAAGCCGACGTCATAGATATGAAAACCCAAGTGCATGATCTTTCGCTCCAGGTGCACGAACGGGAACTCGCCATCGACCGGCAGGCTTGGGGCGAGCTTGACCACCCCGACCAGCATCAGCGGCGCGACCTCGCCGGCAGCGCGCGCCACGGCCAGGATCAGCCCGGTCATCATGGCCGGTGCCGATAACGGCACGACGACCTTCCACAGCGTCTCCCACTTGGTTGCACCCAGCGCCAGCGAGCCTTCGCGAATGGTCCGCGGGATGCGCGCCAGACCCTCTTCGGTCGAGACGATCACCACCGGCAGCGTCAGCAACGCCAATGTCAGCGATGCCCAGAACAGGCCCGGCGTACCGAAGGTCGGGGCCGGCAAACGCTCGGGAAAGAACAGATCATCGATCGTGCCACCCACCAGGTAAACGAAGAAGCCGAGCCCGAAGACTCCGAACACGATGGACGGCACCCCGGCCAGGTTATATACCGACACCCGGATCATCTTGAGTATCGGACCCTGACGGGCATACTCACGCAGATAAATTGCCGCCAGCACGCCGAATGGCGTCACGAATACCGACATGATCAACACCATGGTAACCGTACCGAAGATGGCCGGGAAGATGCCACCTTCGGTATTCGCCTCGCGCGGGAAACCGGTCAGGAAATCGACAATCCGATTCACGTAGAACCCGATCTTGCCGGGCAGGCTCAGCGCATTGTTGCGTGAAGCCATCACGATATCGGACAGCAATATATTGACTTCCCGGCCTTCGGCGGTTGCGGCAATCAGGGTATCGCGCCTGGCCTGTGCCAGCAGTTGCTCACGCTGCTGACGCAGCTGTTCGTACTCGGCATCAAGCAACTGGCGGCGGGCGTCCAGATCGGCCTGGGTGGCTTCGCGCTCGGCACCGGTCACCCCGCGATGGTCAAGCCTGCGTTCTTCGAGCCGAATGCGTTCAATATCCCGATTGATTCGGCCGATCTCATAACGCTCGACATGCCGGATCCTGTCGTTCAGTTCATTGGCCCGCCGGATGCGTTGTTGCAGGACTGGCCACAGATCGTCACCTTCGGCAATGACTTCGCCGGCTTCTTCCAGGCGCAGGGGATAGCCGTAGAAGTTGCCCCACTCCCGACGCTCCAGCATCATCGCATCTTCAGGATAGCGCCAAGGGCCCAGCGAGCCTTCCGGGAACCAGCGGAAATCGCGTCCGCCCAGGTCACGATTACCAACCTTGAACAGGTAGCGAGTCACGAACAGAACATCGTCGGAAATGAGCTCGCCGGCTTCGCGAATCCTTTCGGCCGGCAACGTTTCGGAGTTGGTGATTTCGCCGAGAACCCGGATCTCCTCGCCTTCGACCTGTACCGTAGTCTCGACAAGCGGTGCCGGCCAGAAATGTCCAAAGCCACGCACGGCAATGAGCAACAGCAGTCCGACGACCATGACCACCGAGATGGACAGCGCACCGCCGATCAGCCAGATCCACGGATCCCCGGATTTGAACCACTTTCCCATGTTCATCCTCACAGGTTGCTGTAACGAGCGCGCAGACGCTGGCGCACGATCTCGGCAATGGTATTGACCACGAAGGTCATCGCAAACAGTACCAGTCCGGCCAGGAACAATATCCGGAAGTGGGTCGAGCCGACCGCAGTCTCCGGCAGCTCCACGGCGATGTTGGCCGACAGCGTTCTCATGCCCTCGAAGATGTTGAAGTTGACCACCGGACTATTGCCGGTGGCCATCAACACGATCATGGTCTCGCCCACGGCACGGCCGAAGCCGATCATCACGGCCGAGAAGATTCCCGGGCTGGCGGTGAGCAGCACGACCCGCGTTACCGTCTGCCAGGGTGTCGCGCCCAGCGCCAGCGAACCCTGGGTCAGATGTTTGGGCACTGTGAATACCGCATCCTCGGCAATCGAGAAGATCGTCGGAATGACGGCGAAACCCATCGCGACGCCGACCACCAGTGCATTGCGCTGGTCATAGGTGATCCCGACATCAGTAAACCACTGACGCATGGAGCCATCGAAGAACCAGATCTCGATCAGCGGCGACAGGCTTACCAGACCCCAGACCACGACGGCAATCACCGGCAGGAGCATGACCGCCTCCCAACCTGGCGGGACCAGATTCCTGACCTGTTGCGGAAGCAGCGAAAACAGCCAGGCAACAACGAGAAACGAAAGAGGCAGGCCGAGCAGCACGGTGAATACCACCGGAATATGGTTCTCGATGAACGGGGCCAGCCACAGTCCGGCCAGAAAACCGAGAATGACCGTCGGCAGGGCTTCCATGACCTCGATCGTGGGCTTGACGAAACCCCTGAGGCTGGCCGACATGAAGTAAGCAGTGTAGACCGCACCGGCGATGGCCAGCGGCACGGCAAACAGCATCGCGAACAGCGCTGCCTTGAGCGTGCCGATGGTCAGCGGAATCATCGAGTACTTGGGCTCGAAGCTGTCGGTACCCGACGAAGCCTGCCAGACATATTCTGGATCCGACCGTCCCTCGTACCAGACCTTGCTCCACAGGGCGCGCAGCGAATATTCCGGGTGCTGGTTCCAGAGGTCGAATCCGAGCATGGTGCCCTGATCATCCTGGACGAGCAGGTAATTGTTGACCGGTGATACACCGACGCTGACCAGCGGCCGGTCACTGACATTGCGCATCAGCAGCGTGCGCGCGGAGGTTCCGTAGTGCACGCCAAGCGTGCCGCTGTCGTCAACTGCCACGAACCCCTTGCGGGCGTACTCCGGCTGAATGGCCGTGATCGCTCCGGGGTGCTGCCTGAATGTGCGAACTTCTTCGAGAAAGAAGATGTTGTCGCCAACATCCTCGGTCTCGTCACGGACCAGAAACCACTGGGCAAGTCGGCCCTCGGAGGTCCCGATCACGATGGAAAAAGTGCCGTTGAGAAACTGCATTGCGGTGATGTCTTCACCTTCCGCGGTGGCGACCTGTCGGTCGCGCAGCACCGGGTTTCCCGGATCGGAAATATCCCAGTAGATCAGGTTGCCGTCCAGATCGGCACCGATCAGGTTCCACAGGTTGGCACTGAGCTGAAGGTGGGAAACCGGCTCCGGAAGCGCAGGCAAGTCCCATGACTGGTGGCTTACCTGCTGCTCACCAGTCATGAAATCGGTTCGAACGCGATAGCGAACCAGCACCATCCGGCCATCGTCGGTGCGTGCAGCGACTCCGGTATCGTCACGTGCGCGCTGCACGGTGATGGCAGTGATCGGCTGCCCCTGGCTGTCAACGACCACAGGTTCCGGACCGACCGGAAACTCCGGCGTCGGCGCGACCACGCGTACACCCTCTTCGGGAAAACGCAGTTCGAACTGGTGATCGACAATGATCGCGGTGCCGTCGGAAAGACCGAACACGGTGCGGCGGGAGCGCGGCTCGCCGTTGCCGAAGCTGGTGACCTGTACATCGACTGGAATTTGAAGCTGCACCGTTTCCAGCAACTCGCCGGTGGCCAGGCTGAAATAGATCAACTGGCCGGTAAGGGTGTAACGCATGCCGATCTCGCCATAGCGCTCCAGGCCGATCAGAGTCGAGTCCGAGCCCCCCATTCCGGGGGCCTCGTAGGTATGCTCAGGATTGACAGAGGCCCCGCGCAGCATCGGCAGGACTTCGCTGAACAGATACACGAAGATCAGGGCCAGTGCGACGACCACACCGCCGCCCCCGGCGCGCACCACCCACTTCGCCGCGCCGTCGGCCAGGTAACGGCGTCGGCGTCGGCGGGCCATGACTGCCCTGGATGGCAGGAAGGACCCCCCTAACCCGAGATCGCCCTGGTGACCTTCTGCTTCGCTCATGATCTCGCAGGATCCTTTGGATTAATCAATTCCGACGGCTTGCCTGTCGACTGGCTCAATCAATCAGCCCCGGAAGATCCGGGGCTGATGTTGCTGGCCGAAATGAATCAGACCAGTTCGTTGTTACAACCCCAGCTCGCCTCGAATGCGGGCAGCCACGCTTTCGGGCAGCGGAATGTAGCCATCGCGGACCACGACTTCCTGACCCTGGCGAGACAGCACCAGGCGGAAGAACTCCCGCTCCAGCGGCGGCAGTTCACGATTGGGGTTCTTGTGGACGTATACATACAGCAGGCGCGACAGCGGATAGTTGCCCTGCGCGGCATTGAGCGCGCTGGGCTCATAACAGGTATCGTCACCCACCGATGTCAGCCCGATCGCCTTGACTCCGGAAGTGATGTAGCCAATGCCGGAATAGCCGATGCCGTTGAGTGATTCGGTCACACCCTGCACCACCGAGGCCGATCCGGGCTGCTCGTTGATGGCCGGCTTGAAGTCGCCGCCGCACAGGGCATTGTCCTTGAAGAATCCGTAGGTGCCGGACACGGCATTGCGACTGTAAAGGGTGAAGTCTCGGTTTGCCCACGCGCCGGTCAGGCCAAGCTGGCCCCAACGGGTGATGTCCGCAGCCGCACCGCAGCGACGACCCACGGAAAACACCGCGTCGACCTGTTCCATGGTCATGCACTGGATGGGATTGTCCTTGTTGACGTACACGGCAATGGTATCGATGGCCGTACCAACCACCGTCGGCGGATAGCCATGGCGGTCCTCGAACGCCTGGATTTCGGACGAGCGCATCAGCCGGCTCATCGGCCCGAAATTGGCCGTGCCCTCGGTGATCGCCGGCGGGGCGGTCGATGAACCGGCACCCTGGATCTGGATGTTGACGTTGGGGTAGAAGTTCTGAAACTCCTCGGCCCACAAAGTCATCAGATTGTTCAGCGTATCCGAGCCAATCGATGACAGGTTGCCGGAAATTCCGGAAACGGGCTGGTATTCAGGCAGGTCGGGATCCACCTGGACCTGCGCCATGGCGACCCCGGCAATCAGCGAGGCGCAAACCGTGCTTGCTGCGAGTAAGTTCCTGATCATGATTCTGTTTCCTCTATCTGGCGGAAAGGTTAAACGGAGCGTGTTACAGATTTGTTACAGACATGCCGATTGAGACATGCCGATTGAACAGTGATTGATCAGCCTCGCATGCGTTTGCTCCTGCTGTTCTTTGTCCGAGGATGCAAAAAGGCACTGGCAGTACCTCCCTGTCAGATCCCGGGCAGCCTAGGAATCAAACATGTCAATGCAGTTAACCGTTGGTGACATTTACGTGACGGCCATTTGCCGACTTCCGGCCAGAAGAAACGAACCTCCCGGCACGGGCTACAATCAGGGCTTTCCAAAGGAGAGCGGGACCGTGAGTCGCATCAAACTTGACAACCCGTTTACCGGCGAATGCCTGCTGGACGCTGAAAGCGAGTCGTTCGAACAGGCCGCCGAGCGGGCCCGCCAGGGTCGGCGCGCCAGCCGCGCATGGTCTGCGCTGAGCGCGAGTGAGCGCGCTGCGGCCTGCCGCCGGGCGCTGGAGTATTTCCACAGCAATCGTGACGAAATCGCCAGCGGCATTACACGCGAAATGGGCAAACCGCTGGCTGAGGCCGCCGGCGAACTCGATTTCATGATCGAGCGGGCGCAGGCCATGTGCAGCTTCGCCGAGAGCGGCGCGCTGGCCCCGGTGAATCTGGAGCGCTGGCACGACGATGCTTTCCAGGGCCGCATCGAATTCCGGCCCAAGGGCGTGATCTACATCATCACGCCTTGGAATTACCCGCTGTTCTGCGCCATCAACGGCACCATCTCTGCCCTGCTGGCCGGCAACGCGGTGCTGCTCAAGCACACCACCTGCCCGTCAGTGGGCGCGCATTTCGAACAGGCCTTCGGCACGCTGGCCGGCATCGAGCCGCTGGTGCAGCAGGTCATGGTCGATTTCGACACCTCGGCCCGGATCATCGAGGAGGCCGACATCGACCACGTCATCTTTACCGGCTCGGTGCGCGGCGGGCGCGAGATCAGCACCAGCATCGCCAGGCGCTGCCACAACGACGTCGAGCAACCGTTCATCCAGTGCTCGCTGGAGCTGGGCAGCAACGACGCTGCCTGGATTGCCGAGGACGCCGATCTCGAACATGCCGCGTTCTGGGCGGTCAAGATCGGCCGGCTGCACAATTCCGGGCAGTCGTGCTGCGCAGTCAAGCGCCTGTATTGCCATCGTGCCGTGCACGACGAGTTCCTGGAACGCGCCACGGCGATCATGAAAGGCGAGGTGCAGGGTGATCCCATGGCCGACAGCACCACGATGGGCCCGCTGTTCGGTGGTCGTGCGGCAGTCCATGGCCTGACGGAACTTGTCGGGAATGCGCGATCAAAGGGCGCACGGCTTGTCACCGGCGGCGGGACCCGGGAAATCGGCCATGCGCTGTTCCTTGAACCTACCCTGCTGGCCGATTGCAATCACGACATGCGCGTGATGCGCGAGGAAACCTTCGGCCCGGTGTTGCCGGTCATGGCGCTGGATTCCGACGAGCAGGCCATCACCCATGTCACCGACACCCGCTACGGCCTGACCAGTTCCATTTTCACCTGCTCGCGCGAGCGGGCCGAAGAGTACATTCGGGCGATGCATACGGGCACCGTCTACGTCAACACCTGCAATTTCGTCGATGCGCGGCTGGGCTGGATCGGACATCGTCGGTCGGGCAACGGCTCGATCGCGCTCTCGCCGCTGGGGCTGCAGGCGTTGAGCCGACCGCATTCAGTCAATATCAACCCGGAATTGCTGGCTTGAACGCCGCCGCGCTACCCATTCATCCGGACGCGGAAAGAGTCTCCCGGCTGGCAACGTGGCGACGGGAGTTTCATCGTCGACCGGAGTTGTCCTGGCTGGAATACCGCACCACCGCCCGGGTTGCAGAATACCTGGAGCGCCTGGGTTTCGAAATCCGTGCCGGTCGGGAACTGTATTCCGAGCCACCGCACAACTGGCCGGAACCTGAAATCCGGGAACACGCGTGGCGCGCGGCGGCGGCCGAGCTGGGCGACGATCATCGCTGGCTGAAGCGCTGCAGCGACGGTCACAGCGGGCTGGTCGCATCGCTGGACAGTGGCAGGCCCGGACCCTGCCATGGCTTTCGCTTCGATCTCGACGCACTGCCGATTCAGGAATCCGGCGACTCCGATCACCTGCCGGGCGGCATGGGCTTTGCTTCCGAGCACGATGGCGTGATGCATGCCTGCGGACATGACGGCCATACCGCCGTGGGGATCGGCCTGGCCGAATGGCTGGCCGGGAATTGCATTACCGGCCAGTGGCACGGCAAGGTGCATCTGTTCTTCCAGCCGGCCGAGGAAGTCGCCGGCGGCGGACGCTGGTTTGCCGAATTGCCGGAGCTGGCCGAGGTCCAGCGCTTGCTAAGCTTTCATCTTGGCATTACCGGCCGACGCGAAATCGTGCTCGACGCCACCTGGCTGGCCGCTCGCATCGCCGATGTGGAGATCGCGGGCCGCTCCAGTCACGCCGGAAATGCGCCCGAACAGGGCCGCAACGCACTGCTGGCAGCCTGCACGGCCATTCAGGGTCTGTACGCCCTGCCCCGCCATTCCGGCGGCAGCAGCCGCGTCGGAGTCGGCCGGCTAGCCAGCGACAACGCCCAGAACGTCGTCAGCGATCAGGCCCGCTTCCGCTTCGAGGTGCGCGGCAGCAGCGATGCGGTCTGCAACGAACTGATGGAGCGTGCTCGGTCGTGTATTGACGGTGCTGCCGCGATGCAGGGTTGCAGCGCGGTCACGCGCGAGGTCAGCCGCTTCGAGGCCTGCGACAATCACCCGGAACTGATTCGGCACCTCGAGGACGGTCTGGACCGCATCGGCGTGCCGGCCGCAGCAGTGCGGACCTCGTGCCGCGTGCCGGCCAGCGAAGACGCAACCAGCCTGTCGCGCATAGTCCAGCAAAACGGTGGCCAGGCCACCCACCTGCTGTTCGGCTGCGACACCCGCGGCGGGCATCACAACCCGGCCTTCGACTTCGACGAGGACCTGATGGCCTGGGCCGTCGACATCCTGGCAGCGTCGATGTCGACGGACTGAATCCGACGATGCCAGGGCTCACTCGCGCGCGCTGGCGCAGTCTATGCAAAGGGTGATCGCCGGGTTGCCCTCAAGGCGCCTTTCGGCAATGGCCTCGCCGCATTCCAGGCATTCGCCGAATTCGCCGCGCTCAATGCGTTTCAACGCACCCTTGAGGGCAGCGATCTGCTGCTTGCGTCGCGCGTCGGTGGCCTGGGCCATGGCCTGGCCCTGCATGGCATCCATGCGCGACAACCGACCCTGCATGGTCTGGTCCAGTTCCACCGGCTTGCGCGACTCGCTGGACTGCGCGCTGAGATCCTGCAATTCCTCGATCTGGGCCTCGATCAGGGCTTTCCATTGTTCGCTGCGCATGGCGTTACCAGCGGTGGTACGCGGGATGACCGGGCCGGACCGCGACGAACCTGCCGGTGCATAGATCGCACAGCTTGCCACCGGCATGCAGTTCGGACTCCACGGTCACGATATCGCCATCCACATCCACCGGCCAGGCAATCAGCTCAAGCTCACCATCGGAAGGTGTCGGCCGGCGCAGCTTGACCGTGAACTCCATGGTCACCGTGCACGGCGGCGTTTCAAGCTCGCGCAGACGCATCAGGTGCCAGGCCGCGGTCCAGTTGCAATGGCAATCGAGAATGGCGCCGATGATGCCGCCGTTGAGCACGCCCGGGAACGCCTCGTGGTGCGGCTCGGGGCGCCAGCGGCAGACGACCTTGTCCCCTTCGGGGACGGAACGGATGCGCAGGCCTTTTTCATTTGCCGGCCCGCAGCCGAAACAGGCATTGTGCGGCGCGAAGGTTTCCTGCAGGCCCTTGCCCGGGGGAATGCGGGGCTGCATGGTCTATTCCTGCACGCCGCCGCGGGCAAGCACCAGCGGATCGAGCAGTTTTTCCAGCTCATCGCGACTCATGCCGGTGGTTTCCATGGCCACTTCGATGATCGGCCGGCCTTCCTTGTAAGCCTGCTTGGCGGTGGCTGCACCTTTCTCGTAGCCGATTACGCGGTTGAGTGCCGTGACCAGAATCGGATTGCGGTCCAGCGCCTGGCGGATCTTGTCCTCGCGCACCTTGAATGTGGCGATCGCCTTGTCGGCCATCAGCCGGCTGATATTGGTCAACAGTTCGATGCTTTCCAGCAAGGTTGCGCCGATGACCGGCAGCATGACGTTGAGCTGAAAGTTGCCGGCCTGGCCACCGATGGTGATGGTCGTGTCATTTCCGATCACGCGCGCGGCCACCATGCAGGCAGCCTCGGGAATCACCGGATTGACCTTGCCCGGCATGATCGAGCTGCCCGGCTGCAGCGCCTCCAGTTCGATGTCGCCCAGACCGGCCAGCGGCCCGGAGTTCATCCAGCGAAGATCATTGGCGATCTTCATCATGGCCACCGCCAGCGTCTTGAGCTGGCCGGAAAGCTCGACCGCGGCATCCTGGGTCGCGATGCCCTCGAACTTGTTCTCCGCCGAGCGGAAGTCGAACCCGGTCAATTGCTTCAGTTCCGCAGCCACGTGCTCGCCGAATTCGGCCGGGGCGTTGATCCCGGTGCCGACCGCGGTGCCGCCCTGGGGCAGGTATTTCATGCGCTCCAGTGCACTCTTCAGCCGCGCCATGCACGATTCGATCTGGGCGGCCCAGGCGCCCAGTTCCTGCCCGAAGGTCACCGGCATGGCGTCCATCAGGTGCGTGCGGCCGGTCTTGACCACATCATCCAGTTCAGCCGCGCGCTTCTCCAGGGTTCCGTGCAGATGCTCCAATGCCGGCAGCAACTCCTGGTGCACGCCCAGGCAGGCCGAAACCTGAATGGTAGTCGGGATCACGTCGTTGGAGCTTTGCGACATGTTGACATGGTCGTTGGGGTGAATGCCGTCGTGGCCGGCTTTCGCCGCGAGGTGCGCGATCACCTCGTTGGCATTCATGTTGGAGCTGGTACCCGAACCGGTCTGGTAGATGTCGATCGGAAAGTGATCGTCGACCCGACCGTCAATCACCTGCTCGGCCGCGGCAACAATCGCCTCGGCCTTGTCGGGTTCGATCAGGTCCAGCTTGAGATTGGCCCGCGCACAGGCCAGCTTGACCCGGCCCAGCGCGTGGATGAAAGCCGGCGGCATGGGCTTGCCGGAAATCGGGAAATTGTTGATTGCACGCTGGGTCTGCGCGCCCCACAGGGCATCAGCCGGCACTTCCAGCTTGCCCATGCTGTCGGATTCGATTCGGGTTTTTGTCATGGTTGGTGTTCTGGTTCGGGTTCAGGTTGTGTGGATCGGTAGAAGATGACGGCGGTTTCAATCAGTGAATAGAAAATCGTAAATAGTAAATAGTGAATGGTGAATGGCAGTCGTTGCCCTTTGTTTACGATGCGTCAAACCACGCTCAGGAGACATCGCTCGCAGCCACAAATGATTTTTTTGCAAAGGTTTCTCAGGGTTCTGCAGTTTCTATTTACTATTTACCATTCACCATTTACGCTTCTCAGCCTTGGTTGTCGATGCCGTAGCGGTCCTCGACATAGTCACGAAAGCGCAGGAATTCACCTTCGAAGTGCAGCTTGAATTCACCGGTGGCGCCGTTTCTGTGCTTGCCGATGATGATTTCGGCCAGGCCCTTGTCGGCCGTGTCCTCGTTGTAGACCTCGTCGCGGTAGATGAACAGAATCATGTCGGCATCCTGCTCGATCGCACCGGATTCGCGCAGGTCGGCCATCACCGGGCGCTTGTTCGGGCGCTGCTCCAGCGCGCGGTTCAGCTGTGACAGCGCGATCACCGGCACCTTCAGTTCCTTGGCCAGGCCCTTGAGCGAGCGCGAGATTTCACTGATTTCGGTTGTCCGGTTCTCCTTGTTGCCCGGCACCTGCATGAGTTGCAGGTAGTCGATCAGGATCAGGCCGATATTGTGCTCGCGCTTGAGCCGTCGCGCGCGCGCGCGCAGCTCGGTCGGCGACAGACCAGGCGTTTCGTCGATGAAGATATCGGCCTTCTTGAGCAGGTTCATCGCCGACTGAAGACTGGCGTAGTCGTGCTCTTCCAGCCGACCGGTGCGCAGCTTGTTCTGATCGATCCGGCCCCAGGACGAGAACAGACGCAGCACCAGTTGCAGGTCCGACATTTCCATCGAAAAGACCGCCACCGGCACACCTGCCTTGATCGCGGCGCTGGCCGCGATATTCATCGCAAACGAGGTGTTGTGCACGCAGACATCATTGGCAATGAAATTATGCGTGTCCGGGATGGTCAAGTCATAGACCTGACTCGGACCCAATGCCTCGATGCGTTCGATCGGATCCCAGTACAGGTCGGAGCCGGCCAGTGTCCGCAGCCGTTCCGAGTCAATCGCATCGGCGATGGCCAGCAACCGCTCGCGACTGATGCGGCGGCGATGGGGATGCAGGTTGGAGCCCGGCAGACCGGCACGGCGGGCCAGCTCTGCCCAGCCCATCTCTCCCTTGTCCTGTTCAATCCAGTGCCAGACCTCGATTGGAAGGAGATCGGAATTCACGTGCCGACCACGATCGGCCAATGCCGCAAGCGCGCGTCGAACGGCCACCTCCTTGCCGAAAATTCCGATCTGTTCGCAGAATATGCGGATGGAATCTGTGTGCGTGACCTGAACCTGCCAGCTTGGACGATACGAATCCAGGTATCGGACCAGGCGTGGGCGCAGTCTGGCGATGACACCGAAGCGCAGCAGCAGGTGCTGCACCTGCCTGGCAAGGCGTTCACTGACTGACGAGAAACCGACCTGCACCTGACCGGTTGCATAGGTGCTGATCCACCCGTCGGTGGAGAACAGCCGGTTCAGAAAGTCGGCAAGCTGATTCCTTTGCAGTCGAAAAACCGGTGCTGGAACATGCTTGTCGTGTGCTCCCCGGCCATACAGGCTGAGTTGCTCCAACCACAGGCGCAGCGGATTGGGGCGGTTTCGCCGTGCTGCTTCGGCACTTTCCCCGGCCAGTTCGGCAACCTCCACACCAAGCACCGCAGCCAGCCGCTCCACGGTTTCGGAATCAGGCATGTTGCGCGCCTGGCGCCAGTAGCACACGGTGGAGGGCGCCACACCCACCGCCGACGCCAGCGCACGCGCCGAGCTTCCGCCGGCCACAATGGCCTGATCAAGTTTTTCCGCGAACCGTTGCCGATGCCCGGCAACGTCGGCGAAGTCACCCACGACCGTGTACGAGGTCGCGCGTTCGGCAGTCTCCAGGCGTTTTGCGACAACCCCGCCAAACGCCTCGACGCATTCGCTGAACTCGCGCTGGATGAGCGGATTGTTCGCGGTAAACATCGGCGTTGATCTGGTCAGGCCGCCGTCACCGATCAGATATGCCAACAGCCGCACTTCGCAATCGCGCATTCGCTCGCAGCCAAAAACCGGCAATTCGCGCGGAACTGCAATTACATCGCCTTCGGCAAGTTCCGCCAGTGGCTTCCAGCCTTCAAGCGTCAGAAACGGGTGTGTAAGCGTGGTTCGCACGCGCCGCCCAAGCCGGGTGATGACTTCGAATACCGGCTTGTGGCCGTCGTCGACGTAGTCAGATGGCCGTGCGCGGGACAGCTTCAGATCACCAGCCAGCGTCCCTACGCGGCCCTGGCGGGCATGACATATGTCCTCGATGGTCGCCAGCGATCCGTCGTCCAGCACAATTTCGCTATCGTAGACAAGGCATTTCCCCATCGCCGGCCTGCCGGCGACGATGATCAGGTCGGTCGGCTGCAAGCCGGCGGTCCGGCGATCCAGTTCGACAAAGCCCGACGGCACGCCGCTGATGTCGCCTTTTTGATCCTGAAGCTCGTTGAGCCGATCCAGCGCGCGCGACATCACATCGCGCACATGGCTGTAGGTGGAGCCGGCACGCATGCCCTGCTCGGCGATCGCGTACATTTTCTGCTCGGCCGCCTCCAGCAGTTCGCGACTGCCCTGGCCGGACGGATTCAATGCCGAGTCGGCCACACTGCTGCCGATCTCGATCAATTGCCGGAGAATCGACTTCTCGCGCACGATTTCGGCGTAACCCTGCACGTTGGAGGCGCCGGGCGTGTCGTTTGCCAGCATGGTCAGGTAGGCGCCGCCTTCGACCCGATCGAGCAGATCATGGCGTCCGAACCAGTCGGCCACGGTGACGGCATCGGTCGGCTGGTGGGCAGACTGAAGCTCGGCCACGGCGCGCCAGATCAGGCGGTGGGTTTCACGGTAGAAGTCCTGCTCGGTCAGCCGGTCGCAGACCTTGTCCCAGGCATACTCGGAGAGCATCAGCGCACCGAGCAGACTCTGCTCCGCCTCCATCGAGTTGGGCGGCTGGCGTGCGGTTTTCAGCATTGAGAGGTTGGGTCCTGCCAAGTGCGCGTCCCGTCGAACTGGTGTGCCGGCGCCTGTTGGCCCCAATGGGTTCCGATGGGCGCAGCGGTTGACGAACCGCCTCGGACAGTGTAGCCACTGCCGCGGCAAAGATTCGGGAAATCCGAAGGCCGGATTCCCCGGACCGGGGTGCGGATCAGCCGGCGCTGGCTTCCTCGCCGACGACCCGGATGCTCACCTCGGTGACCACGTCAGCATGCAGGATCAGACCGACCGTGAATTCACCGGTCTCGCGAATCGGCCCCTCGGGCTGATCGACTTCGGCTTTTTCGACCGGATATCCCATTTCGGTCAGCCTGTCGGCAATTTCACGCGCGCTGATCGAGCCGTACAGACGGCCTTCGGGCGAGATCTTGACGTGGAAATCGACCGCCTCCAGCGCATCGATGGCCTCGCGCCGGGCTTCGGCCGCGGCCAGCTTCTCAGCGGCCTGGCGCTGCAGCTCCTCGCGCTCGGACTCGAACCGCTCGAGATTCTCGCGCGTAGCCGGAACCGCCTTGCCGCGCGGCAACAGGTAGTTGCGACCATAGCCGGGACGGACATTGACGGTATCGCCGAGGTCACCGAGATTGTGCACTTTTTCAAGCAGAATCAGTTGCATGATGCACCTCAGTGATTGTCGGTGTAGGGCAGCAGCGCAAGGTAGCGCGCGCGCTTGACGGCGGTAGAGAGCTGGCGCTGGTAGCGGGCCTTGGTACCGGTGATGCGGCTGGGAATGATCTTGCCGGTCTCGCCTATGAAATCATTGAGCAGGTCGATGTCCTTGTAGTCGACTTCCTTGATTCCCTCGACGGTGAATCGGCAGTACTTGCGACGTCTGAAAAACTTGGGCATGGTCTCAGGCCTCCTGTTCATCGCGGCCACGAACGCCCTTCTCGGCGTCATCATCCGCATCGTTGTCATCGTCATCGATATCGTCGTCGTCATCTTCGTCATCGACAGCACTGCTTTCGTCATAGCGACGGCGACGCGACTCGCGCTCGTCCTTTTCTTCCTTGCGCCTGAGCATGATCGACGGTTCGCTGACCGCCTCACTGCGGCGAACCACCAGGTGGCGCAGGATGGCGTCGTTGAAACGGAAGATGCCTTCCAGCTCTTCCAGCGTTTCAGCGTCGCACTCGATATTGAGCAACAGGTAATGCGCCTTGTGCAGCTTGGCAATGGTGTAGGCAAGCTGGAGCCGGCCCCAGTCTTCCGAACGGTGCACCTGGCCGCCGCGCGATTCGACGATCGAACGGTAGCGCTCGAGCATGCCGGGCACCTGTTCGCTCTGGTCAGGGTGGACCAGAAACACGATCTCGTAGTGTCTCAAACAACTTCTCCTTGTGGTTGAACCGGCCCTTATCACGGCGCGGTAAAGCCCCCGGTCGGCAAGCAGTCACCGCCGTGGAGCAAGACCCGTCAAACGGGTAGCTGCCAAGTATAGCATCGCCTGCGGATATGGGCAATCACCGAAAGAGAAATTTGCCGGGCCCTGCCAGGGCATCACTCGGAAACCGGGCTGCCGGAACGTGCCAGGCCTGCCTGGAATCGCGGCAGCGCCAGGCCGAGACTGCCGGAATCCAGCGCCGCCCAGGACTGGGCGATCAGATCGCCGCTTGCGGCCTCGAACACGCGCAGTCGAAACACCGCCGGACGATCTTCGGACACGCGGTGCGGTGCCAGCTCCAGCTCGATCTCCAACGGCATTCCGGCCGCATCCTGCAGGGCCACCGGCACGCCGTCGGACAACAGCTGGAACGGCCGCGCAAGCCGCCAGGCGCTGTCGGCCTGGTCGCGCACGCCGGCCCAGCCCTCGAACCGCACCAGGCGCTGCAGCTCCAGAACGCGATCGGGCATCCGGGCTTCTCCCGACTGCGGATCGACCACCCGGTCACCGATGACCAGGGTCCAGCCATCATGCGCGATTTCCTTGATCAGCGCCGATGCATCCGGACCGCTGCCGAACCGGCAGGATTCAGCTGAGGTTCTGGCGATGAATCCACCTTCGCGCAATACGATCTCCAGCGGGCAGGCGGTGCGCGCACTGCCATCCGGCGCAATCGGCGCAAACCGGCCGTTGAGTCGATTCGGGGTGGCACCCGGCTCGAACACCAGCCGGAATTGCCGTTCACCGCCATCTTCAGCGAACTGGGTCAGGCGCACCGCCACGCCATCGCGTCCGATTCGCTCGACCTCGGCCACCAGCCGAACCAGCCCGGCGGCCTGCGACCGGTCCCGGGATTCGCCGCCGGAATACTCACCGGCCAGCAGTCGGGCCGCGCGCTCGGCCTGGGCCAGGCCGGCATTGCCTGAAGCCGGCGTTCCTTCGCGCACAGGCGCGCCACTGCAGGCGGCAAGCGTCAGCGCCAGCAACGGCAGAAGAATCCGCACGGTAGCTATCGGGCCCCGGCCGGGGCGCTTTCCGGATCGTCGCCGGGCATCTCGTCGAGCAGCAGGTGCGGATCGATTCGGGTCTCGCCGAGATTCATCCGCCAGTCCAGATGCGGGCCGGTCACGCGCCCGGTTGCCCCGACGCGCGCGATCAAATCGCCCTGCTCGACCCGCTGGCCGGGTTCAACCAGGATCTCGTCCAGGTGAAGAAATGCCGAACTCAGTCCCAGACCGTGGTCCAGCAACAGCGTACCGCCGGAAAAATACATGTCCGGATGTGCCAGCGTGACCACTCCGCCCGCCGGCGCATGGACCGGCGTGCCGGTCGGCGCGGCGATGTCCAGACCCCAGTGCGGGCTGCGTGGCTCGCCATTGAGAATGCGCTGCGAGCCATAGACGCCGGTAATCGGCCCATGAACCGGCCAGATGAAGCCTTCGGCAAAGTCGGCACGATCGTCAATCCGCTCGCGCGCCTGGCGCGTCATGGCCGCTTCGGCACGAATCCGTTCCAGTGATTCCGGATCCGGCGTGACCTGGGCCGGAGGCAGACCGTCGATGCGCTGGATGTCGAACTGTCGCTCCCGCACTTCCAGCGTGCGCTCGAACCGGCCTTGCCCGGGCACCTCGACGACCAGGCTGCGGGTGCCGGTCTCGTCGCGCCCGAAACCGATCAGGAACCGGCCATCGCCGGACTGCGTCACGACCTGGCCATCCAGTTCGATACGCGCGCCCGGATCCACATGCCCGATGATCAGCCCGCCCTGCACCGCTTCGCCTGAGAGACTGAACCCTGGCTGCTCGGCAATTTCCGCGCGGGCATTCGAAATACTGAAAAGAACGCTGAACAACAGGCCCGCCAGCGCGGACAGCAAGCCGGGTCCGGTCAGGGCGACCGGACGAACGCAACCGGTCCCGGGCCGCATGCGCTCAAGCATCGCTGCGCGGACGCACGATCAACTGCTGACCGGGCCGCAGGACACTGTCGGCCTCCAGTTCGTTCCAGAGCAGCAGATCATCTATGCCGACCCGATGCCGTCGCGAAATTTGCCACAATGAATCGCCCTGGCGCACCACGTAGCGTCCGTCGGGCGAGACCGCAGGCGGTTCGGGCTTGCGGTCGGCGTCAATCACCAGGCGCTGCCCGGGGCGAATCAGGGAATTTCGGCCCAGGCCGTTCATCTGCTGTACCGCAGCGACCGAAACACCGTAACGCCGCGCAATCACCCAAAGGCTTTCGCCTTCGCGCACGCGGTGGATGAAGCGGTCGGTGGGCAGCAGTTGCTGTTGCAGGGCCGCCAGCTCGCGATAGCCCTCCTCCAGTCCGGGCAGGCGTGCCGGCTCGCCATTGAAACTGCCCGGCAACACCAGTTGCTGACCGGCCACCAGGCGCGACGAGTTCATGCCGTTGGCCTGCATCAATGCATCGACCGAAGTGCCGTGACGCCGAGCCAGCACCGATAACGAATCACCACGTTGCACCCGCACCGTGCGCGGCTCAAGCGGCGGCAGATCCGGCAGCTCGCTGATCGCCTGGCGCACCTGGTCGGCCCGTTCGATGGGAACGGCCAGGTGATGCGGTCCGGACGGCGGTGTCAGGTGACGGTTGAGCCCGGCATTGAGCGTCAGCACTTCGGTCAGATCCAGCGCGGCGGCACGCGACAGCGCGACCACGTCCAGCGGGCCGTCGAACTCCACTTTCGCCAGTGCCGGCCGATCTTCGATGTGTGGCAGCACGAAGGCAAACTTGACCGGCTGCCGGAACAGACATGCCAGGCCTTTCAGCTTCGGCACGTAGCCGCGGGTTTCACGCGGCAGCGTCAGGTCTTCGTAGCGAACACCCTGGCCGCGCGCCGCATTCCGTCGAATCGCCCGCTGTACCCGACCCTGACCTGCGTTGTAGGACGCCAGCGCCAGCTCCCAGTCGCCATCGAACAGCCCTCCCAGGTACTCCAGGTAATCGAGCGCGGCCCCGGTGGCGACGATGAAGTCGCGCCGGCCATCGAACCAGTCGTTGATCTCGACGCCGAAATCGCGCGCCGTGCCGCTGAGGAACTGCCACGGCCCGGCCGCCCGACCGTGCGAATAAGCAAACGGATCGAACGCACTTTCGACCACCGGCAGCAGCGCCAGGTCACCCGGCATGCCGCGCCGCTCCAGCTCCTCGACAATCATGTACATCCAGGGCCGGGCGCGATTGAACACGCGCTGCATATAGTCGGAATTGTCGGCATACCAGCGCGCCCAGCGATCGGAGCTGGACCCCGATGGGCATTCGGCAAGTTCAAAGCGCGCCACCAGGCGCGGCCAGATCAGCCGCACCCGGGCATCGTCCTCGCTCGCGCCGTCGGCGCGCGTGTCCAGCGCCAGCCGGGCGAAAGCCTCGTCGATGGCGGCAAATGGATCCGAAGGCGACGGCTCCCGTGCCGTTTGCGCGATCGGGTCCGCAACGGGCGCGTCGGAAGACGTACCCGTGGCACAGCCGGTCAGTATCGTGATGCCGGCCAGCCCCGCAAGCGGGATCAACCTGAACAGGTTTTGGGCAAGTTTTAGTTGCATGCAGCTCTCGGGAAAGTCAAAATCGGTTGAGGATAGTTTCACATGGGTGCCGGGGTCAAGCGCATCCGTCACCACGATCCGGTGAAAAGCGGCTGTACTGCAGTAGAATGCGGGTCGGCGGCAGCACAAAAGCGTTTGGAAAAGACTGCGACAGACCCACCCGTCAATTCGAACCGGAACGCGAAACTGCCTGCCGACCCTGACTTTCAACGCTGGACAGCCATTTGAAACCCACCAGACAGAATATACTCGACTTGCTCGGCGAAGCGGGCAGACCGCTGACCCGCCGCCTGATCTCCGAACATTTCGGGCTCGACCATTCCGAATCCGACCTCCAGGTCAAGCCTGTACTGCTCGAGCTGATCGCAGAGGGCCAGGTCGTGCGCAACCGGCGTGCCGCCTACGGCCTGGCCAAGCAGATGGACCTGGTGAGCGGCCGCATCACCGCGCATGCCGACGGCTTCGGCTTCGTCATTCCCGACGAGGACGGCGACGACCTGTTTCTGGCCCCGCGCCAGATGCGTCAGGTATTCCACGGCGATCGCGTGCTGGCCGCAGTCAGCGGCATCGACCGACGCGGGCGCAAGGAAGGCCAGATCGTCGAGGTGCTGGAGCGTGCACGCGCCCAGGTGGTCGGTCGGCTGGTGATGGAAGGCGGCGCGGCCTTCGTCGTGCCCGACGACCCCAAGCTCACCCACGACATCATCATCCCGGATCCTTCCCACGCCGAGGCCCGGCCCGGCAAGATCGTGGTCGCCCGCATCACCCGCCCGCCGGCGCTGGACCGGCCGCCGCTGGGCGAGATCGTCAGCGTGCTCGGCCATGCCGACGAGCCGGGCATGGCCACCCGAATCGCGATCTTCAACCACCAGTTGCCCGATGAATTCCCCGACCCGGTCGTGGCCGAGGCCAAAGCGTTCGGCGACCGGGTCGACCCCGCTCGTATCCACGACCGGCTGGACCTGCGCAAGTTGCCGCTGGTAACCATCGACGGTGCCGATGCGCGCGATTTCGATGATGCCGTGCACGCCGAAAAGGCCGGCAACGGCTATCGGGTGTACGTGGCCATCGCCGATGTCGCCGAGTACGTCACACCGGGCTCGGCGCTGGATGCCGAGGCGATCCAGCGCGGCACCTCGACCTACTTCCCCGACCAGGTCGTGCCGATGCTGCCCGAGACCCTGTCGAACGGGCTGTGCTCGCTCAACCCCGGCGTCGACCGGCTGGTGCTGGTGTGTGAAATGCGGCTGGACGGCAAGGGCAAGATTACCTCCAGCCGCTTCCACGAAGCAGTGATGCACTCGGCCGCGCGCCTGACCTACGACCAGGTCCAGCGCATGGTCGAGGCCGGCGACCCGGACCTGAACCAGCGCTACGAGCATGTTCGGTCCAACCTCGATACGCTGTTCGAGGTCTACCGCCTGCTGGCCCGGCGACGCGCGCAGCGGGGTGCAATCGATTTCGACTCCAGCGAAGTCCAGTTCGTGTTCGACCCCGACGGCCGGGTCGAGCAGCTGCGCCGGCGCACCCGGCACGACGCCCACCGGCTGATCGAGGAGTGCATGATCGCGGCCAACGTCGAAGCGGCCCGGGCCGCGCATGATGCCGGCCTGCCGACCCTGTACCGCGTGCATGACAAGCCGCCGCCGGACAAGCTGGGCGATCTGGAGGCCTTTCTGTCGGCGCACGGGCTGAAGATCCGCTGGAAGGACGATCCGGAGCCGGCCGACCTGACCCGGATCCAGCAACAGGCGCGCGACACGGCAATCGCGCCGCTGGTCGATGCCGTGCTGCTGCGCTCGCTGGCGCTGGCTGTCTATTCACCGGAAGATCGCGGGCACTTCGGCCTGGCGCTGGAAAGCTATGCCCACTTCACCTCGCCGATTCGCCGCTACCCGGATCTGCTGCTGCATCGTGCGCTCAAGCACCACGTGCGCAGACAACAGAAAAAGCGCTATCCATATTCGGGCAAGCAGATGATCGAACTGGGCCGCGAATGCTCGCGGCTGGAGCGGCGCGCCGAGGAAGCCAGCCGCGAGGTCGACGAGCGCCTGAAATGCCAGTTCATGCAGCGCCACGTCGGCGATGAATTCGACGGCGTGATCACAGGCGTGACCGGCTTCGGCGTATTCGTCGAGATCCCGGAAATGGGCGTCAGCGGGCTGGTCCACGTCACCGCCCTGCCCAACGACTACTACCATTTCGACCCGGTCGGCAAGGTGCTGACCGGCGAACGTCGCGGCCTGCGCTACCGGCTGGCCGACCTGCTCAGGATCGAAGTGCTGGCGGTCAGCGTCGATGAACGCAAGATCGATTTCCGCATCGCCGGCCAGGGCGAGGACGAAGACAGCCCGAAGACTTCCGACCGCAAGAGCGCGGGTGGCCGAAGCGGTGCCCCGCGAGGCAAGAAATCCCGTCGCAAGCGCCGATGAAACGGGAGCGTGCATTCGGCATCAACGCCGTCGAGGCCCTGCTGCAACGCCATCCGGAACGCGTCATCCAGCTCTGGCTGGACCCGAAGCGGGAGCGCGCGGCACGTCTGGGCACGCTGGCCCGGCCGCATGGCATTGCGGTCGAGCAGGTCCGGGCCGAGAACCTGGATCGGCTGGCCGGCGGCGGTCATCACCAGGGCGCTGTCGCCGAATTCCGGCCCGAGGCGCCACTGGCCGAAGGCGAACTGCTGGCACGAATCGAACAGGCCGGCAACCAGACCGGCAACCAGACCCTGCTGCTGGTACTCGACCAGGTTCAGGATCCGCACAATCTCGGCGCCTGTCTGCGCTCGGCCGCGGCCGCCGGCTGCACCGCGGTCGTCATTCCGCGCGACCGCGCCGCCGGCCTGACCCCTGCCGTGCGCAGCGCGGCAGCCGGCGCAGCCGAAATCGTGCCGCTGTGCGAAGTCGCCAACCTGGCTCGCGCCATGGACCAATGGCAGAAAGCCGGGCTGTGGTGCACCGGACTGGCCGGCGAAGCGGAATCCGACCTCTACGACCTCGACCTGACCGGGCCGCTGGCACTGGTTCTGGGCGGCGAGGAAAAAGGCCTCAGGCGCCTGACCAGAGAGCGCTGCGACAACCTGGCCCGCATCCCCATGCCCGGCCCCACCGAAAGCCTCAATATCTCGGTCGCCGCCGGCATCGCGCTGTTCGAGGCCCTGCGGCAACGACGAGCCTGATCAGACCCGACCTCCATGCCCAAGGCTTCCGACCAGAACCACACTCCACTGATGCAGCAGTACCTTCGCCTCAAGGCCGAGGTGGAGCGAGACAATCCGGGCATTCTGCTGTTTTTCCGGATGGGCGATTTCTACGAGTTGTTCTATGACGACGCCAGGCGCGCCGCAGCGTTGCTGGACATTACGCTGACCGCGCGCGGGCAGTCGGCCGGGCAGCCGATCGCCATGGCCGGGGTGCCGTATCACGCGGTCGATTCGTATCTCGCGCGCTTGCTCCGCAAGGGCGAGTCGGTCGCGATCTGCGAGCAGATCGGCGATCCGGATGCGAGCAAGGGGCCGGTGGAGCGCAAGGTGGTGCGCATCGTCACCCCTGGCACGCTGACCGAGGAGTCGTTGCTCGAAGAGCGCGGCGACCGGCTGCTGGCGGCGTGCTGCCGACTTGGCAACAACTCCGGCGGCGGTTCGGGTGACAGCTTCGGCCTGGCCTGGCTGGACCTGGCCGGCGGGCGCATGAGCTGCTCGGAGCCTGAAAACGCCGAGGCGCTGGCCGCCGAACTCGAGCGGCTGCGCCCGGCCGAGCTGCTGTTGCCGGAGTCCATGCCGGACAGCCTGGTTCAACCGATCGCCGCTTGCAGAAAACGCCCGGACTGGGAATTCGACCTCGAAAACGCTGCCCGCGCGCTGTGCCGGCAGTTCGGCACGCAGGACTTGAGCGGCTTCGGCATCGACCAGCCCGGCCCCGGGGTGGCCGCGGCCGGTGCGCTGCTGGCCTATGCGCAGGCAATGCTGACCCGCGAGCTGCCCCACATCGACGGCCTGAAGGCAGAACGTCACAGCAGCTTTCTGTTACTGGATGCTGCCACCCGGCGGCATCTGGAAATCGACCGGCACCCGGAAGGCCGGGCCGAGAACACCTTGCTCGGCCTGCTCGACCATGCGGTCACACCGATGGGCAGCCGTGAACTGCGACGCTGGCTGTTGCAGCCCTTGCGCGATCGTCAACCACTGACGCGCCGGCATGCCGCAATCCAGGCGCTGCTCGACCAGCACGCCCACAGCGCACTGCGCGAGACGCTGACCGGCGGCGGCGACCTGGAGCGCATTCTGACCCGGATCGCGCTGGGCAGCGCCCGGCCGCGCGACCTGAGCACGCTGCGCGCCGGGCTGGAGCGCGTTCCGGCACTGCGGGATCTGCTGGCCGAAATCAACGACCCGTTGCTGGCCGAACTGCATCAGGCCATGCCCGAGCGGGTCGACCTGGTCGAGTTGCTGCAACGCGCCGTCGTCGAGCAACCACCGATGCTGATCCGCGACGGCGGCGTGATCCGCGAAGGCTTTGATAGCGAACTCGACGAGCTGCGCGCGCTGTCGTCCAACGCCGACGACTTCCTGCAGCAGTTCGAGCAGCGCGAGCGCGAGCGCACCGGCATCCAGACGCTCAAGGTCGGCTACAACCGCGTGCACGGCTATTACATCGAGATCGGCAAGGCGCGGGCGGGTGATGTGCCGGACGAGTACACCCGCCGCCAGACGCTCAAGAACGCCGAGCGCTACATCACCGAGGAACTCAAGCGCCACGAGGACAAGGTGCTGTCGGCGCGCGAACGTGCGCTGGCGCTGGAGAAGAAGCTGTACGAAGAACTGGTCGGGCGGCTTGCCGCCGAGCATCCGGTGCTTTCGGGCATCGCTCGCGCCATCGCCGCGCTGGACGTGCTGGCCTGCCTGGCCGAGCGGGCCGAAGCGATGGACTGGAGCCGCCCGGTGCTGGACGAAAAACCGGGCCTGGAAATCATCGAGGGCCGCCATCCGGTGGTCGAGGCGGTGCAGGACCAGCCGTTCGTGCCCAACGACTGCGCGCTCGGCCCGGCGCGCTCGATGCTGGTCATCACCGGGCCGAACATGGGCGGCAAATCGACCTACATGCGCCAGACCGCGCTGATCGTGCTGCTGGCCCACGCCGGCAGCTTCGTGCCGGCGAAAACCATGCGCTGCGGCCCGGTCGACCGGATCTTCTCGCGCATCGGCGCCGGCGACGACCTGACCCGCGGCCGCTCGACCTTCATGGTCGAGATGGTCGAAACCGCCAACATCCTGCACAACGCCACCGAACAGTCGCTGGTGTTGATGGATGAAATCGGGCGCGGCACCTCGACTTTCGACGGCCTGGCGCTGGCCTGGGCGGTGGCCGGTGAACTGGCGCTCAACGCGCGCGCCATGACCCTGTTCGCAACCCATTACTTCGAACTGACGCGGCTGGCCGACGAGCATTCAGGCATTGTCAACGTCCACCTGGACGCGCGCGAGCACGGCGAGCGAATCGTGTTCCTGCACAGCGTGCGCGAGGGACCGGCCAACCAGTCCTACGGCCTCCAGGTCGCGCGCCTGGCCGGCCTGCCGCGTTCCGTGCTCGACCAGGCTCGCGACCATCTGGAACGGCTGGAAAACGAATCCCGCAACAACCACAGTCCCCAGCTCAGCCTTTTCGCCGCCCCTGTGCGGGAAAGCACCCCACCCGCGCCTCCCGAGCAGCGCAAGCCGGACCCGGTTCGAAAAATGCTCGAAGACATCGACCCCGACCGCCTCACGCCGCGCGAGGCGCTCGATCTGGTTTATCGGCTGATGGAGATCACAAACCTGGGCAAGCCGTGACTCCACGAAGTGCCCGAAGCTCGCTGGCGAATAAAACTCCATTAACCGCAGATTACGCAGATTTTCGCAGATGCAATAATCTGCGTGAATCTGCGTAATCTGTGGTTCGCCTTTGAACGATGGCTGAGGGAGCTATGCAGGATCCTGTTTACCCGACCCGGGTCAGGCAATCAGCGCCCCGGCTGATCGCCCCAGAGCACCTTGTGGAGCTGGATCTGAAGCCGGGCATCGATGCCGGATTCCAGCAGCCAGTCGGCCAGATCACCGGGCGAGAGGGTTTCCCAGACCGGCGAGAACAGCACCGGCCAGCGCGTCAGGTTACGCGAGCGGACCTGCTCGACGGCCCAGTCGAAATCGACCCGATCGGCAAGAACGAACTTGATCTGATCGTGCGGCTGCAGGTGATCGAGATTGGCCCAGAGGTTGCGCGCGGACTCGCCTGAGCCCGGTGCCTTGAGATCCAGCACCTTGACCACTCGCGGATCCACCTGGTCGACCGGCAATGCGCCACTGGTCTCCAGCGACACTTCGAATCCGGCATCACACAGGCGGGTCAGAAGCTCGATACAGCGCTTCTGCGCCAGCGGCTCACCGCCGGTCACGCATACCCGTCGGGTATCGAACGCGGCGACGCGCTCGACGATGGAATCGAGCTCCATCCACTCCCCACCCTGGAAGGCATAGGCGGTATCGCACCACACGCAGCGCAGCGGACAGCCGGTCAGGCGCACGAATACCGTGGGCCAGCCGACCGAATCCGACTCGCCTTGGACGGAGCGGAAGATCTCGGTGATTTTCAGCGAATCACTCATGACAGCGGTGGAAGAAATTCAGGCGGGATTACACAGTTTGCCGGAGCGCTTGCGTCCGTGCCGCGGGATTGTGCTCAATGCACCCTGCTCGGTGGTTCGCTTGCAAGCAAGCTCCTACAGCTGTGCTTCGACGCAGGTTTCTCACCGTAGGAGCCTGCTTGCAGGCGAACCGGATTACAAATGCCCTTCCAGCCGCATGGTCCGCAACCGATTCTCGGCCAGCCGCGAATAATTGCTGTTGGGGTATTGGCTGACCACCTGCTCCAGCGCCCCGCGGGCGCGCTGCCACTGGCCGAGTTCGTAGTGGCTGAAGCCGATCTTGAGCAGTGCATCCGGCTGCTTGCCGCTGTCGGGGTAGATTTCCTGCAACCGGTCGAACTGGGCCAGCGCGGTCTCGAAGTCACGCGTGACGTAATAGACCTCACCGAGCCAGTACAGCGCATTGGGCGCATAGCTTGAATCGGCATGATCCTGCAGGAAGCGGTCGAAGCCCTCGGCAGCATCGGCATAGCGGGTTTCACGCAGCGCCTGGAATGCCCGGTCATACGCCTGCTGTTCGGCAGGTGTTGGTTCGCGCAGCGCTCGCGCGCCGCCGGCACCCGGATCAGCCAAGGTGACGATTTCCGGGTCGGGGTCAATGGGTGCACGCAGTTCCGGCACATCGCCGGCGACCACCCGCTCAGGTGGAGCGTCTGCTGGGCCATCTGTTGGGCGATCGGGCCGCGTCGCGGCATCGATGGCCGGTTCGGGCAGAGTCGTGACCGGCTCGGCCCGGCTTTCCGGAGCCATCTGCGATCCGGCGGGAAGGTTGCCCAGGCGCCGGTCCAGATCGATGTACTGATCGCGTTGGCGGCGCCTGAGGTTCTCGAGCTCCTGGCCCTGGGCTTCGACCATGCCACGAAGTTCACGCAGCTCCTCGCGCATCTGCTGCAGCTCCAGAACCGCCCGCGAAGCAGCCGAATCCGGATCCTGGGCGACTACAGGTGCGGCCGTGACCGCGCCGGCAAGCAGCGCGGTCAGGATGGCTTTGACTGGGAAAAATCTCATCTCGGCCATCAGCGTGCGGTGTAGACGATCTCCGCGCGCCGGTTGCGCTCCCAGCAGGCTTCGTTGGAGGCCCTGCAGACCGGCCGCTCCTCACCGTAACTGACCACCTCGATCTGGTTGGAGGCCACGCCTTCGGCGACCAGCAGATCGCGCACCGAATTGCCGCGACGCTCTCCCAGGCCGAGGTTGTACTCACGCGAGCCGCGCTCGTCGGTGTGACCTTCAAGCAGGATGCGGGCGGTGCGATTGGCGCGCGCGTACGCTGCATGGGCCCGAATCACGGGCAGGAACTCCGGGCGCACGTTGGAGCGGTCGAACTCGAAGAAGATCTCGCGCTGGCTCAACAGGCTGTCGGGGTTTTCCAGGTTGCGCGAATCGGCGAAGTCAGCCGGGTCGACCCGGTCGACCTGCACCGGCTCGGCCGGCTGTACCGGTCGGCGATCGGGTTCCGAAGGCTCGGGCGGCACATCGCGGGTTTCGCGGCCACACGCCGCCAGCAACAAGGCCAGCGCGGTGATTGAAATCAGTCGAATTGCAGTGTTCATTGTTCCTCCAGAAGCCTCTGAATTGTTGTTATGCAACATTTTTGATGGGGTTGGTAACCGATTCTGTTTGACTTTCGTGACACACTCCTAGCGGATCAGCGGCGACCAGGCCGGCTCGCGCACATCCCCCTCGGCCAATGCCAGCCGCTGCCGAAAGCGGCCGTCTATCGAGACTGCGGCCAGCACGCCGCGCTCCCCTTCGCGCGAAGCGTACAACACCATGCGCCCGTTCGGCGCAAAACTCGGCGATTCATCCATTGTCCCCGGTGATAATACACGCAATCGCCCGGATTCGCGATCCAGAACCGCGATTCTGAACTCGGCATTGCCGCCATGCACCATGGCCAGCATGCCGCTGTAAGTATCGACCGTGACCCGCGAGTTGTAATTGCCTTCGGTGGTCACGCGCTCCACCGACCCGCCACTTCGCGCCACCTGGTAGACCTGGGGCCGGCCGGCGCGGTCGGATGTGAACAGGATGTGGCGGCC
>SR_TP_S13solDRAFT_1000142_pt1 | contig 38119 bp, 50 predicted proteins | sample SodReaTP_S13sol_FD_11159 | JGI IMG/M metagenome (IMG submission 11159)
ATGATGGACCCGCTATTATCCGTTCTGATGGAGAAAAACGATGGTATCTAAACGATAAACTTCATCGTGAAGATGGTCCTGCTGTTATCTATTATGATGGTACAGAAGAATATTGGAAACATGGTGTTAACTTAATGGATGTTATATTAGGAGTAGGAACGTGATATATCTATTAATAGCTGTTATTTGGTTTATTATTTCTGTTGCTAGTCATAAAGATAATACTGCACGTTGGTGTGCGCTAACAATTGCCAATATTTGGCTTTCTTTAAGTGTTTTGATTATGAGTGTGGAACTATGAAATTCAGAATAGTTAGTGATCTTCATCTTGAAGCTTCTCTCTTTAAACTTCCTAAAATGGAAGGTGAGAAGGATATGGTTCTTATCCTTGCGGGTGATATCGCACCAGCAATTCATCTAAATTTTTTGAAGGTTCGTGAGTTTTTCAAAGATTGTGCTGAAAGGCATGAAAAGGTATTCTATGTTGCTGGAAACCATGAACATTATGGTTCATTTATCAATGAAACGATTCCTTTCATAAAGAAGATCTTCGAAGAAGAAAATATCAATATCACCCTACTCGATAAAGATGCAATTGAATATAATGATGTTATGATTATTGGTGCTACTTTATGGACAGATTTTGACAAGCAAAATAAAGAACTAATGGACCTTGCAAAACTCTATATTGCAGACTATACATGGATTTATGATGGTGGTGATAAGAATATTGTTCTAAGACCACCTAAAGTCTTGGATATGTTTTTTGATGATTACAATTTTATTGCTAAAAAGTTTGTAACAAATACAGAAAAGAAAAAACAAGTTGTGATTACTCACCATGCACCAAGTTATAAATCTCTACATGAGACTTATAAGTTTTCTAATATAAATGGTGTGTTCATGTCAGATCTTGATAGTGTTATTGAAACATATGAACCTGTTCTTTGGGTTCATGGTCATACACACAATTCATTTGATTACAATATCGGTAATACGAGAGTTGTGTGTAACCCAAGAGGCTATTCTAGATTTGAATCGACTTCTGATGAAAACAGACAATTTAATCCAAAGTTAGTAATTGAAATTTAAAGGTGAAAACATGGCTATTTGTAACAATGTAAACGATGCTATCCTCAAAGTAGCAGAACAGAATGCAAACAACTACAGTATCAATTTGTATAAGATTAGTTATCTTGGAAAAGATGTTTATGTCACATCTCATACAGAAGATTCGGCAATGAAACAGGCATCTAAGGTTATTAAATTTAATAGAAATCTCAGAACAAAGCCAATAATCAATCTTATGGGTACTATCAAACCAACTGTTACATGGACTCTTGACGATGGCTTCTAAAAAATTAACTGATGTTGTTTATATGGATTGTGCAAAGTCCATTGCATTTCTTTCATATGCAATCAGGAAGAAGGTAGGTTGTCTTATTGTTAAAGACAACCATATTCTTTCTGAAGGTTGTAATGGTACTGTATCAGGATATGATAATTCTTGTGAAGATCGTGTTTATATGCCTTTTGACATGGGTGCATGGCACGATCCAGAAACTATCGAAGAGACATATCCTTTATTAGATGAAAAAGGGAATCGTTATAAATTAGTAACCAAACCAGATACGCTTCATGCTGAACTAAATGCTATTTTAAAGGCAGCTAGGGAAGGAATTTCAATTAAAGGTGCAGATATGTATATAACTTGTTCACCATGTATTGTGTGCGCTCCACATATTGCACAGGTAGGTATTCGCAATGTATACTACCATGAATTATATAGAAGTAGAGACGGTTTAGATAAACTTAAAGAATATGGCGTTAATACGATTCATTTGGAGGTCTAATGATTAAAGTATATCTTGATATGGATGGTGTTGTTGCAGATTTCGATACTGCTTATAAAAAAATCAAAAACAAACATAACGATTATCACCAAAACATCGAACGAATTGTTTACGATCATAAGATTTTTGAAAACTTGAAACCATGTCAAGATATCGATTTCTTATTAAATACGATCGAAAACTATAAAAATCTGTATAACTTACAGGTCAACATGTTGACTTCTATTGAAACAGAATGCCCCAATCTTTCTTCCGCTATCATTGAGCAGAAGAAAACTTGGTTAAAGAAACATGGCATTCCATATGATCCAAATTTTGTTTCTTGTAGAATTGAAAAAGCAAACTATGCTGAGAAAAATTCTATCTTGATAGATGATACTCTTGAGTGTATCATTCATTTTGAGGCCGCTGGCGGTAAGACAATTCACCATAAAACACCGTTGAACACCAAAAGGTATTTCAGTTTTCTAGTTACTGATCTTCATATGGAGATTGAAAGTGAAAACAAAGTTTAATTGTCTTGATACAGCTAAAGAGTATTTTCAATCAAACAACTATGAGATTTGGTTATATAACGGGCTATTTCTCTATACTAATATTGGTTATTATGGTCTTTCTGATGGGGAATTAAAAGAGCTAACAGACAATGAATATGCGTTAAGACAAGCATCTGGAACCTTCTGTTATATTGATAGTCAACAAATAGGTGTTGTGAAAACAGACACTTTAAACTATACTAAGAAGTTTAAAGTACGTGTAAAGAAAGAACCTGAACCTGCCCCGAAAAAGAAACGGGGCAGGCCAAAGAAAGAAGTTATTACATTTAACAAAAAGGAGAATAATCATGGCAGCAAAAATTCGAGCAAATGAGAAAGTGATTGCGATGCTTTCTAATGAAGAGCTTTTAAAGGGAAACTTTAGAAAAAGGGCACGTAGTAAAATTGAAAAAGAAATGCGTAAAAGGGGGATTTTGAAAAATGACTAAGCGTGGAATTATTAGTATTGCTGTGGGAGCAATTTTACTTTTAAGTATTGCTGCTTTCGAATTAAGGGCGCAAGAACGTAAGTTTTTTAGTCTAGAACTTCAGGACAACACAATTCTTATTGTTGGTGGAGAACCTTGTATTAGTACCACACTCGATAGGATGGGATTCTTAGGTGGTTCCCACGGCGGGGTTGGTGGAATTCAACATGTTTGTTGGAGACCAACATCTGATACTCAAAACATTATCGTCTTTTTTGATGATGGTGATGTTATGAGTTATCCAACAAGACTTTTCAGACCAGTGGAGTTTAATTGATGGTACCTATCACATACAATATATTAGAATTCCAAGCTCAGGCCGAAGAGCTTGGGTATCTCAATATCTTTGATTTATATGAAGATATTATTAGCTTATCTTCAGATGAAGATTATATACAATTTAGACTTCGCTGTTTTGTAAAAGTCGATTTACTAGAAGAGACGGGAAGTTTTAATGAAGCAGACACAACCTCATTATTGTTAGGTTATATCCCGTCAGTGTCTTACGATTATTACATGTACTATCTATTCACAAAATACAAAAAAGACCTTATGGGTGGGGTTGAGTATTGTCCAGAAAGTATGTTAGAATTCGATGATCTAGAAGGATGTTAAAAGGAGAAATCATGTATAGTGCTAAAGTAATTCAAGATTCCATTTCCAGACATACTGGAAAGCGTATTACAACTTTCGAATTGGAATACCCGAGGTTCATTCATTGTTTCGATGAAGAAACTGAAATTTTATCACAAATCAATGAAGAACCCCCACAGTTTCGTAGCTTTAAGGCTATTCGTGAATTAGATTGTAAAGTAGCTCAATACGAACCTGAAGGAGAACAAATCTCTTTTGTATATCCTGAAAATATTATTGAAAATACCGGCAATCATCACATGATTAAGTTTGAAAAGAAAAAACTGTCAATGTATGTGACTGATAAGCATCGTGTATATACACTTAAAAGAACGACTAATAACAATTTCGTGCCTGATGTAATTTTAGCAGAAGAATTATTGGCCGATTATGGTACAAGAAGAATTCCGCAAGCTGGTTATATGAATCAAACACAGTTTTATTCAAACGATGAATTAGCACTTATTGTATGGTATGTTGCTGATGGGCATAAAGAAAATAACAATGTTTCTTCATTCCACTTTAGAAAAAATCGTAAAGTGAGAAGAGTTTGTGAACTTCTAACAAACCTAAACATTGATTACAAAACGTTCGAATATAATAATGATTTCGTGATTCGTTTTAATAATCCACACTGGGTGGATTATTGTTATGATGATAATGGTAATAAAAAAATACCAAACAAAGCAACATTCATGACACAGGATGGATATGACTGTTTCAAGCAAGCTCTTCTTGAATCTGATGGTAATGTTGAAAATCAAGATTATAATACATCTTCAAAAACATTAGCAGAGCAAATTCAAATCATCGCTCTATTACATAACGATGTAATGAACATTAGATCATACAATGGACTATATAAACAAAAATTTCAGCAAACAAATTACCTCTCCCTAAGACATGATAAGGATAGTTTTGAATCTGAAAACATGGAAGGAACTGTTTATTGTGTTACAGTACAATCATCATTCGTCATTGTAAGGAGAAATGGAATTTCATATGTGTCTGGAAATTGTGAATTTATGACCCATCGGTTGTTTAGTAGGAACGCTGCATCATCCCGTGCGATTCCTTCAAAAAAACTTCGCCAGCACGTTCGCAAGTTTACAGCGAAACCTTTACTGTGGTTAAAAAACCAGAAAGGAATGTCTGCGTCTGAAGATCTCAGTCCTATCAGAGTCGCATTGGCACACCGACTTTGGATGACTGCTGCTTATGCAGCCTCTATAACCTCTTGGGGGCTTGAAAAGGTAGGCTTGCACAAGCAATGGGCTAACCGTGTTCTTGAACCATTTCAGTTTATTAAGGTAGTTGTTACAGCTACTGAATGGGATAATTTCTTCTATCTGAGAATCCATCCAGATGCTCAACCGGAAATTAGGCATCTTGCGTCTCTTATGTACAATGCAAGGGAAAATTCCGTTCCTTGGGAACTATCTCATGGTGAATGGCATCTACCATATATTGATCGTATTAGAAGTGTAGAAGATGACAGTGTTGTCTATGGGTTCCATGATGATATCATTGGATTTGAGCCGATTGATCTTGAAGTTGCAAAGAAAATTTCTGCTTCTTGTTGCGCTCAAGTTTCTTATCGTGTGCTATCTACAGATCCTAAAAAGGCAGAAAGTATCTTTAATAAATTGATTGAAAGCAAGCCTGTTCATGCAAGCCCAGTTGAGCATCAAGCAACTCCTATGAATCCAGACAGGAAAACAGGTGAAGGTGTTACTCATAAAAACATCCTTACCAATGAATACTGGTCTGGTAACTTTTGTGGGTGGATTCAACACCGCCAGTTAATCAACGATCATACTTGTTGGGATTGTGAAGGCAAAATAGAGAACGGTTAAACTTTAATAAATAAACTTACCCTCTCTCAACCCACCACTTAAAACTCTTTAACTGGTGGGTTTTTTTTCTCAACAACAAAGGAAACATTATGATTGAAATTGATTATTCCCGTGACAGACTTCTTTCAGAACAAGGTTTAAAATTACTTAAAGACTATTACATGCTTCCAAATGAAAAATCACCACAAGACGCATTTGCTAGAGCAGCATTAGCATATTGTGAAGGTGATTATGATTTTGCTCAAAGAATATATGATTACGCATCTAACCTATGGTTTATGTACTCAAGTCCTGTTTTAAGTAATGCACCAAAAGCAGGAGAACCGTTTAAATCACTCCCCATTAGCTGTTATCTACAATACATTCCAGACACCATTCAAGGGCAGATTGAAGCCTATAATGAAATGGCGAGTCTTTCCATTTTAGGTGGTGGAGTTGGTTCGCATAATGGTATTCGTGCTATCTCCGATAAAGCCCCCGGCCCTATCCCATACATGAAGACTATGGACTCAGGAATAGGATACTACAGGCAAGGAAAAACCCGCCGTGGTTCATTAGCCTATTATATGGATATTGATCATCCAGATATTATCGAACATATTAATTTTCGTGTTCCTACTGGTGGTGACGTTGCTAGAAAAAGTGATAACAGAAAAAGTTTCCACAATGCAGTGAATATCAAAAACGATTTCATTGATGCTGTTATTAATGATACAACATATGATTTACGTTGCCCACATACTAAAGAAGTTAGAGAAACAGTTAAAGCAAGAGATTTATGGGAAATGATCTTGGAAACAAGGGCACTGACAGGAGAACCATATCTTCACTTCATTGACGTTGCAAATGAACATCTACCAAAGACTCAAAAACTTTTAGGATTAGAAATTAAAGGAAGTAATTTATGTGTTGCTCCAGAAACAATGATTCTGACTGATAAGGGTCATTACCCTATTGCAGAATTAGAAGATCAAGAAGTTAATGTATGGAATGGTGAAGAATTTAGTACTGTCGTTATTAAAAAAACAAATGACAATAGCAAACTAATCAAAGTAATTACAGACAGTGGACAAGAAATTGAGTGTACAGAATATCACAAATTTTATGTTTTCACTGGTTATGGAAAAGAATATAAAGAAGTTAAAGCAGCCGATCTTAAAACAGGTATGAAGCTAATAAAATTCGATTTACCTGTTATTGAAGGAGACGTTGAATTAAGAGATGCTTATATAAATGGATTCTACAGTGGTGATGGTTGTTTATTGAAAAAAGGAAAAAATCGCCAGAGAGTGTATCTTTATGGTGAGAAAAGGGATCTAGCAGAAAACTTTACTGGTGGATCTGATTGGTATATTCAGGAAGAATATGATAGACAACATAAAGACTATGATAATTTAAAAGAAAAGTTCTTTGTTCCTCTATCCAATTATACAATCAAGTCGAGACTTGATTGGTTAGCTGGTTATGCAGATGCAGATGGTTGTATCTATAGGAATGGTAGTAATCAACAATTGGTATTGGCGTCTGTCGAGCAGGAATTTTTAAAAGAAATTCAACTGTTGTTACAGACATTAGGTGTTGATTCAAAGATCAAAATGATGCGTTCTGAAGGTTATTATAAACTTCCAAAGAACAATGGTACAGGTGATTGTGGAGATTTTCTATGTAAAGAATGTTGGAGACTTATTATCACAAGCAATGGTTTATACCAGTTGTTATCTTTGGGTATTGATTTTAAACGACTTCGTGTAGTAAAAAGAAAACCACAAAGAGACGCAAAACGTTTCATTCAAATTGAAAATGTTATTGACATGGGGCGCATTGATGAAACATACTGTTTCAATGAACCAAAACGCCATATGGGAATGTTTGGTGGTATTTTAACAGGACAGTGCAATGAAATTGAACTATCAACAAATGAAGAAAGAACAGCAGTATGTTGTTTATCATCTGTTAATTTAGAAAAATTTGATACTTGGCGATCTACTAATATGATCAAAGACCTTATCAGATTCCTTGACAACGTTCTCAATGTCTTTATAAAATATGCACCAGATTCTATATCAAAAGCAAGATTTTCTGCAATGAGAGAACGTGCTATTGGATTAGGAACGATGGGATTCCACGGTTACTTAATGAAGAATGGAATCCCATTCGAAACTGGTGGATTCCATTCAGCAACTCAAATGAATCACATCATGTTCAAACATATTAAAACACAAGCGTTAGAAGCTTCAAAGGAACTTGCATTTGAACGAGGTGAAGCACCTGATATGAAAGGTACTGGCCTTCGCAACAGTCACCTATTAGCTATTGCACCAAACGCGAATTCCAGTACAATTTGTAACTGCACACCTTCTATTGAACCTATCAGCGATAATGCTTATGTTCATAGTACCCGTGCAGGCGTGTTCTTAGTTAAAAACAAATACCTTCAAAATGTATTAGAAGAAAAAGATCTTTCAGAAGAAGAAATCGCTGAGATTTGGAATAAGATCATTAAAGATGAAGGTAGTGTTCAGAACATTGATCAATTAACAGAAGAAGAAAAGAATGTATTTAAAACTGCATGGGAGATCGACCAACATTGGTTAGTACAACATGCCGAAGACCGCGCACAATATATTTGTCAGGGGCAATCTCTTAATTTATTCTTCCCTGCTGGTTCCGATAGGGTATATGTTAATTCTGTTTATCTAAAAGCCATGAAAGGTAAGAAACTTAAAGGATTGTATTATCATAGAACAAAGAATAAACAACAAGCAGATACCGTTAAAGAAATCCAAAGAGAAGCACTAAAAGATTGGAGAGATGACGGTGAATGTGTAGCATGTCAAGGATAAAGGAGAAAATATGTTAACCGAATATAGTAAAATTTATGTTCCCAAATATCATTGGGCAGTAGATATGACAAAGCACCATGAAGATATTCATTGGACAGAACGTGATGCTAAACTTCAAGAAGATGTTGAGCAATGGAATAGGGGTGTGATTACATTTGAAGAGAAACACCTGATTAAAAACATTCTTCGATTGTTTACTGAATCTGATGTGAACGTAGGACAAAATTACTACGACTTTATGATTCCTGTTTTTAAAAATAACGAAGTCCGTAACATGTTGGGGTCTTTTGCTGGAAGAGAAGGTGTTCATCAAAGGGCATATGCTCTTTTGAATGATACTCTTGGATTTGGTGAAGATTTCTATGAGGAGTTTAAAGACTTTAAAGAAATGAAAGAAAAAGTTGAATACATGCACACTGTTTCAAGCAAGTCTTATAATGACGTTGCAGTTTCAATTGGTAAGCAGATTTTCTTTGAAGGTGTGTCATTGTTTTCATCCTTTATTATGTTGATGAACTTTGATAGGTTTGGTAAGATGAAGGGTATGTGTGATATCGTTCGCTGGTCGATAAGGGATGAATCGTGTTTCACTGGTGATGTTGAGATTCTAACAGAAAAAGGATGGATTCGTTTTGATCGTTTAGATAGAGATACGCAAGTCGCTCAATATCATGAAGATGGATCAATCGAGTTTGTGATGCCAACAAATTATATTAAGAAACAGTATGATGGTAAATTAATAAACTTTTCTTCTGAGAAGGCTGGTATATGTTTAAGTGCAACAGAAGATCATGATTTATGTTATAACCACCAGTATAAAGATAGGAATGAATTTAAAAAAGTTAAGTTTGGTGAATTTGAACCACATTATAGGAAGAAGTTTATTGTTTCTGGATTTAAAGAAAACGGTAGCAGGAAGATCACCCCACATGAAAGGTTTTTGATTGCTTTACAAGCGGATGGTTCGTTAGATAGTAGAATCACTGAGTACGGTAAAAACACCGGCTACCAAACAGCAATTTTCAGTCTAAAAAAAGATAGGAAGAAAACGAGACTTGAAGAGATCCTTCGTGAATGTGACTATACATACACAAAAATAGATTATAACAATAATATATCAGTGTATAGAGTTAATGCCCCGGTAGGTCTATCGAAAACATTTAACTGGATAGACTTGTCAGCTATATCCGGCCATTGGGGTAAAATGTTCATTGAAGAACTTATGTATTGGGATGGTCATGATGTTTATAAAGATAAATCATCAATATACTACTCGTCTACAAATGGTATCAATATAGATATCATTCAAAGTATTTGTGCGATTTCAGGTCTACATTGTGTTAGGTCTATTCAAAAAGACGACAGAAAAGATAGTTATAAAGACGTTCATCGTGTATGGATTCGTGAAAAGCATAACATACCAACAGGTCGTGTGGTGAAAAAAACAGAAGCATATAATGGTATGGTATATTGTGTTTCTGTTCCTTCAAAGAATATCATCGTTAGACATAACAACCATGTGAATGTTGTTGGAAACTGTCACATTGAAGGTAACTCTAAACTGTTTAAAGAGTTTCTTGAAGAGCACCCAAGAATTGTTAATGATGATATGAAAAAAGAAATCTATCAGGCCGCAAGGGATGTTGTGAAACTTGAAGACCTGTTCATTGATAGGGCTTTTGGAGAATCTAATATCGAAGGGTTGACAAAAGAAGAAGTTAAGAGTTATATTAGATTCGTTGCAAATTATAGATTACAGCAATTAGGATTGAAAGCTAACTGGAAACAAGTTCAATCAAATCCTATTGATTGGTCTGAGTGGATCTTCAGAGACGCATTTGGGAATTTCTTTGAAAGGGAAATAACCAGCTATGCAAAAAACAATCTAACTGGTGAGTGGGTTTATTAAGTTATTGATTTTTAAGAACCTTTTTTCTTACTTAGGGGGCTTGACAGCCCCCTTTCTTTTACGTACAATATCCCCACTTTACGAAAAAGTACACAATCTTTTTAAATTAATTTGAGGGTTTTTATAAATGCGTATCGCTCAAGAAAATAAGAGAGTTTTTACCAATTCTGAAAAGACCAGTGAATTCGGTATTGCCGAATCTGCTATCATTTATAAACTGTTTTCCGATACAATCTACCAGCACAAAGTAGCTGCCGTGGTTCGTGAAATCACATCTAATGCTGTTGATGCTCATACACAGGCAGGTAAACTAGATGTTCCTTTTAAGGTAACCCTTCCTAGTCGTCTTCATCCTTCTTTTGAAGTTGAAGACTTCGGTATTGGCATGTCCCCCGAAACTGTATATGAAATTTATACGAAGTATACCGCTTCAACTAAGCGTGACTCTGATGCTCCGATTGGTGGGTTTGGTGTTGGTGCCAAGACTCCGTTTGCTTATGCAACCAAGTCTTTTGACCTTCATTCTCGTTATAATGGCATGGAATATCACTACACCGCATATATGAACGGTGAGGGCATTCCTGAATTCGATGAAATTGGTTCTTGGCCTACTGACAAACCCAATGGTGTAAAGGTAACCATTCCGGTTCTTGAACAGGATTTCTATGCATTCAAACGTGAACTGGCGTGGGTTCTTAGTTTTTATCGTGTTCCTGCTATTGTGAACGATCCTACGTTCTCTTCCGAATATCCCGATCTTGGTAAAAAGGTTGTTGAAAACGGATATGTTTTCAAGAAAAATTTTCATAGCCATTCTGATTGTTTTTCTTCATCTACGAAGGTTTATGCAGTCCTTAATGGTGTTTGCTTTCCGGTTCATGGCGTAAAATATTTCGATGGAACTGATAATCCTCATATCCGTGAAAACTTCTTTAAAATCATCACTCACAACAATAACAATTTGATTGTCAATTTTGATGGTGGTGATCTTGATGTTGCCCTCTCTCGGGAAAGCCTGTCTATGACCGAAAGAACTATCGACAACATCAAAAAGAAAGTTACTGGTATTGTTGATAGTATTATTGAAACCCATCAAAAGGAAATTGATAAACACGACCATGTTATTGATGTTGTTGAGTATCTTGTGTATACTTACAATATTGATCGTTACAATCTTAACAACTTTTATTATAAAGATAAGAAAAATAGTGTAGGACAGAAATATTTCTCATATATGAAACAAGTTTATAATATCTTGGAAAAACTCGGTTTGAAAACATATCTTGTTGACACAGACCGCAAAGACAATAAGGTATTTTCTTCCTGTGATTATAATGTCGAACGTTTCTTTATTACTTCAGTACAGACTTATGACGATGTAAAGTGGATTATTAATGATGATAATTCAAAACCTGATCTTGTCAAAAGCCATGTAGGTAAGTATGCTAGAAATCAGGATAATATTCTCTCTGACACTATGTTTTTTACTTTTACGAAACCGATTCGTCAAGAACGTATCGGATTGATTGAAAGAATGTTGCGTGTCAAGCTCGATCTGCTTAAGATCAGTGATATTAAGATCGCCAACAAACAAACAAATGTACACAGAAATGTTGGTAAAAAACAGCATAAGTTCCCATTTATGGCAACTTATAAAACTTATCGAGTAGATGGTGATGTTGTGAATGGTTACTCTAGGAAGTTCCATAAAGAAATGATTGAGAAACTACATGAAAATTCAATTATAATCAATCATACGGAAAGCACTCTTTATGGTTATGAAAACGCATTTGTTAAGCTTCTGACGGCTTTCATGGATGTTGATATTATTTTTATTCAGAGAACTTCTTCTAATAAGAAGAATATCGATAATCTTGGTATTCCTTCTCTTGAAGATGCATACAATTGGATCAACAATCCAGAGTTCGCAGAATACATCAAAGGTACGGTTATTGTAAAAAGAAAGCATACCATTGATTCTAATATTTATGACATTGCCGACTTTAAAAATAAGGATGTGATTCTAGATGCATGGAACAAGTATAAAAATAGCGTTGGATCACATATCACAGCAGATTATTTTTATAAAACAACGGACCCTAATGTCAAAACATTCAGAAATATTGTTCTGGAAGGAGAAAAAACCTTGACAGATGCAATGATTGATATTAAAATGAAATATCCGCTATTGGGATATATTAATTCAGACGCATCTTACGATGCTATTAAACACTATGTACTTATGTGTAACAAAATGAGGGAAAATGAAAATGTCTGAACGTAATGTAACAATTCTTTCTGATAATGAGAAGAAAGAAATTTATGAAATGTTTTCAACTGGTAATTATACAAAGGCTGATCTTGGACGGATGTATTGTGTCTCTCCTAGAACAATCGGCAGGGTGATTGATTCTTTTAAACCAGAGGTTGATGAATATCCAGAAGTTGTAGTAAATCACTCTGATAGTGAAAATCTAGACACTACTGGTGTTTACTACAAAGTTGTAATGTCTGATGATCTTATCAAGATCCTTGCAACTGGCGGTAACAGTGACCTTTGGGACACTAATCAGGTTGTCATTGGAAACGATCATCAGAACTTCAAAACCTTTTCTGATGCTATTTGGGATACTCGTGGTGATCAGGACGTTCTTGAAGATATCTTCAAACAATTGTCTTTGAAGTCTAAGATTCTTTCCTATAAGAACGAAAATATTGAACTTATTGACAATTACATCTATTATAAGTTGGATGGAAGTGACGAAAGGTTTCCTCTTCCACAATCTCTTTCTAACAGGATCAGTGTCTGCATTGAAAATGAAAAGAAAGAAGAACTTGAAGGTTTGGGTAAGTTCGCTAATAAAGTGATTAACAACGTTTCTTTCCGAGTTGTTAATCAACTTTATGATTTCCTTCTTGCTTCTGATATCGAGATCAATAAGGATGGGAATGTTGTTTGTTGGAAGCGGGTTACAGAAGACTTTAAGGATTGTTATACCAAAAAGTTCGATAACAGTATTGGAAGTTTGGTTTCTGTTCCACGAAATCAGGTAGATGAAAATCCAGAAAACACCTGCTCCCATGGTTTGCATGTATGCTCAAAATCCTATCTCCCACAATTTGGTGGTGATAGGGTTATCAAAGTCATCGTAGCGCCAGAAGACTTTGTTGCAATCCCAAACGACTATTATAGTGGGCTTAAGGCAAAGGCAAGAGTCTGTAAGTATCTGGTAGTTGAAGATGTTACAGATAAGTTTAAAAATGGAATGTTGTAAATAAAGAGAAGGGGCTTCGGCCCCTTCTTCTTTTATAAATATAATAAAATTCCATTGGAGAAATAAATGTCTCGTTATCTTAACAAATTAATCGGTGAATTGAATCTAAAAGAAAGCTTCACAGAGATCGATGATTTTCTATTAGAACAAAAAGAAATGTCACCATTGATATATACCTATCTTAGAAACAGGAATCGTTCTAAATTTCGTTTTAAGATTCTACAAAAAGCCAATCAAAGAATTCTACTATTCCAAAGTGATAGGAATGATTTCATTCGAGGTGAGTTTGTTGGTAAACGAATAACAGGTTATGAACGCCATGACAGTGTTAAATCTCTTGATGACTACGCAACTGAAAAACTCAGTCAAGGTTTCAGAATGTTGACTAGGGGTGAAGATATTATTAAGTTTTTGAAGGTTATGCAGAATGGTCTTATTCGTTTGTCTTCTGCCCCAACTGGTGAACTTTTGATTGTACTTGCTGCTTGTATGTATGTCGGTGATATCCTCACAGCAGGAGAAGACGCACGTTCAATGTTCGGAGGATCTGAGTTGATTGGATTCGATGAAGGTGATCTTATATGGATGGGTAGAGGGTGGTTCAGGACACAGGAAAAACGGATTGAATACCAAAATGAACTAGAAGATCCAGAAAACTATATGTAACATCCCAAACCCCTCAATCGAGGGGTTTACTTTTTATACTGTACGTGGTATTATTTTCCAATCTCAAAGGAGAACATATTATGGAACAGCTAAAACATTCAATTATGGAACGCCCATTAGAATACCCAATTCCACCATCTGTTCAAGATTCACAGGAAATTTGGAGATCATGGGTCTTTAAACATTTTTCTAAAGAAACTATTCTTTCCTATGCTGGTGAGCCAGAAAATAAAAGAAAGTATTCTATATATGTAGAACTGAAAATTGTTGATAACGACACCAGTGAGATTGCTCTTACAGACATTATAAAAGCAATTTCAAGCGAGTTTCCACTAGAACAAATCGACAATATCTTTTCAAATGAAATTAAATTGGTAGTAAACACAAAACATCCTAATACTATTGGCGTCCAATGTATTTTTCTTCAACCAGTGCCTGAAGAAAAACGATTAAAAGTTGGTGCAGATCTCATTATCAATGAAGTTCGTAATGACATCTATGAGAAAAAAGAAAAAGAAAAATATAAAATGGCGTTGAATACGCTCTTTAAAAAGGAATAAAAACAATGAGTTATTTTTTTACATCAGATATCCACTTTTTTCACAAGAACATTGTGAAGTTTACTGATCGTGGGCAGTTCACAACTACTGAAGATCATAATGAATGGGTGGTTGATCTATGGAATCGTCAAGTCCGACCCGATGATATTGTTTACAGTCTCGGTGATTTTGCTTTTAGAAATAAGAATCAGGTCACTCATGTAACTGATATCGTCGAGCGCCTTAACGGACGTATCCGTATGATCAAGGGAAACCACTGCCCAAGGGAACTTTATCACCAACTTCTTAAGACTGAAGTTGGTAAGAGGAAGGTAGAATACTTCAGAGATTATGAAGAGTTTCGCCATGACAAACATTTAATTGTTATGTGTCATTATCCATTCGAAACATGGAGAGATAGCCATAGAGGATCTTTCCACATTCATGGGCATGAACATGGTAATGTGCCATCTGTAGGTAAGAGGCTTGATGTGGGTCTCGATAGTGCTTATAATTACTTTGGAGAACATAGGCTTTTTACAATTGAAGATATATTTAATATCTGTGGAAAGCTGGAAATTCACGACCCTGCTACAAGATATCGTAGAGGAAGGATAGAACATGGAAAACATGGAGAATAATAATGCATGGACAACAGAACTATGAATTGACTGGAAAATACGGTCATAAGAAATCTTTTTTTGGTAAAATGATTCTTATGGTAGAATACAGATATCCTAGTGAATCTCCGGGTGAATGGGAATATGATTGGAAAGAAGCTTCTATAAAAGATTTTTTAACATTTAACAAATTATTTTATGAAAAAACAAAACTATAAAACCGTTTGGATATCTGACACCCATCTTGGTACTGTAGGGTGTAAGGCCACCATATTAAACAATTTTCTCGAATCATTTGATTGTGAGGAATTGTATCTGGTAGGTGATATTGTAGATGGGTGGTCGATGAATAGAAAGGCGGCTTACTTCCCTCAAGCACATATCAATGTAGTTAAAAACATATTATCAAAATCCAAAAAAGGTACAAACGTAAAATATGTGATAGGGAATCATGATGAATTTTTGAGAGAATATATAGAGTTTCTAGATGATTTTAATTTTGGTAATATAGAATTTGCAAATGAGTTTATTCACATAACAGATTCTGACAAAAAGATATGGGTAGTCCATGGGGATTTATATGATGGTGTAACTCGTTATCATAAATGGATATCACATTTAGGTGATATTGCATATAACACATTACTGTCGTTGAATAATGTATTCAACTACTTCAGACAAAAATTTGGTATGGGTTATTGGTCACTATCAGCTTTCCTAAAACATAAAGTTAAGAAGGCTGTTGATTTCATTATGTCTTTTGAACAGACCCTTGCAAAAGAATGTAAAAAAAGAAATTGTGATGGTGTCATTTGCGGACACATCCATCATGCAGAGATAAAAGTATTTGATAATGGTATAGTTTATTTTAATGATGGTGATTTTGTAGAAAGCTGTACTGCGTTAATAGAACACTTCGATGGTACTTTTGAACTCATTCAGTGGCATTATAATGGGACAAAAAGTAAGAAAATAACTATTAAAAAGTTTAGGATGTAATTATGATTAAAGAGAAGAGACGTTGGAATTTTGAAGCACGTGAAGATGGTGTTTACGTTTGTAAAGGAGACCATGCTAATACAGACTGCTGCCAAATGGAAAAGTTGACACAATATGAGATTGTTGATATACTCAACGAACTTCGTGCTGAGTGCTTAGAATATGAAGCACAGATGAATTACACACACACGAAGATGCACTGAACATTGCTAAGAAATATGGTCTTCCTGACAAATTTTACCTCTAAGTAAGGAAAAACAATAATGCGTATGTATTTTGATGATCTTGTGGATAAGGGTCTTGTTATCAAGAAGAAGCATCCTACTTTGGACCTCTATCTTTATAAGTATCATAATAAGGTATTTTATGATAACCTTTGGAATGTAGATAGCCGTCTTCTTGAGTGTCGTGGTATCGTTCTTGATGGGAAAGGAAATGTTATCCAACGTCCTTTCAGAAAGATTTTTAACTATGGGGAAAACAAGGCCGGTTTTAATTACCAAGAAAAAGAAGATACTGGGGTTGAAGATACTGGGGTTATTGCTGTTTATAAGTACAATGGATTCATGGCAGCAGGAACAAAATATAAAGACGAGATATTGATCACTACAACTGGATCATTCGATTCATCTTTTGTTGAAATGGCTAAAAAGGAAATTTTAAGAAAGGTTCAATTTTTCACAGAAGATCAAACACGTTTATTTGAAATTTGTCTTCCTGAAGACCCACATATTGTCCATGAAGACTTTGGGGCACATCATATAGGGACTATTGAAAAGGAAACAGGAAAGATCTATGATGTTCCTTTTAATTCACCCAATCTTTTTAGAAAAGACCCTGAATCTGATATGAACAATTTCGTTCAAAAGCTAAGAGGCCATACAAACGAAGGATTTGTCATATATGAATATGATAACACCATTCCTTTAGCACATCAAACTGTATATAATCCTTTGTTTAAGGTCAAGACAAATCATTACCTTTCCAAGAAGTTCATTATGAGGGGTAAGAGTAAGATCTTCCATAAGAACGTTAAGAAGATCGTAGACGAAGAGTTTTATACTGTTGTGGATTACCTTCGCAGTATGTACACGGAAGAACAATGGAATGCTCTTGACGAGCAAGAAAGACGAAAGCAAATTGAAGAGTATTTTAAAGATGTGAAGCGTGTAACATATATGTAAAGTTTAAGGGGGCAAAGCCCCCTTTTTTTATAATATTTGTATAAATAAAAATACTCCCTTCACAACTCAGAGGCATCGAATCATGGGTAGTATCCAAGAAGATCTAGTATTTCTAATAAAAAAAGAACTACAACATTTAAAATTAGAAATTGTTCGAGAGAGAAAAGCCATAGAAAAACGCCTATCAGAAGAAAAACCATCCAGACGTTTCTATGATTGCGAAACAAAAGATAAACCACCCCACTAAATTATGAAAAAAATGTTTATTATTTTCACTGCAATCATGATACCAACAATTGCAGTTTCAATCTATTTAAATCATACAGTATCAACCAATGGTTATACGTCAGATGACTCTTATCCGACATATTACTTATTCGTATCAGAAGATCATTTACGTGAACTTGTTCACGAATATGTTAAAGAAGAACTAGAAAAAACTATTGACATAGAAGAAGAATCTTGATATGATAGAAACATCGTCAGAGTACGATATTTCTATGGAGGATTTTTATTATGGGTTTACGTGTTAGTGATTTTAATATGGACATGATCAAGGGAAAGAGAATCGTTGATTATTCTTTTAAGACTGGAAGTGAATACGTCATTTACGTTGTAGATAAGAACGTCGATAACATTGATGATGTTCCTCTTGAAAGGGTTCGAATTCCGGCAGATCTCGCCAATATGTTCGAAGACTTTTTGAACATTTATTGATAGTTGTTGATTGAAGAAAAACCCCTCAAAAGAGGGGTTTTTTTTATAAACTAAAAAATGGACCATTTACATCCATTACATATTCAGTTGTAATAGACTGATTCAATCTATTAACGATTTCTGGTGTTATATGTCTGGATCGAAGAAAACTATCAAATGTTATAAAGATCTTTAATACGCATTACATCATTATCCCATTGTTATCTGCATATAATCAATGCCACCATCAGTGAAATTGAGAATTTCTTCCATAAGCTCACGTTTCTCTTCTTTTGCTTCACTGATCATTTCAGATCCAGAAAGATTTGTCTCTCCTGTTGGTGCAGCAAGAGAACCAAATTTTCTATAAGCAATGCCTAACATCTCTTTTGCTTCAGCAGCGGTCCATCTAATAATCCATTCAACATCCATATATTCTTCGTCAGTTAAGTTAAGATAACATTCCAAGAACCATGTCTGATTGAAAGGAGGAAGCTTAAACAATTCGATATCATGAGAAAATTCATTATAATTAAATTGAAAATCATGAGCAGTATATCTCTGCCATTTTTCAACAAGACCCAATGTCAACTCATATGAAAGAAAATCAGCCTGCTGGTAATTTGCTCCAAGACCAGCGAACAAGTCATTGTATGCAGCCATAGAGAATGGATCTTCCAAATTAAAGCTATGTGATGGACGAATGATCTTTATAACTGTATGAATATCTTCTGGCAGATTATAAACACGAGTATCCTTATTCACTTGAAGTGGATAGAAAGATCTTCTGTAGTTGTTATGTCCATGTTGTTTAAACCTACGTTTTGCCTTTTTAAAGCACATTTCTATATCATTTTCACTTAACTCAACATCAACAAGGCTACCCCCAAGGGTAGAAATAATTTCATCGTAAAAGTCTTCAAAAACCATAATTATAACTCCTTATTAGGATCATCTAAAAAGCTTGCTTGTTTGTCGTCTCTAAAATCGATATCTTCTGGTTCTGGTGGCTCGTCGCCATCACACACAAGATCTTTTGTAGGAACGATATTTGCATATTCCTGATCAGCATTAGCCATCATATCATCAAGGAAACCACTATTACTCTGATCAATTGGTATTTCTCTGGTTGTTCTCTTGTCACCCAATGGCGTAGCGTGAACAATTGCAATGAACTTCTCATATTCCTGAGATAGATCAACATCATTGACTTCCCAAAAAGCATTCATTCCATTTTTTTCAAAGAAAGGAATCTTGAATACATCACCAACAATCAACTCTCTACCTAAAGGTAAGAAGTCATCTATATGTACTCTAAACAAAGTTTCATCCTGTAAGGGATTAATCAAACCAAACCTAGAGAAATCTGTTTTCTTTTCTGGCATCTGTTCCATACCAATTGGAATGGATATTGGATCTTCGGCATATGCCCTATCTGGAACTTCAAAAAAGACATGAGTATTGATATCATCAATAGATGGGTTATCTTTTGAACGGTCACCTAAATACAAATAAACTTCAGCCTGTTTAAAGCTTAAACCATATACTTCATAACTTAAACGTCTTTGTAGTAATCTGGTTTTCGGTCCATAAACACCAACAAGTTTTCCTCTCCTAGCCATGACTACCTCAACTTAAAAGACGCTGTAAAAGATTTTTTTGAATCGTTTTTGAATCACCACGATTGTCATTGGTAGGTTGTTTTGCAACTCTATTACGTCTACTATGCATTTTCTTAACTTCTCTATCTATCTTATCACGAATTCTTCTTCTAGGGTCTCTGCGTCTCTTTTGGATAGGAACGATATCAAACATTTCAACACTTTTTTCATCTAACCAGATAGAACACAATTCACCTCGTTTACCAATGATACCTAAGCCAGAGGGGTCTTCAAACCCCGAATAACCAAGATCATCTAACATTCTAGACCAAAACTTATCTCCAGATTGACCCTTACGATCAGCGATTCTTTTGGTAATGTTCCAGAACTTTTCAAAATTTCTTCTCATTCTAGGATTAAAAAGAACTGCCGCTTTAGCAGATTCAAGATCATCTTTATCCACATAAGATAAAGTATCAAGAAGTTCAAGATCTTCATTAAGTCTTTCTTGTGAATATGAACGAATATCACTTAAATATCTACCAGAACCTCTACGTCTAAAGACTATTCCATATAAGTCAGGAGAAGACGCCTTGCGTCCTACAACATTTTCAACGGTATAAGACTTGATGCCATAAGGTCTTTCAAGTTTTCCGCTCTCATATCCACTTAAACGAAAATCACCATCATCTGTGAAACTAACATACATATCAATTCTACCATAATATAAAGCCCGCAGATCTGTCAGTTCCATAACAGATGCAAAGCTCATATTTTCATTTAAAATGTTAGTTTCTGATTCAAGAATGGTTTCAAAATTTGTCATCATGTTATATTTATAGGTAATAAATATAGTTTTACAGAGGTTATAAAATTCAATGACACTTTATCCATATAGAGATACAAACCAAATCGAAAGGTACATCTCTCAGTTTATGAGAGTGTTTTCTGGTTTTCAAGTTCGTGATGGTGTTGAAAGAAATGGACAATTTCTCACGAAACGTGTTCCTGTAGTATATGGTAACATGTCTAGGGTTGTAGCTCATATTTTAAAGAGAGGTGAAACATTCACCAATCAAAGGATTCCTTTGTTTGCTGTTAATATGGCTGGACTTGAAATGGATCTTGCTGGTAGAAGACCATCCAGTTATCATATGGATACTGTCACTACTATGAGGGTAAATCCAGAAGACCCAAAACAGGTTGATAGATTAATAGGCCCTGCATATATTATGAACATGGAAGTATCAATATATGCAAGTAGCACAAAAGAACTATTCAATATTCTAGAACAAGTGCTATTGATTTTTAATCCAAGAATAACAATCAACGTAGATAACAGTTCTTATAACTCAGATTATATAACACAGATAACATTAACAGGTATTCAAGATGAAATCCAGTACCCAATGGGAACTGATGCAAAGATTGTTGTTGCAACTTTAGGTTTCTCTGTACCTATTAGATTAAGATACCCATATTCTGAAGATACAGCAAAACTTATCAATGAAATCCACTTAAATATTTTGGACGAGACATATAAGACAATCTATCTATCAGAAATCATAACAGCAGAAGAAACAGAAGAAGAAGAAGAAGAAGGTAATGAATAATGTCTTTGACTAAAGAAGAGATTTGCCAAAAGCTAATCAATCTCAACAACCAGAACAGAAAAGAAGACCAATTCTATACTCGTTTTTATAGGATGCCAGAAAACATTGGTAACTTCTTAAGCAGACAAGTTAAATCCGTCACTCGACCTAACGTCGAATTTCAAGTTGCTGATATGAGGCATAAGGGATATAATTATAGAGACAAACAGGATATCATGTTTGGCCCAATCATCATTACTTTTAATGATGATGAAGAAGCCCTAACTTCCATGATAATGAACATGCAGCTAATGAGACAGCTAAACAAGCATGTTGATGTTTATGGTTTGTGGTCAGAATTGAATCAGGACTATAAATTTGATTTCAAGATAGAATATTTCAACTCAAAGAAACAAGTAGTTGAAGGTTATGTTTATAAAGATGCTTTCATATCATCTTTAGAATACTCTTCACCTAACATTCAATCTGATGAAGATTCTGAAATAACAATCACAATAATGTACGACAACGTAGATATCTTGATGTATGATACATACGTAAGCTTATTCTCTAACTCTTAAACAAAGAGTTTTCCGTCATTATTCTAAATTCCCAACCACGCTCTTCAGCATATTTCTGTGCTGCTTCCCACTTATTCTGGTTCTGTATGTAAGTGAACATCTCTTCCATGTAAACATCTTTACGTTTTCTTCCTCTTTTCGGTGGTTGAGTTTGATCAAATGGTTTGATTTCAATTAGTTCTTCTTTGAAATTACCATCCTTATCCTTATACTTCACATAAACATCTACAATGTATCTGGCTTTACGTTTCTTAACTTCATTGTAATAAGGAACCACGACCATTTCAGCACCCCATTTAACAACAGCGGGGGATCGATCAAGGAATGAAAACATATGGTACTCGTAAGAGGATAAGTATCTAGGATGTTTCTTCCCTACATACTTATCCATATTCTTTACCTTATATGTTCCTTGATTATATTGTCTTGGCATATATTAGTTTTTTTGTAAGTAAAAATCTAATTCCTTCCTTAGAATAGAAGCAATTTCATTAACCGACATAATACTACCAGATAACCTTTCAACTGTGTTTTCAAATATTAATTTCTTAGTATAGATTCCAGAAAACTCAATATATTCTAAATCAGCAGGATTGAAAACTTCACCGGGTACACTGATACTAAAAGTTCCTTTATCTAGGTTAACATCAAAAACACTGACAGGAACATTATTATATAGTCCAGTGCCACGCATTGATAAACCAAAATATTCATCATCAGGTATATTAATGATATCCATAAAACGCTCTTTATAATGCTTTAGCATTCTGTTTTCAAGTTCATAGAGAACAGACCAAAAAATGTTATTGAAAAACGTTTCAGACAATTCTATATCATATCCTTCACCTTGAAGAATGTTAACAGCAGTAAGAACATTCTTTGTCAGTGGAATAGATTCATCTAAAGAAACAAGCATATAATAAAGTTCTTTAGACAATGCGTATTCTTCACCATCTAAAATGTAGTCAAAAATATCACCATCAATTGAATATACACAATGAAATGCATATCTATCATTAAAATCAAATCCAGTGAAAACAAAATTCTCATTTATGATATCATAAAAGTTTTCATTTTTAGATAAAACTTTCTTAGCATATGACCATACATAGTTATCATAACCGAACATATCATAATATTCACCAATTTCCAATAGACTTGGTTTCTGTTGAACTATAGATTCCCAATTAGCAACATCCTTGATGTTAAAGTTACTTTCAGGCATATATCCACCACCTTTGATACCTTTAACATGATCCATCATAAGAAGAGGAATGATATACTTATGGTATTTTGTTGCTGGTTTATCATTACCTCTACCTTTCATTTCACCAAACATACCTGTTTGTTCATTGAAGATAAATGTTAAATGAACTTTTAATATTTTACTATCTTTCTCTGATCTAAGTGAATAGATGGTATCTCCGGGTTTCACACTTGCTTGATTGCCACAATGGCCCATAGCTTCAGCTTCCTTACTACATGCACCTCTACCTAGATCATACCAAGCATAACCATCACCAAAATCAAGTAACTTAGTTTCACCTTGATATTCCACAACACCTTCAGAATCTTTTTTCCATTCATCTTCTAGAAAAGTAAAATACTGAGAGATTTCCATTAGGTTTTGATAAGGTTCCACACGATATTTCTGTATTTCTTTTATTGGAATCCCACTAAAATGTAACATGTTATTAACCATATTAAGAGCGACTTCTTTGGGATAATTAGAACTATTGATATGGTGAAGGAAATCTTTAGCTTTTCCATCTGCGTAAGGAAGATCTTTAAGATAAGACTTTTTTACATAATTCAAAAAAACATTACGGGCGTTTTCTAAGATTTCACTGTCTAATGGGTATTGAAAAGATGGGTCTATTTCAAACAAAATTTGATGGATAAAAACTGCTCTGACCCATAATAAACAGTTGATTTTTAAATCACTTCTTGGAAGATTTTTTATGTCATTTAAAATGATATTAAGTTCATCTTGTGCGCTTAATACATTATTATAAGATGTAGGTGTTTTATATTTTCTTTTTATTTCATCAAAAGCATCATATAGTGGTTTTAGTATGGTATTGTAATCTACACTTTCAATTAAAAAAGTATCTTCAAACAATTTAGAGATTTTCATTTTTATTATCCAAAAAAAAGAGGCTGTTAGCCTCTTTATTTATACCTTATGTCCAAAGGTGGTTTCGAATTTTTATAAGCCTTTCAAGCATATATTGTTCTTCCCAATGATAAAGTTCTTCAATCTCATTGATTTGATACCAATAATGTGAATCTCTTACATATGATTCATGGTTGTATCCGGGTTCCAGATTATTAGGTACCCAAGATAACATATAAGGATCTACACGATTAGGGAAATCAAACTTCCACCAATTATAGATCTCAAAGAGTTCTTTTGCAGCATTTCTTTGATGGTCAGCATCAAAACAATCATGATCATTAATGTTCATTTCCCATTTAAGATACTTCAATCCAGCTTCAGCATCCCTTTTCATAAACCATCTAAAGAGTTTATTCTTATACCTAAAAGGAGTGTTTTCATCTTTAGAAAAAATATGATATAAATGAGCCTTTTCAATCTCAATGAAATCTACAACAATCTGCATATTGGCATGAAGAAGTACAGTCAATGGGTCATGATAAGACCACTTATCGAGACCAGTTTTTACCATAAAGGTCTTTTCAGAAAATCTAGCCAAGAACTTAAGTCTAATTGAATTTAAAACATCCATAGGATAGTAAATAGCATCCTGTACACCATCAAAGAGATCTTCAGTTAACCAAACACCAAAACGCGATCTTTTTGCTGCATTTTCTTTATATTCTTGCCATTCATCCATAGTTGCATATTTCGGCTTAGGTTCAATCTTAAAAACTTTAGTTCGAATCAAATCAGCAAGTTTGGAATTAGACCAATAATTAATTCTATTAGTATACATTGTAATTTCTCCAAAAAATATGCCCTAGTTAGGCTAGGGCATATTCTATCACCAAGTTAAACGCAATGTCAACTCTTTCTTAGACGACTAAGGCGATCTGCCAAGCTTCCTGCTGGCTTGTTATCTGCAACTTCCTCACCATCATTATTGTCATTTGTGTTTGGTGCAGAAACTTCTTCCTTCTTCTTATTATTAGAGTAAGAAGGCTTATCGGCGGTAGCATTACCACCTTTCTTATCCTTACTCTTATCAGCCTTTTCATCAATCTCGATGGCTTTCTCAAGCCACTCACGAACTTCTTCAGCAGTAGAAGGTTTTGGAATCATATCAAGAGTGCTGTAGTCATAAGGCTCAACCTTAAGATCCTCAAAGTAATCAAGAATTTCATCGCTGACTTCTTCTCTAGCAAAATAAGAACTAGAGTAATCAGCTTTATTATACTTATTCAAAGTCTTCTTAATGATGAATGGTGTAGTGGTAATCTGTTCTTCACTGATCAACCCTTCAACCACATTTTCCTTAATAATCTTCTCAATTGCATAAGGAAGATGCATCAACTTGACCTGATTTCCATCTTCAGCTTCATTGATTTCCATAGGAGATTCAAGAACAACACAAGAAATCAAGCGGTATTCCTTAGCAAACCAACGCTTTGCTTCCTCCTTATATGATTCATCCCCTGTTTCTTTTGCAAGATTAAGATAATCAAAACCATGCTGACACGCAGGGCATTTTTCACCACTACTGGAATAAGAGCAGTTAACATCACCAGCATCAGGGAGATTGAGATTTGGACCATGCTTCTTATAATGGGTCCATAGTTCACCATTCTTGTCTGGAACAAACAAAATGGTCATTTTTTCGTTTTCCTTAAGATCGTAGTAGTTAAGAAGACGTTTATCGTTCTTCTTAGAACCTTCGTTCTCAATGGATTCTTTGATATTAGACTTCAGTTTAAGTTTAAGCTTCATGTTAATTTTCCTCGTTAAGTTAAGTTAATTTTAAGTTACATTTACATGTCACTTGTTAGGTGACATAGTATTTATTAGGAAACTGGTGCGACAATAATGGAAAGTCCACCAACTTCAAAAATAGCAATACCATGTTCAGTCACAACAAAAGATGCCACTTCAATGTTATTTTCATTCGGTCCAATAGCCTGCTTAAGTACTCTCTGAAAGGGTGCAACTTCCCAAGAAAACTTACCAGTCAACGTCACCATATTTTCACCAACATCTAAAACATCCGAAAACGTATCAGATTCACCATCATAGATAGAAATTGTGGTTTCATCGTCTTTGACCTCAATACTAACTGTACGTTCATTCTTAGTGCCAGTGAATGCCATTGCAGCAAACGCCTGATTCAAATCATCAATATACTTCTTTGAAAATACAAAATGATTACCATTATCAAGGTTACCCGGAACCATAGAAGGTACAGTCAAGTGACTTGGTTCTGCACACTTGAATGAAGCTTTCTTTCTACCTTGTTTAAGGAGTAGATCTGTAATGACAGTTTTATTGTCTTTTGAAGATAACTCACACTTAGTTTCGTCAAACAGATCGATTCTAGAAAGCAAGCCTCTCACACTCTGGATACCTAAAGGTAACTCAGATATCTGTAAAGAAAGATCATCATAGATAATGATATTACATTCTTTATTAGCCCCTCGAATTAAGGTTCCTTTCTCACTTGGTTCCATAACAACTTCTTCGATACCTACCAAAGAAATCGTATCAAGAACACTTTTAATATCAGATAAGTTCATATTCCCTCCTTTTATCTTAGATATTATAAACTCTTAATAATAATTTTGTCAATCTTTTCTTCTTCCATCAGTTTCATGAATTCTCTAAAACCCAATCTAGATCTTTCAACTGTTGGTTGATTTTTACTGAATGAATGGTTTTTACCAACAAGAATACATCCATCACTGTCAATCAAAGGCCAGTTACCAACATGGAACATAATAAAGGTTCTATTAGGTACATTAGCAACTTCATACCCTTTTGTGAACTCTCCACCAGAACTGCGCTCCACTACAGGAGAAACACGATAGTTTAATCTATATTCACCTTCTGGAATACAGGATATACCTTTTTGGTTATCCAACCAAGGTCTTTCAACACAGCATACAGCAACACCACTTGGAAATCTAATCCATCCATAGGTTCCATTCTTTTCATATTTTCTTTCAAGAATGATTGTATGTGGAAGTGGAATTTCCCTTTTTGGTTCAATCATATCTGGAATGTATTCTTCAACCTTTTGATTTGCAGGTACTGGCTCTTCAACATCTTTCAATGCCAATATACGCTGAATGTTTTCAATAAAGTTCTTTAAAAAGTTCATATTATTATCCTCTCATTTTAAGTGCTTTTGCTAACTTTTCTTTACCTTGCGCAGTATCAATATCTTCTGCTGGCTTAGACTTTTTAATAGGTGATGTTAGTTTTTTACCCTTTAATGGGCTATCAGAGATACGTAATGTCTCGGGGTCTCTGTAGAGTATAATAGGTTTTGATTTTCTTCCACTGTTACGTATCTTAAGATCATGTATTTGAAACTGGTTATTATCAATATCTTCTTCATTGAATGCAATAGCCACAGACCAATCAGACGCATTAATAACTGAAATACCACCAGCTACATGTGCTGGTGATGGAGACATAACATCTTGACCTTCTCTATTAATCTGACCTGCACTAAACCCATAACAATCAATATCTGCTGCGATATCTCTAAGTTCAAATGCGATAATCTCATGCTCTTCAAACTTACCCGTATGTTTTGATGAAACACCGGATGACATAAGATGCATATAGTCAACAATCAAAACATCTGGATACTTACCATATTTCAAATGATATTCCATAAGACATACTCTCACCTGTGCAGGAGTTGTTCTGTAAGGCATACGCTTTGTTACGATTTTACCAAAACTACCTGAAAGTTTCTCAAGATCTCTCGCAATTTCATCTGCAACCCCTCGATGTTCTTTTATACTATGATCTGTTACGATAGAATCAAGACGTTTACTGTACATCGTCTCATTCAACTCAAGGGATATGATATAAACATCCAAAGTCTGTTTTGCTAAATAATAACCAATATTAGCAAGCATAACGGACTTACCACCAGAACTAGGCGCATATATAAAACCCATTTCACCACGCCTGATATTGCCAATATAGTCATCAAATGCTGGTATACCAATACGCCGTTCATCGACAAGAAGATCAGTATTTTGAATACGGGTTAGTGGATCTTCAAACAGATCTGTGCCAACACTATCATCAATCTTTACCAAAAGTGCTTTTCTTACAAGTTCTTGTACCTCTTCATGTTTGCCTTCGTTGATTAAATCAACAGACTTAATGATTGCAAAGGTCATTGCCTTTTCTTTAGCATGTGCCTCTAGTTCTTCAAGTAGATAGTCTCTTTCGTCTGGTAAAAGTTCACGTTCCTTTAACTTTACATTGGTTTCAATATCAATAATGTCTAGTGATGGTATGTTATGATATTTTCTAAAGTACGTTATAACAGTTTCAATTACTCTATCGAGTGGCGCATCAAAGTATGATGGTTCAAGTATTCTTGCACATCGAATGAATGTTTCTTTATCAGCTAATAGATATTCAATTAACAGTTTCTGTTTTTTATCAACGATATCTGTCATTTATAACCCTTTCTCCAAATGTTATATGCTACCTCTGCGGCAGTCTTATCAGTATAGATACTGTCTTCTATCATTCTGGCAACTACCATGACACCGAAACGAATCACAGCAGCATTGAGGTCTTTCTCTTTCCAAGGGGGGATACATATCTTCCAACCATACCTATAGAATTGATTGATGAAATCGTTTCCACTGCGATCTGGTAATAATATCACATCTTTACCTCTAAGGTGATAGGCTTGTTCTTTAGAAACTTTTGACTTCAGAGTAGCAACTGTGTTGGGAAAGCATTTAGCATCTAAAGTTCCCTCAACAACAATAGAAGGATTATCAAGTTTACCCTCTGGCACATAGAGAACATTAGTATTCCCTTCCCCGATGTTAAGATACCCCTTTTTAGTGATAACTTGATATCCTATCAAAATCCCATAGAGAAACATCGGAAGAAGAACGTTGTATTTATATTTCCCATCTGTAATAAAGAAGAGGTCTTCAACTTCACAGTGTCTTGAACGAAAATATTCAATCCAATTTTTAGCAACTGGGCTAGATGATTTAATTAAAGGAACTATATCCGATGGTAAGGTAATTTCTTTAAATGAATGTTTAGTATAAAGAGCATCATCTAATGATTCCATCTCTTTAGATATTTGAGACTTTTTATGCAATCTAACGGATATTGGTATCTGAACACCAATAGAATCCATCAAGTTTCTAAACTTTCTAGAAACGAATCCATCACGGTTTAAAGTTGTATTGGAATCACAACTGGCTCTAAAACATTGGTATCCTATAGAATCATGATCAAATTTGAAACCACCCGTCTTCCTATCATTGTTACATATCGGACAACGTAAAGAGTACCAGCCGGTAGCTTCCGGGGTACTTAGATTTGCAGCAACTTTAATATCTTGTTGGAGTCGTTCAAAATCGTCAATCATAGGAATCTTAAAAGTTTATTATATTCTTCCAAATCCATATCATCGTTTACTGGATTTCTATAATACATATAAGTTTTAGTTTGGTCAATGGTCTTATCGATAGGCATAAGAAACATCCGTTTTCTATATTCAACAATAATATATTGTCTATTAATGATAAGTCCTCTTAATAAGAAGGAAAGTGAATCATCAATACAATCAACATTAAAAGATAATATTTGGTTTTCTTCTGCAAACTTAAACTTTATATATTTGATTTCATATCTGCTTGTTACAAATAGATATGGGTTTAAGAATGATGTTCTTCCAATATCACGACAACCATGTTTTGCTATCCAATTTGAAAAGTATTCCATATGTTCATCATCATAGATATCTGATTCAACTCTGATAGCGTTGAATTGACCTATAGAATTGGCTCTCAAAGACATAAAACAGTTTGATATGGTCCCTGATATTTTAGAAACCTCAATGTCTAAATCAGTACTAAAAATACCATTTATATAATTAGTCATTATAATATCTCAATAAGTTTGCTAACATCTGTGAACGATGGGATCTGTGTATCACGGATGTATCCATAAAATTTACTACATGTTTGGTATATATCTTTGTCTGTTTTTCGTAAGTAACCAATGTGGATGGAACCGTCCAGATACTCACCAATGGTAACGACACAATCAAATTCATTAGTTAGAACAAAAGTTCCTTTTAACTCTCTTATCTCATTAATATTAAACCGTTTTTTTGTATTTCCACCACCGATCACCTCAGTGGTTGCAGAATTCACAAAAAAGTGAATAACTTCTTCTTGCTTCAAACCGATAGAATTTATAACATCACAATGTTTTTTATCATATAGATAACTATCTACACCATCATTTAAAACAGCAGTTAGAAATAGAATTCTACCTGTTACACATATAGCCACAATATTCACCTATAAATAATCATATGATAACACATTTCAAGTAAGAAAGGAAGAGGGGAATGTCAGAAGAAAAGCTTGTTTTAGATATTATAAAGACAGAAGAACGTATATACAAAGGGGTTGTTGATTCAGTATCAACAAAGTTCTATACGTTTTATGACTTTAGTACAAATGAAAATCCAGATATTTCGACCATGTTAATTATATGGCGGTTATATTACAATCACATGAGATTTTCTTTGTTTAAAAGATTATACTTTGGACACTATACAATAGCAGACCCAATTCAGATACCAAAGAAATCCATTCAAGAGAAGTATATTTACGAAGAACCGATCAGGGTAAGAAAAAAGGTATCAAAGATTACCAAGCTATCCCACCCCGATTGTTTTTCTGATTAAGAGCACATACAATCATCATAGCATATGAAACTGCATGTGATTTTTTGAAATAGATTTTATCATTACCCGGTCTTAAATAAAGTTTCTTTCTAACAACATCTTTGTTTTTAATGTATTCATCCATAAGATGAATTTTACCGGGTCTTATCAATGCTAGAACATCAGCAAGATCTTCAATAGACCTTGGCCTAAGCTTATTAATAACATCAAAATGTTTATTAATATGTGGTAATATAGAAACAATTTTTTCTTGTTGTAATAAATCCCAATTTACTGGTTGCTTAATAAGTTCAAGTAACTCTTTCTTAGATCTAATAGAATCATATGAAGTGTTAGTTAATAGGTCAACTTTATCATAACCAAGCTGTTCAGCATCTTTATAATCCATAGAACACCGCTTAGTTAAAGGGTCCAATGGAACATCTTCTAAATAGTAACCAGATGGATGTGGAAGAAATTTTTTAGTTTCTTCATTATAGATACTTGAACGTATTCCATATTTTTCTTTTTTACATTGAGACGAAACGTCTATGTCAACGTCAAATGATTTTTTATCTTTACTCATTTGTTATTCTTGATTTCCCAAATGAAAGATCTCATTACATGAGGATATATATCATCACCAGCAAGGAAAACACTTAGGGTTTTCTTTGCTTCTTCCTGTCCTCTGATAATAGTTTTGTAGTCTTCATCGTTTTTATCATAATCCTTTAACGTTTCATTAAGAAACTTATTAAAGCCGATGATATATTCTTCCTTATTGACAAATCCCTGATCATTCATATTCATAACACTATCCATAACCATACTTTTAAAAGATTCATACATATTATTGAACATGTTGGTTAATTTGAAATACACTGGAAATAACTCTGGTGGAACTTCTTCATGTGAGTCAATTCCATAAACTTCTAATATATCAAGAACTTTGTTAAGATCTTCTTTTGATACTTGAATGTTTTCTATCATCTTAAGATACCTTTAGCAAGAATGACTTCCTCCATCAGACTAGCAAGCCTGTGTTGATAGTCAATGGGCAAGCTTTCCATTGTCTGTTCAAAATAAAAATCTTGCCTCTCTGCTAGATATTTAAAAGATATGAGGGACTTTTCTAAAGACCTTGTTAGAAAGTTAGCATCAGATTTTAAATCCTTCTCGTATCTTTCGTAATATTCTTTACTCTTAATGTTATCTTCATTTACCTGTAAAAATAATCTGAAGTTCCGTAGATTGGTCTCTTTGATTCCTTTGGAAAGAATCGCATTGATAGTAGTTGCTTTGAGCTTTTGATTGATCCATTCAAGATAAAGATCCTGATCCTTAATTTCATGAACAATACAGAACAGTACAAATCGGGCAATTGGATTATAATACTTACTCTTACGAAACTTGGTAAGAGAAGATCTTGCTTTTGGATTCAAAGCAGCAATAAGTTTCTTATACGTATCATAAATTCTAACTTCGAGTAATGTATCTTTCACTAAGGTAAGGTAATTAAAACATTCTCGTTTAGCAATATGAGACTTATAACCACTTTCTGTTTTGAACATTTTGCCACATGCAGGACATACACGTTTACCATCAATAATTTTTGGTTCTTGTTCATAAACTTCTGCAACATCATTCATCATTTTAATGTTAACACCACTCATTCAATTTCTCCGTAGATTTCTTTCAATTCTTCAATATCAGATTCAGACAACAATCTATGATAATCCTTAGCTTCATCATAACTTACTTTATAATGATTTGCAATCATTCTGTAAATGTGTTTGTTATTTTTATTCAAAGTTTTCTGAAAGGTGTAGCGACAGCTACCAAGCCCTTCATTAGCAGCAACGAACAACTTCAATAACAATCTTGGGTGTTTATTTAATGAAAAAATGTATTGGTTCACATAAAGATCTGTAAGTATAACTCGATACTCAACATTCTTTGATGCTCCATTGATCCACATCATTATGACATAAGGAGAAAGTGCTTTGGCTTCATCATCACTTAACGAGTCTACATAAGATAAGTCTCCCTCATTCATCTTATTCAAGAATTTGAATAGGTCTGCCATATCAATCTTCCGTTAAGAACAATCTATACAGAAAAGCTTCAAGATGAATCTTTTGGTTAGCACACATAGATGCTCTATAAAGATACTCAGAACAAAGGATCACACACCTATAAGCCATTGTATCGTTTAATCTAGCAGCATTGTTATAAGCAACTTCATAAAACTCTTCAAAATTATTATGATCAACCAGATGTGTTAGTTTTAAAAGATTAGAAAGAGAAACGTCATCGCTTCCCCAAGCGTCTGCCCATTCACCATGAGAATTACTGCTTACAGTTTCTTTGAGGCAAGAAACCTTCTTATCAAAAGTATGTTCATCGATACTATTGATGATCTTACGCATATCAGGTTTATAAGCATCAATATGTGAAAGTAAATCCTGTTCGTCATCGAAAGTAAGACCTTCTCCTTCTACAATACAAACAACCATTTCGAGAATAGCTTCATCAGAGACTTCATTAAATTCAATATGTTGTGTTCTGGAAAGAAGTGCAGGGTCGAGTTTGTTCACATAGTTACATGTGAAGATAAATCTGGTCTTAGCAGAATACGTTTCTAGAATATCACGTAAGGCTAACTGTGCAGCAGGTGTTAACTTATCAGCCTCTTCCATTTGAACGATTTTAAATTTAGACATAGAGGCTTTCTTAAGCCAAGGTTCAAGTTCTTCTCGAATGAACCCAATACCATTAAGAAGAGTAGCATTGATGTACTTAACATCAACAGGAGAGATACCTAGCTCTTTGACTAGGATTCTAGAAAGGGATGTTTTACCTGATCCGGGGTTGCGGCTAGACAACACGATATGAGGTATTTCTTGTTCTTTCAACCACTTCTGAACGCGATTTTTGATTTCATCTGTCTGAAAGATGTACTCTTCAATATTCTTCGGACGGTATTTCTCTGTTAATAGTTCTCTCATATTGATCTCCTAAATAATTTTATTATACGGATTTCAACTTTATTGTCAAGTGTATCATAAAATAAAAGCCCCTGATGGGGCTTTTTTATGTTTATTGTTTCTCTTATATTTCGTTCGATCACGAAACACCCTAGCCTTATTAAATTTTCGACTATATTTTGCGACTAGGTTATTAGATTTCTCATTCATATGTTTATTTATCCTACACCTAATATAACATCCATTAAGTTAACACCATGTTTCCAGTATTCTTCTGTACCATCATAATAGATAACAGCAGGACCATCTTCACGATGAAGTTTACCGTTTAGATACCATTCTTCTATTCCATCATAATAGATAATAGCAGGACCATCCTCACGATGAAGTTTATCGTTTAGATACCAATATTTTGATCCATCAGGATAGATAACAGCAGGTCCATCTTCACGATGAAATTTACCATTTAGATACCAATATTTTGATCCATCAGGATAGATAACAGCAGGTCCATCTTCACGATGAAATTTACCATTTAGATACCATTTTTCCGTTCCATCAGAACGGATAAAAGCAGGACCATCAACACGGTGAAGTTTACCGTTTAGATACCAATATTCGCTTCCATCGGGATAGATAATAGCAGGACCATCATCACGATGAAATTTACCATTTAGATACCAATATTCGCTTCCATTAGAAAAGATAATAGCAGGACCATCAACACGATGAAGTTTACCGTTTAGAAACCATCGTTCAGTTCCATGTTCATCTATATGTTTTGTTGGTTCATTATTCATGTTTAAAAACCAAAAAGTTCCTTTTTCTTATTGTCTTTAATAGATTTAAAATCCCAATCCAAAGAAGAAAGATAGTTTATAATTTTCTTATGAGCCTTTGCCCATTCTGTCTTATAATCAATAACAATTTCTTTTTCCCACCAATTCGGAAGTTTAGACGAGTCTATTGGAAAAGCAATATAGTTACTTTTAGGATGCTTAATATATACCAACCCAACTTTTTCTCCGGGGTAAACCATCTTATCAGTAATCCCACATAAAGAATTATAAAACATTGCTGCTCTTACTTGATATGGAAACCCCTTCATAGAACCAGTCATCTTATACATATCCTGACATTTTTTTAATGTTTTGACACTGATTGGTTTTGCTATCTCATGCACAGGCATAGTGTAAAACTTTTCTTTCATAGTGTCAACAGCATCAAAAACATCTTCCTTACTATAACCATCCAATATCATTTTCACAAGATCCATAAGGATTTTCTTAAGAGCATCAGATGTATCACTTTTCTTAATCTCAACGCCCATAATTTTAAGCTTATCAACTCTATTTCCTTCTGAATCAACAACATGCATGATATAACGCTTTTTTGTAAGGAAAAGAGACTTATCAGATACTGCCTCACGGTCAGTTTTAATTATATCTTTTCTTTCTTCTGGACAATTAAAAGCTTTCATAACAAAGTCAGGAAAACTTTCATTTGTAAGTTTTCCTATTTCATCTGCAAAGGTAACAACATCATCTACATTAGAATTTTCATTTACACAATCTGCAATAGAAAAATACCCCGAATCGGTGTCCCCCGCCACCATATTATTAACTGTATAAGTAGTAAACTTAAGATCTTGTCCATCTTCTACCCAACACCAGATCTTATTAGTTTTAACGAAATCTTTATACATTTTTAACCTCATTCAAAATCTCATTACACTTATATGCCTGCCACTTTGAAATAACCTGACCTGTAAGTGTAATAGATTTAGCAAGACGAATATCAAAGAGCCTGAAATATTGGTTAGAGATAGAACCATATAACGAGTTCGCAAAAATCTTATAAACCTTCTGATACATATCACACATCTTAGCCATGTCTTTGTTTCCATCTTTTTCATATTGAAACATCATCTTCTTATACTTCTTTCTAGTCTCAAAGACATTCTTAACATATTCTGATAAAAGTCCTAATCTACCATCAAACACAGTACCGTTAGCAGATATACAATAACCATTTTCCTTTATAAGATTATATAATTCGATTGCTGATATATCAAAAACTTCCTTAGTCTCTTCTACCACGAATGAAACTGTATCGTCTTTTTTATCCATAACAGCCACATAATCAACATATCCACCAATACATTGACCAACTAATGTTTCAGTAGAAAGCCCTAACATGATCATTACAGAAGGGTACAGAGCGGTTAAGTCGATAGACATTAACCATCCATGTCTGCCTTCGATAGTATCATAAACGATTGCACCGGGGAAATCTTCTTTATCATGATCAATCTTATCGGGTAATACGATGTTACCTTTACTCCTACAGAACTTAATAAAACCATGCTCAATGGGTTTAACACTTCCAGTCACATCAAAAGGAAACACACAACTACTTCTTGCCATCATCATAGCAAGATTGATCATTGCAAGTTTGTTATCCAACTCATAAAGAAGCCTAGTATCATGTAAAGAATATTTGAAGAAGGTCTCTGGATCTGTTCTATAAAGTTCACCAAGATCACCATCATAATCAATCTTATTCATCTTAAGTTCATGTTCACAAACAGAATCAAGACTAAAAGATTTCAATTCTCCCGGATTAAACTTTTTATATAAGGCCATCATATCAAGATGAATTCTACCGGCCAGTGTCCATTCCCAGACCTCTTCACCAGTATCATTAAAAAATGTTCTCTTATGTGCCTTATATCCATCTCTACAGAACATGCTTTTTGCTGTCTCCTCACCAAAAAGCATGATAGACCTTTCCATAATATAAGGTAGGTCGAATCCTGCTGTGAACCATCCAGCAAGAACATCAATATCTTCAAGATTATCAGCAAACGTTCTTAAGAGATCATGTTCAGAATTGAAGTAAACGTGTTCTACAGGGAATTGCTTATCAGAAATCTTAAATTTATTCTTAAAAGAACTATGGAGATACAGGATATACTTCTGATTTGTAACATCAAAAGAAGAGATTGCGTTAATCTCACCATATGGATTATTTGGTTTAGGATACCCACGACCTTCTGAAAGATCAAAATCGATTTCAATATCGTAAAATAAAACATTGACTTTTTCATTGATATCAGCATCAGGATATTCATCAATAAGAAACTTATTAATTACAGGTACATCAGATTCACACACGTTCACATGTGATTTAGCAAAATCCAACATATCCCATCGATTGTCAAAATCTACTTTACGCATACGATCACCGTATATGTTGGTGTATTGACCATCGCCTTTATTATCTGGGATAAAAAGATAATAGTAGTCTGAAGATGGATAATATGTAACATCTAATATACCATTCTTTCTAGACCAGCAAACAATGTCATCTTTTTGTTCTATAGCATGAATATAACTCATTTCTTAATCCATTGGTTATAAAATCCCCTACACCACGCATAGGCGTAAACAAATGATATCGCAAATATCCCCCATTGTCCAGCAGTGAAGCTGGCATAAAACCAAAACGGCTGGCTTAAGAGACCAAAAATAGGTGCATATTTTCTTACATGTTCTCTAGTATCTTGTGACAACCAGACTGCTGTTGCTCCAGTCACAAGTAAAAATATCTGATCTATCACAATATATCACTTAAAATATCATATTCTTCTTTTGATATAGGTTTTAAGATTTTTTCGTTACTATCATAAAACAAAATAGTCCCTACAAGTTTAGAAAATATATCATTCCATTTATATAGCTCTTCATCTATTAAATTTGATGCAGATGGAAGTCCTAAATGTTCAACACGCGAGACTTCTATCACAATATCATGATTATTATCATATAAGTAATCATCACAAACTTTCAACAAATCACCATCTATACCATAGATATAAAAAGCAAAAACAGTTTTTTGGTAAGAAACATTATAAGACGTTGCATAAGTACCAGTAACAGAACCATTGGTTGCTGTTAACGGTATATATGGAACATGAAGAAGACTATCAATATCTTCTTTTTTGGTATAAGGAGTTCCTTTGATTATAGAAAAAGGTTGTTTATATTTTTCCATTATAAAATACCTATAAGTTTTTCATATTCTTCTTTGTCAGGAATGAGTTTAAGTTGATTTCTTTTTGAATCATAGAAAAAGATCATATCAGAAGAAAAATGAAATTTCTCCATCATATCACTTATGTTATCAGGTTCAGTTAATGGCATAACATGAGTGATATTAACAACACAATCACCTAAAATATCATTATGTGCATACATTGTAGCTGGACATAGTTCAATGACATTCTCATTAAAATCTGTTACACCGAAATAATATGTAATATATGAAAGCGTATATGTATTGTCTTCAAAAGACACATTACTTTTATA
>SR_TP_S13solDRAFT_1000143_pt1 | contig 37907 bp, 36 predicted proteins | sample SodReaTP_S13sol_FD_11159 | JGI IMG/M metagenome (IMG submission 11159)
ACGCCGGTCTCCGGCAAGACCATGGCCTGGACCGTCGCCAACGACCGCGATCACGCACTCATCGAACCCTTCAGCCTGGCCCGCTTCGACCGCTTCGAACTGGTGGGCGAGCGGGGGGCGGCTTCGGTGGGGCATTGAGGTTTCATTACATGCTTGGGTTGATCACGCAGAGGGCGCAAAGACGCAGAGAGCGCAAAGGAATACTGATGTTGAATTGTATGCGGAGTGAGCAGCAAATTCAGAAGCCTTCGGATTTAGGGCGTTCAGTGCCTTTATACAAAAAATCTCTGCGTCCTCTGCGTCCTCTGCGTCTCTGCGCCCTCCGCGTCCTAACACGAGCACCAGCAAAAGCCACTCACCCATGAAACTCATCCACTGCCCCAAGGTTGGTACCCGCCCCGCGTCGGAGTTCGTCTATGGCGGTCTCTGGCGGCCTATGCCCGATCCGGATACCAGTGCGGACATCGACTGGTCCCACTACGTGTTTCACCGGGACGGTGCTCCGGGCGTACAACGGGAGTGGTGGTGCCATGTACCCACGGGCATGTGGTTCGTGGCGGAGCGAGACACCCTGAAAGATGAATTTCTGCGCACCCTCACCCTGGCCGAGGCCATGAAGGAAGCTACCGATGCCTAGCTGGCTCGTAGGCCGGATAAGGCGCAGCCGCATCCGGCACACCATCGGCAGGGGGCTTGGCGGATGCGCTTCGCTTATCCGCCCTACGACGCCGGGCACCATGACCTCGGTCGAGGCTATGAAGGAGGCGACTGATGGCTAGGCGCCTTCCACCACAGCCGGGGGAATGGATCGACCGCACGTGCAAGCTGCGCTTCACCTTTGAGGGACGCGAGTACAGCGCCTTTGCGGGCGATACCATCAGTTCGGCGCTGCTTGCCCACGGCGTGCGGGTGCTGGGACGCAGCTTCAAGTATCACCGGCCCCGGGGTGTATTCTCGGCCGCCAATCACGACACCAACGTGCTGCTGCAGTCGGATCACGACTACAACATCCGCGCCGATGTGGTTGCCGTGGAAGAGGGCATGAAACTCACCGCGGTGAACACGGTGGGCGGTCTGGAGAAGGATCGGGGGCGCTTCATCGAGAAGTTCTCCTCCATGCTGCCGGTGGGTTTTTATTACAAGACCTTTCATCGTCCCCGCGCCCTGTTTCCCTTCTGGGAAAACCGCATCCGCAAGATGGCCGGCCTGGGACGCATCGACACCGCCTGGCCCCAGAGCCGCCTGCCCAAGCGCCACGGTTTCTGTGACCTGCTGGTGGTGGGGGCCGGGGCCTCGGGCCTGTCCGCCGCCATCACCGCCGCTGAGGCCGGTGCCAATGTCTGGCTGGTGGACGAAAACCCGCGAGCCGGCGGCAGCCTGAATGATCGACAGGCCAATGTGCAGCGCGACGAACTGCTGACGCGCATGGGCAATCTCGACAACATCACTTTTCTGCCCAACACCGTCGCTGCCGGCTGGTACGCTGACCACTACATCCCCCTGGTGAGCCCCGCGGGTCTCATCCGCCTGCGTGCCCGGGCGGTGATCGTGGCCGGCGGCGTGTACGAACAGCCCGCCGTGTTTCGCAACAACGATCTGCCCGGGGTGATGCTGGCCAGTGGCGCCCTGCGCCTGGTGCATCGTCATGGCGTGGCCCCCTGCGAATCCGCCGTGATCCTCGCCGCCAACAGCGATGCCTACCGCGCCGCCCTCGAACTCAAGTCCACGGGCATCACGATCCAGGCCATCGTGGACCTGGAAGATCCCCAGACCCGGGGCGATGTGTTCCTTCAAGCACGGGACGCGGGCATTGCCATCCATGGCCGCAGTGCCGTCTACAGTGCAGAAGGTGATGGCCTGCTCGAGGCCGTCACGGTGTGCGCCCTGGACGGGGAGGGCAGGGTCAAAGCCGAGACCGCCGCCCGCATCGACTGCGACGGACTGCTCATGTCCGTGGGCTATGCCCCGGCCGCGCCGATCCTCTACCAGTCCGGTGCGAAGATGGTCTTTGCCGAGACCCCCGGCCAGTTCGTTCCCGAAAGACTCGGCACGGGCGTGTTCGCCTGTGGCCGGGTCAACGGTGTGTTCGATGTGAACGAGCGGGTGGCCGATGGTGCTGCTGCCGCCGCCGAGGCGCTGCAAACTCTGCAGATCAAGAGTGACAGCCATCCGCGCCCCGGCCGCTGCAAGGAGCGCATGTCCCATCCGTGGCCGGTGTTTCCCCACCCGAAGGGCAAGCTGTTCGTGGACCTGGATGAGGACCTGCAACTCAAGGACCTGGAGCGTGCGGCCGCCGAAGGCTTCGACAACATCGAGCTCATCAAGCGCTACTCCACCGTGGGCATGGGCCCGAGCCAGGGCAAGCACGCCAACATGAACGCCGTGCGCATCCTGGCGCGCCTGAACAATCAGTCCATTGGCGAGACCGGCACCACCACGGCCCGGCCCTTTTTCCATCCGGTGCCCGTCAAGCACCTGGCGGGACGTCGTCTGCGTCCGGAACGGCGCACGGCCATGCACGGCTGGCACAAGGCACACGGCGCGGTGTTCATGCCCGCCGGCCACTGGCTGCGTCCCAAGTACTACGGCCCCGGCCCCGAGCAGGAGGCCATCCGGGCCGAGGTCATGGCGGTGCGCGAAGGGGTGGGGCTCATCGATGTCTCCACCCTGGGCAAGGTGGAGGTGTTCGGTCCCGATGCCGCCCGCTTCATGGATCAGCTCTACACCCTCAAGCTCTCCACCATGAAACTGGGCATGACCCGCTACGCCCTCATGGTGGACGAGGCCGGTGTGATCATCGACGACGGCGTCTGCGCCCGCTGGGCGGAGGATCATTTCTACGTCACCACCACCACCACCGGTGCCGAGGCCATCTTCCGCCAGATGCAGCGGCTCATCGGCGAATGGAACCTGAAGCTCGACGTGGTCAACCGCACCAGTCAGCTGGCCTCCATGAACATCGCCGGCCCCCTGACACGGGAGATCCTGCAGCCGCTCACCGACGTGGATCTGTCCCAGGACGCCTTCCCCTTCCTGGGCGCCCGCCAGGGCCGGGTGGCCGGCGTGCCCGCCGCGCTGTTTCGTGTCGGCTTCGTGGGTGAACTGGGGTACGAGATCCACGTTCCCGCCGCCCAGGCGCGCCATGTCTGGGAGGCATTGATGGCGGCGGGCAGGGAACAGGGTATTCGTCCCTTCGGTGTGGAGGCCCAGCGTCAGCTGCGCCTGGAGAAGGGTCACCTGATCGTGGGTCAGGACAGCGACGGCACCTCCAGCCCCTTCGACGCCAACATGGCCTGGGCGGTGAAATTCGACAAGCCCTTCTTCCAGGGCAAGCGCAGCCTGCAGATTCTCAAAGAGCGCGCCGCCAATCGACTGGTGGGTTTCCGCCTGCGCGCCAATCATCCCGGTCCCATCCCCAGGGAATGTCACCTGGTGATCGAGGACGGCGACATCGCCGGGCGGGTCACCAGCATCGGTTACAGCCCGAGCCTGAACGCCTGGGTGGGGCTGGCCATGGTGGACCGCAAGCTGGCGGAGGCCGAGCAGTTGTCCATCCGCGTGGACGGCGCGGTGATCATCGAGGCACAGGTGGTGCCCACGCCCTTTTATGACCCCCAGGGTCTGCGCCAGAAGTTGGATGCGGCCAGCGAGGTGTCGGCATGAATCGCCTGAGTCCCGCCCACGACATCCTGCCCCGGGACGGTTGCCAATGGGGCGAGGTGCGCGGCATGGCATCCCCCCTCACGGCCTCACAACAGGCGTCCACCTGGCTGGTGGATCTGAGCCCCCTGCACCGGGTGCTGGTGAAGGGCGGCGATGCCGCGGGCTGGTTGCGGGCCCATGACCTGCCGGTACCGGAGGCATGGTTTGTCTGCCAGGACCTGCCGCAACACGGCCCCGATGCCTTTCTGGCCCGCACGGGCAATGCCGAGTTCCTGCTCCACGACGGACCGTCCGGCGGGCTGGCGCGCCATCTTGGGCCCTTGCCCGAACAGGTGGACAGGGGCACCCGCGTCCTGGTGCGTGACGACCAGGAGATCGCCCTGGGCGGTGAACAGGCCGCCGCGCTGATGGCCGAGTTCTGCGCGCTGGATCTGTCCGGCGTGGAGGGTCAGCTGCTCTACACCCGGGTGGCCGGGGTGGGCGTGTGGTTGCGGGTGGAGGCAGGACCGGTCTATCGCATGGGCTGCGAGCCCAGCTATGGAGAATACCTATTCGAGACCCTGATGCACGGGGTCCGTGAAATGCAGGGGGAAGTCATCGGCTTTTCCGACTTCTACACATCCCGGGAGGATAGAAAATGACACCCAAGGAAGCGAAGGCTTATCTCGAAAGCCACGACGTGAAATACATCCTGGCCCAGTTCGTGGATATTCACGGCGTGGCCAAGACCAAGTCCGTCCCCGTAAGCCACCTGGAAGACGTGCTCACCGACGGCGCCGGTTTCGCCGGCTTTGCCGTGTGGGGGTTGCGCATGGGGCCCCACGAGGCGGACTACATGGCCCGGGGCGATCTCAACACCCTGTCCATCGTGCCCTGGCAGCCGGGTTATGCCCGCATCGTCTGCGACGGCTACGTGGACGGTGAACCCTACATGCTGGATACCCGCAACATCCTGGCCGCCCAGATCGAGCGGCTCAAGGAGCGGGGCTGGACCATGAACACGGGCCTGGAACCGGAGTTCAGTCTGCTGCGCCGGGACGAGAACGGTGAGGTGATCCCCGCCGATGATTCCGACCGCCTGGACAAGCCCTGCTACGACTACAAGGGTCTGTCCCGCTCCCGGGAATTCCTGGAGCGCCTGGTGGAATCCCTGATTGCCGTGGACTTCGATGTCTACCAGGTGGATCACGAGGACGCCAACGGTCAGTTCGAGATCAACTACACCTACTCGGACTGCATGACCTCCGCCGATCGCTATGTGTTCTTTCGCATGGCCGCCGGTGAGATCGCCAACCAACTGGGGCTCATCTGCTCCTTCATGCCCAAGCCTTTCTCCAATCGCACGGGCAACGGCATGCACATGCACATCTCCATCGCCGATGAGTCCAGCCCCAACATCTTCGAGGACCCCAGCGATCCCCGCGGCCTGGACCTGTCCAGGACCGCCTATCACTTCGTGGCGGGCCTGCTGGAACACGCACCGGCACTCACCGCCCTCATGGCGCCCAGTGTGAATTCCTACAAGCGCCTGGTGGTGGGTCGCGCCCTGTCCGGCTCCACCTGGGCCCCGGCCTTCATCTCCTACGGGGACAACAACCGCACCTCCATGGTGCGCATCCCCAAGGGGCGCCTGGAGCTGCGTCTGGGCGACGGTGCCTGCAATCCCTACCTGGCCGCCGCCGCGGTGATCGCCGCGGGTCTGGACGGTGTGGATCGCAAACTGGAGCCCGGTGAACCCCAGAACTACAACTTCTACGAGTTCAGCACCGCGGAACTGGCGGAAAAGGGCATCGACACCTTGCCCCAGAGCCTGCACGAGGCCATCCAGGCCCTGGAGCAGGACAGCCTGTTCGCCGAGCAGCTGGGCAAGGGCTTCATCGACGAGTTCATCAAGTTGAAGAACATGGAATGGGTGGAGTACTCCCGTCATGTCTCCGACTGGGAACTCAAACGTTACGTGGAATTTTACTGATCGAGGAGATTCCCCATGTGTGGAATCGTAGGACTATTGCTCAAGAACCCGGCGCTCAATGACAGCCTGGGCAAACTGGTCACACCCATGCTGGAAAGCATGTCCGAACGTGGCCCGGATTCGGCGGGGCTCGCCGTGTTCGCTGACCGGGACCAGGGTGAGAAGTACAGCCTGTTTGCCCAGGATGCGGACTTCGACTGGGACGCCCTGGAGCGTGGGCTCGACGAGGCCCTGGTGCCCACGCCGCGCATCGAGTCCCAGGGACGCTACGGGCGTCTGTATCTCAGCGTGGAACCGGACACCCTGCGTCACTGGCTGGCGGAGCATTTTCCTGAACTGCACGTCCTGAGTGCCGGGCATTTCATGGACATCTACAAGGACGCGGGTCATCCGGCGGCCATCGCCCAGCGCTACGGCTTCACCGGGCTGAGCGGCAGTCACGCCATCGGCCACACCCGCATGGCCACGGAGTCGGCCATCACCCCGGCCCATGCTCATCCCTTCACGGCGGGGCAGGACTTCTGTCTGGTGCACAACGGATCGCTGTCCAATCCCTACAAGATCCGCCGTAGTCTTGAGCGCAAGGGCATCCATTTCGAGACCGACAACGATACCGAGGCCGCCTGCCGTTTTCTGGAATGGCGTCTGCGGGACGGCGACAGCCTGGAGGATGCCCTGGCCCAGGGTTTCTCCGTTCTGGACGGTTTCTACACCCTGCTCATGGGCACCCAGGACAAGCTGGCGCTGGTGCGCGATCCCTTCGCCTGCAAGCCTGCGGTGGTGGCCGAGACCGACGACTACGTGGCCATCGGTTCCGAATACCGGGCGCTTGCTAATCTGCCCGGCGTGAAGGAGGCGATGTTGTTCGAACCCAAGCCCGAGGAGATCTACTCGTGGACACGATGAATCAGACCGCCGAGGCCGTGCGCTTCGACCTGGGGCAGACCACGGTGCGCGAGCTGAACCAGTACCTGCATCATGAACTGGCCGACAGTGGCGCCCGGCATATCCAGGTGGCCAATCCCAACGGCCAGCACAATATCGCCGTGGGCGTGGACGCCCCCGTGTCCGTGGATATCCAGGGTCACGCCGGCTATTTTGTCGGCGGCATGAACAAGCAGGCCCACATCACCGTGCATGGCAACGTGGGCTGGAGCGTGGGCGAGAACATCATGTCCGGCAGCATACGAGTGAAGGGCAACGCCTCGGAATGCGTGGCCGCCTCCGGCCACGGTGGCCTGGTGGTCATCGAGGGGGATGCCTCGTCCCGCTGCGGCATCTCCATGAAGGGTTGCGACATCGTGGTGGGCGGCAGCGTCGGTCACATGTCCGCCTTCATGGCCCAGGCCGGCACCCTGGTGGTGTGCGGCGATGCGGACCCGGGCCTGGGGGATTCCCTCTACGAAGCGGTGATCTACGTGCGTGGCAGCATCCACGGCCTGGGCGCCGATGCCCAGGAGGAACCTATGAGTAACGATGATTACGCCAAGGTGGCAGACCTGCTGGAAAGGGCGGGTTTCGACTACGACCTCCAGGAGTTCAAGCGCGTGGCCTCCGCCCGCAGCCTGTACCACTGGAATGCCGATCACCACCAGGAGTATTGAGTCATGTCCAAGCCCATTTATATCGAGCCCAATTACACCTACGGCGATCACACCCTGCACTACATCCAGCAGGCCGCCGAACACGGGCTCTACGAGATCCGCGGCCTGGGCGCCAAGCGCCGCCTGCCCACCTTCGATGACCTGACCTTCCTCACGGCATCCGCCTCCCGCTACCCGCTGGAAGGTTACCGGGAGAAGTGCGAGACGAAGACGGTGCTCGGCACCCGCTTTGCGAAAAAGCCCATCGAACTGGGCATCCCCATCACCATCGCCGGCATGAGCTTTGGTGCACTCACCGCCCAGGCCAAGGATGGGCTCGGTCGCGCCGCCGGTGAGATGGGCACTTCCACCACCACCGGCGACGGCGGCATGACCCCCGAGGAACGCCGTTCCTCCAAGACCCTGGTGTACCAGTGCCTGCCGTCCCGCTACGGCTTCAATCCCGATGACGTGCGCCAGGCGGACGCCATTGAACTGGTGATCGGCCAGGGCGCCAAGCCCGGCGGGGGCGGCATGCTGCTGGGCCAGAAGATCAGCCCCCGGGTGGCGAAGATGCGCACCCTGCCCGAGGGCGTGGACCAGCGTTCCGCCTGCCGCCATCCCGACTGGACCGGCTCCGACGATCTGGCCATCAAGCTCTCGGAACTGCGCGAGATCACCGACTGGCAGGTGCCCATCTACGTGAAGATCGGCGCCACCCGGGTGAAGAACGACGTGAAGCTGGCCGTGGCCGCCGGCGCCGACGTGGTGGTGGTGGACGGCATGCAGGGCGGCACCGCCGCCACCCAGCAGGTGTTCATCGAACATGCGGGCATCCCCACGCTCGCCGCCCTGCGCCAGGCGGTGGAGGCCCTGGAGGAGATCGACATGGTGGGCCAGGTGCAGCTCATCATCTCCGGCGGCATCCGCAGTGGCGCCGATGTGGCCAAGGCCCTGGCCATGGGTGCCGATGCGGTGTCCATCGGCCAGGCGGCCATGATGGCCCTGGGCTGCAATGCCCGGCACTACCACATGGACGGCCAACTGGTGGATGCCACGGAAGACTATGCCGCCCTGGGCACGGCCCCGGGCTATTGCCACCACTGCCACACCGGGCGCTGTCCCGTGGGCATCGCCACCCAGACGCCGGAACTGGAAAAGCGCCTGGACGTGGAGTGGGGCGCGCGCCGGGTGAAGAACTACCTGCAGACCCTCACCATGGAACTCACCACCCTGGCCCGTGCCTGCGGCAAGTCCAACGTGCACAACCTGGAGCGGGAGGACCTCGCCGCGCTGACCATCGAGGCCGCCGCCATGGCCAAGATCCCCCTGGCCGGCACCGACTGGATCCCCGGCGTGGGCGGTTACTGAGCATGGGTTCCGTGGTCACCCGCAAGGGCAAGCCCGCGCCAGCCGGGAAGGGGGCTTTGCGGGTACCGCCTGAGCCCGCGGCCCGTGCCGAGGACCGCAACCTGGACCAGCACATCGGCCTGGTACTGAGGGAGAAGCGCCAGGCCCAGTCCCTGACCATCGCGGACGTGGCCAGCCTCGCCGGCGTGAGCCGGGGCATGTTGTCCAAGATCGAAAACGGCCAGGTCTCCACCAGCCTGGAGACCCTGCACCGGATCTCCGATGCACTGGGCATGACCCTGGCCCAGTTATTCAAGAACTTCGACGTCCCCACCGGCGGTGCCCAGCATGTGAAAAGCGGCGAGGGTCTGGAAGTGGTACGCCGGGGCACCCGGCGCGGCCACACCTACCACCTGCTGGCCTACGATCAGGGCCCACGCAAACAGGTGGAACCCTTCCTCATCACCATGGACGACGCCAGCGAGGTCTTCCCCACCTTCACCCATCCCGGCACTGAATTCATCTACATGCTGGAAGGGCGCATCGAGTACCGTCATGGCCGCAGCACCTACCTGCTGGAACCCGGCGACTCACTCACCTTCAAGGGCAGTATCCCCCACGGCCCGGAGCGCCTGATCGAAGTCCCCATCCGTTTCCTGGCAGTCATCAACTACGGTGATGAAGAGTGACCCCGTCCTGATCCGCGACGCCGTGGCGCAAGACATCCCCGCCATGGTGGAACTGCTGTCTCAACTCTTCAGCATCGAGCAGGATTTCGTACCGGATGGAGAGAAGCAAGGCAGGGGGCTTGCGCTACTGCTGGCCCAAGCCGGTGCCCATGTGCTGGTGGCCGAGGTCCAGGGCCGGGTGGTTGGCATGGTCAGCCTGCAGACCCTGATCTCCACGGCGGAAGGCGCATCTGTAGGGCTGATGGAAGACCTGGTGGTTCATGAAGACAATCGGGGTGAGGGCATCGGCAAGCGATTGCTTCAGACCATGAAGGCCCGCGCCCGCGACACAGGACTCACCCGTTTGCAACTGCTGGCCGACATGGACAACACCCCGGCCCTGGACTTCTACACTCGGCATGAATGGCACTGCACCTCACTCGTGGCATTGCGCCGGCATCCTTGAGAACAAGCTTCCACGCCCGGTAGGGCGGATAAGCGCAGCGCATCCGCCCTACTCGGTTTGACTCGTCGATCCTCGGGTGCAGCCCTATGGAAACCAGCGGTATTCCTGAGCCCTGTCACCTTGACTGGGGATTACGCCATTAGTCACTGAATTTCTACCATTTATTCCACTGTTCATGTTGACTGATTGTCGTCCCCCCTGTCCGTAAACTAGGGTGTAAGGAACACGCTGAAACTGGATGATGTTCCATGGAAGATCAACCCATTATGAATGCCCAATCCAGGCAACGCCTGTTGTCATCGGGGTGGATGGAAGCGGGGGGAACGCGGCCCGGATTGCTAGCCCTTGCAGTCGTGGCGCTGCTGATCTCTGCCGCCGGTCTGGTTTACTTTACCGGTGGCACACGTTACGCCTATCTGCATGCGATGTACCTTCCGATAATTCTCTCGGCGGTCGTCTTCAAAGTGCCCGGGGGAATCCTGGCGGCCATTACCGCGGGCCTGCTGGTCGGGCCGTTCATGCCCATCGATGTGGCCAACGGCATACAGCAGCCCCTGGTGAACTGGGTCTCGCGCCTGGCGGCATTTGTCATCGTCGGTGCCTTTGCCGGGTGGATTGCCGGGCGCCTGATCGAGCAGGTCCGTCATCTGCGCTGGACCGTCATTCATGATCTGGACACCGGGTTACCGAATCGCCGGGCCCTGTCGAGTGACCTGCACCGATTGCTCGTCTCTGACCAAGGCGGGACCGGAGTGCACCTCTTGGTCCTTCGTATTGAGAACCTGGCTGAGATACTCAACACCCTGGGTTACGACATCGGGACTTCGCTGACCCGCTCCGTTGCCGAGCGTCTGCTGGAGATCGCTCCGTCCGGCTCGCAGGTATACCAGATTGCCAATGACCGACTAGCCGCGGTCGTCCCTGTCCAGGCGGAGGCCTCCGGCGGCACCGACCGGCTGGCCACTACGGTGCTGGACGCCATGCGCGTGTCATTTCCAGCGGACCGGGTGAATGTGCATGCATCGGTAAGTCTTGGAATCGCGCACCTGCATGATGCCAGTCGAGACCCCGATGCGGTCATTCGGCGTGCGGACATTGCGCTACTTTCCGGTCAGCAACGGGGCCAGCGCTACGCGCTCTATGACATTCAGTCAGACAGCACGAGCCGTACGAACCTGGCGCTGATGGGCGAGTTGCTGGTGGCTATTCGAGAGAACCAGTTGTGCCTCCACTATCAGCCCAAGATGGATCTGGCCACGGGCCGGATCCAGGGCGTGGAGGCTCTGGTTCGATGGCAACATCCTGTCCGTGGCCTGGTGCCCCCGGGGGATTTCATTCCCAAGGCCGAGAACACCGATCTGATCCTGCCGCTCTCCCGGTGGGTGATCAAAGAAGCGGTCCGCCAGCTGGCCGAATGGCGGGCGCGGGGATTCGACCTGACCATGGCCGTCAATCTTTCAGTGAAGAACCTGTATGAGGCATCGCTTCTGGACGAGATCCAGGGACATCTCAAGGCACATGGGCTCGGCCCTGAGTGTCTGGAGCTGGAGGTAACCGAATCTGCCATCATGGAGGATCCAGAGAGCGCACTGGATGCGTTGCGTCAGTGCAGGGATGTGGGTGTCCGTCTGTCTATCGACGATTTTGGCACGGGCTATTCGTCTCTCTCTTATCTACACGAGATCCCGGCCGACACTGTGAAGATCGACCGATCCTTCATTCGCAAGATGCTAGATGACAGAGATACCGGACGAATTGTGGAGTCCACCATTGCCCTTTGCCGCCACCTCGGTATGGACGTGGTGGCCGAAGGGGTAACCAACCAGAAACAGATGGATGTCCTTGCTGCGTTCGGCTGCAATGTCGCGCAGGGCTTCTACATAGAACGGCCTATGGAGACACCCGCGTTCGAGGCATGGTTCACCAAAGGTGAATGGCCGCAGCCCGGAGAGGTCATATTGTCCCGGTCTGAACGCACAGGCACTGTGGGAGGTTTTCTCGCCTCAAAGGAAATGGGGGGAAACTAAAAAATGGCTATCCTTATCATTTTGATCGCGCCGCGCCGGGCGCACATCCGTGCGCGGTCGGAATAGTCGGACTCAGGGGGATTAGAGTAATTTCTTTCCGCCTCTTTTCTCCTATTGACATCAGCTCGATTGAACACTTAAATCATTGCCGTCGGCACCTATAAGGGGCCGGTGTTTTGCCCATTCTGCAGAAGCGGATGGGTGCCCGCTGCAGTCCATAAGGACGCCCGGGATTCGATGCCACATATTCGAACCCTGGAGTCCTTGATGAAGTCCAAACTCAAACACCTACGCTCTCAAGCCTTCTTGCGACAGGCTGGTTTCTGTTATTACTGCTCACACCCCATGTGGTTGGAGGATCCGGATCGGTTCTCCAGTACTCTGAGTATCAGTAGACACTTCGCTGAACGGTATCGCTGCACCGCAGAACATTTAAAAGCCCGAAGTGACGGAGGCAAAGACCAAGTTGGAAACATTGTGGCTGCCTGTAAGTTCTGCAACATGACCAGACACAAACGAAAACAGCCACTTGCACCGCAAGACTATCGACGAATGATTCATGGAAGATTGATCAAGGGACGCTGGCATCCGTCACCGCCACATAACGGCATCAAATAACGAGGTCTGGCGGTATAACAGCGTCTGACCTTGGCAGCCGACGTTTATAAATAATAATTTTCTAAAAAACTGTCGGACTTCGGCCTTTGACGCGCAATTTCAGTACAATGAGTCTCCCGGGTAAGCAACAATAAGTACCGGGGAACACAGTTAGAGAGGGCGGAGGGATTGAGCTGAAATCCCTCCGTTCCCCCTTTTAATAGCCGGCCATTCCCGGGAACACCTTATTGTCGCGCCCTGTTCATGAACCCATAGATCCAGGGGTGCGTACGAACGTGTACGAGCGATCCTGGACAAAGGGAACGGAAACCACATCAACATCCATATACTCATTGAGAAATTCATCCAAGTTAAGAAACTGCACTGGAGGAGTCATGAACTACATTATCCCTTCCCTGGTATTGGCAAGCGCCGCCCTGGGGCTGAGCGCCTGTTCCGGTGAAGGCCAGACGCCCGCCACGGAGACTGCAGCCGTGGCCGATAACCCCTACGGCATGCAGGTCGAGCCGCTGGCCGATGGCGTGTATGCCATCGTTTCCCCTGCGCGCGGCTTTCCCGACCCGCAGAACCTGGGCTGGAATTCCAATACCGCCTTCGTTGTGACCGGCGACGGGGTGTTGATGTTCGATACCGGCTCCTCCGAGGGCATCGGTGAGGCCCTGCGTGATCAAATCCGCAGCGTCACCGATCAGCCGGTGCGCTGGGTCATCAACAGCCACGTACATGGCGATCACTGGCTGGGCAACAGTGCCTTCATGGCCGACGAGCCTGAGCAGATCATCGCCTCCGACATCACCATCGCACTGATGCGTGAGCAGGGTGAGGAATGGCTGAGCCGTTTCTACAACATGACCGACGGGGCCATCGGCAACTTCGAGCTGGTGCCGGCACGGGATGCGGTGACCGAACCCGGCAGCTACCAGTTTGCCGACACGCAGGCCTATATCCTGCGCAGCGAACGCGCCCATGCCCCCGGCGATATCGCCCTGTGGCTGCCCGAACAGCGGGTGCTGCTGGCCTCCGATGTGGTCTATACCGAGCGGGGCCCGGCCACCTTCGATTCCAATGTACAGGGCTGGATCGCCATGCTCGAAGAGATGCTTGCCCTGGAGCCTGAGGTGGTGCTGCCCGGTCACGGCCCGGTCGGCGGCATCGAGGCGGTTCGCAACATGCGCGATTATTTCCAGACCCTGTGGGACATCGTGGAAGAAGGCTATAACGCCGGCATGGTCGATCACGAGATCGCCGAGCAGGCCCGTGAGCAAATGGCAGACTTCGAGGCCATTTATCCGGGCATGAGCGAGGGCCTAGGGGAGTCCGTCTCCCACATCTACCTGCAAGTGGAAGCGGCCTTGTTCTGAGTAGTCAGCCGCTATGGCGGTCTATGTTTGAGGTCGCGGAGGGATTGAGGCTTCATTCCTCCGAGACCATCATGAGGCTGTGGGTTTACAGCGGGTCTGTTTTAGGCCAATCGCTAATCAATAACTACAGGGTGCCTCTAACTATTCGTGAGCACGCATCTTGAACACTCAGATTCGCGCTCTCGGCGTTCTGCGGGAATCGGGGTATCAGGGTCTTGTCTTTTCTGGCGACGCACCATGGATGGACTGTGCGTTGCAGACCGTCCTCACATCACTGTCCGCTATCGCCCCGTCCCCATGATCCGACTGCGTCCAGCCACCCCAGACGATGTGCCCCTGCTACGCCATTGGGATCAGCAGCCTCACGTGATCCAGGCCGATCCCAATGATGACTGGCAGTGGGAGACTGCCCTGGCGGTGCCCCAGGCCGGTAGCGAACACCTGATTGCTGAGCTGGACGGTCGGCCCATCGGCTATATGCAGATCCTGGACCCCTCCCTGGATGAGGAAGGTTACTGGGGCGACGTCCCTGCTGGGCATCGTGCCCTGGATATCTGGATCGGGGAGGTCTCGGATCTGGGCAGGGGTTACGGAACCCGTATGATGAATATGGCTATTGCACGGTGTTTCGCCGACCCGTCAGTTTCAAGCATTCTCATCGACCCGCTGGCCAACAACCTGCGTGCCCACCGTTTTTATGAGCGTCTGGGCTTCAGGTTCAGGGAGCGACGGCGATTCGGCGCCGATGACTGTTTTGTGTTTGAGCTTTCCAGGGGCGACTGGTCAGCCTGAACGGGTGTTCCCGGCGCGAAGCTGGGACAGACCCAGGAGCAGGAAACATCGCGCCGAATGCCGCAACCGCCTTTATCGATGCGGGCTTTTCACCCCTCCATCACCGTTTCCACACCTCTGGTCACCTTGTGGGGATAGGCCTGTCACCTTTTCACCTTTTTGTAGTCGAACTCGGCATAGTTCTCGCTCAGGTATCAAGCCCAGTGTCTCTGATACGGGGCACAGGAGAGACCCACGGTGTGTCCCACCGGATGCCAACAGTCGGTGGGATGCACAGGGCCAAGTCAGACAGGGCAGGGTGCGGGTTTTCCTAATATTAGCGATAGCTAACTCGCACCCCGCTTTCCCAGGCGCATTAAACAGCAATCGTCGTGCAGCGTAGGCATTAAATGCTGCTGCGCGAGGGTGGAGTGGTGCTGCGCCCCTGGGTGACCTTGGTCCCGCGGGGCCGGTTTCGGTGTGGTGAGGGTGTGCATCCCCCTCTGCAGACAAACGCCGGGTATTGCGACTGAAAGCAGTACCACGGCAATAAATAATAACCAAAGGGGGTGATATGTTTCGGTTCAATGAGCGTTCCATTCTGGTGCGCGTTTCACTGGTGGTCATCGGCACTATGGGCCTTGTGCTGCTGGCGACAGTGATCATGCTTAACACGATCCTGGCCAAGACGATGGAAACGAGCGAGCGCGATGCGCTGCGCAACTACAATGGCCTGGTGGTGGATATGGCCAGCTCCTATGACGGAAGCCTGCGCCAAACCGTGGGGCAGCTGGCTGCCGTCTTCGCCTCTTATTATCCAGGCACGTTCGCTCTTGATTCGGGACAGCGCGTCGTCATCGAGGGTCGTTCCACACCTCAGCTCACCAGCGGCGATGACATCGTCAACCTGGGCACCGATGCTGTGGACCGCTACACGGCGGTGACCGGGGCGGTGGCTACGGTGTTTGCACGTGATGGCGATGATTTTGTGCGCGTCACCACCTCTCTCAAGAAGCAGGACGGTGAACGCGCCATTGGAACCTTGCTGGATCGTGCCCATCCTGGCTACGCCAGGGTTCGGGCTGGCGAGGTGTTCGTTGGTAAGGCGAGCCTGTTTGGCCGCGATTACATGACCCAGTACGACCCGGTGCGTAACAGTCGCGGCGAGGTGATCGGTATCCTGTTCATCGGTGTGGATTTCACCGAAGGACTGGAGGCATTGACCGCCAAGATTCGTGGCTTGCGCATCGGCGAGCGCGGCTATGCCTTTGTGGCCGATGCATCGACCAGCACTGCCAGGGGCGCGCTGCTGGTACATCCGACCCGGGAGGGCAGGAACCTGCTGACGGCTCAGGCTGACGGTGGCAAGGTGTTTGCCGACATGTTGACCTCGGGCAGTGGTTCTGTGCGACTTTCGTCGACGGGGGCTGCAGCGGCACTGGGCAGCAATGAAGACATGCTGGTGGAGTACGCCTCGTTCCCCGAGTGGGGCTGGTTGGTGGGTACCGCTGGCAGCCGGGATGAACTGCTGAGTACCGCCACCACCGCTAGACAGGTTGTAGCCGTAGGCGGTGTCGGACTGCTGATTGTGGTTGCCGTTCTGGTAGTGCTCACCCTGCGCCGGTGGGTCAGGCAGCCCCTTGCCGCTACGGCAGAGGCAGCCGATAAGTTGGCGCAAGGTGACCTGACTGCACGCATTGCGGTGCATCCCGGCAGCAGCAAAGACAGCCGTAATGAAATCAGTCATATCGCCCATGGTTTCAACGCCATGGCTGAAAATTTCCGCAGCATCGTGCAACAGATATCAGCGGCCACCGGGCAACTCGCTGCGGCATCCGAAGAGACCTCATCCATCACTCGCGAGACCAGCGTGGGCACGCAGCGGCAACAGGCCGAGATCGAGCAGGTGGCGACGGCCATGAATGAAATGACCGCAACGGTCTCCGAGGTGGCGAGCAATGCTTCCCATGCGGCTACGGCGGCCAACGAAGCGGAAGCCGCGGCGAGTAAGGGACAGGCAGTCGTTCGCCAGACCCTGGAGGTCATCGATGGTCTGGCCCAGGGGATCGATGAGGCGGACGAGGTGGTGCGTCGTCTGGCTGTCGAGAGCGATACCATTGGCACGGTACTGGATGTGATTCGCAGCATTGCGGAACAGACCAACCTGCTGGCACTGAACGCCGCCATCGAGGCGGCCCGTGCCGGTGAGCATGGGCGCGGTTTTGCCGTGGTCGCTGATGAAGTGCGCTCGCTCGCGTCACGGACGCAGAAGTCCACCCAGGAAATCCAGGAGATGATTCAACGTCTACAGAGTGGTGCAGCAGTGGCTGTGCAGGCCATGGACAAGAGCCGTTCTGAAGCCAAGGCGGGTGTGGTGCAGGCTAATGCCACCCGTGACACGCTCAGTGTCATCGTTGCAGCAGTGAATTCCATCAACGACCTGAATGCACAAATCGCCAGTGCATCGGAAGAGCAAAGTGCTGCCGCCCAGGAGATCGACCGTAATATCAACAACATCACCGACGTGGTGGCACAGACGGCAGATGGTTCTGCCCAAACGGCTGCTGCCAGCGAGGAACTGGCCCGGCTGGCGGAGGAACTGCAGACGCTGGTGGCTCGTTTCAAGACATAAGGACAGCCGGGGACAGGTGTCTGTCCCATGGTGATTGCCAGAGCAGCCGAGTTCGGGACTGTAGCTTCACGTCATCGGTCTAAAAGATAGACGCCGTCGCCCTGCTGGTCAGTATCTCCAGGGCACGGGTGCCCGCCAGGGAGTTTCCCTTAGGGCTGAGCCCTGGCGACCAGACCGTTGCCACGTACTGCCCGGGCAGGATGGCCACGATGCCGCCACCCACGCCGCTCTTGGTGGGCAAGCCGATCCGGTAGGCAAAGTCACCGGCCTCGTCGTAGACGCCGCAGGTGAGCATGATGGCATTGATGCGCTTGACCTGTTCGCCGGTGGCGACGGTCTGCCCATCGGCCGAGACCCCGCCCGCGGCCAGGTAATGAAAGGCCGTGGCCAGTTCCTCGCAGCTCATGGACAGTGAACACAGGCGGAAGTAGGCCTGCAGGACGCGTTCTACCGGGTTGTCCAGGTTGCGGTAGGTCTTGAGCAGCCAGGCGATGGCACGGTTGCGGTGGCCGGTTTCATGTTCCGCTTCTGCCACCATGAGGTCGTAATCCACCGATGGTTCGCAGGAGATCCTGCGTACCATCTCGAGTATCAGGTCTTCGCCCCATTCCGCATGGTTGAGGATCATATCCATGACCACCAGTGCGCCGGCATTGATCATGGGATTGCGCGGGATGCCGCTCTCTCGCTCCAGTTGACCGAGAGAGTTAAAGGCACCCCCTGAGGGCTCCCGGTTGAGCCGTCGCCAGACCGAGTCGCCTTCCAGCTGCATGGCGCGGGTGAGGTTGAATACCTTTGCGATGCTCTGGATGGAAAATCGTTCCCGTGCTTCGCCGGTGCTATAGGTGGTGCCATCCAGGGTGCGCAGGCTCATGCCAAAGTGCAGTGGCGAGCGGCCCGCCAGCGGGGGGATGTAATCGGCAACCTTTCCTTTTTTGAGCAACGGCTGTACCTCGTTTCGGATGTCCTCGAGGATCTGCTGGTAATCCGGTGTGCTCATGAAAACTCCGTCTCAGATCGATATGCCGCGCGGACATGATTAATGTCCGCTTGCCAGGCTCCCCCATGGCGTCCCTCGGGGTCAAACCAACAGCGGCTGCTACCAGCCGAGTTGTTCCATCCGCGCATCGATGATTTGCGTATACCAGCCCATGTCCTGGGGCCTGCGTGTCAGCGGGGCGGGCAGGATCGCGGCCAGACTCATGGCCTGTTGCCGTGTCAGCTCGGCGGCGGCGATGCCGTAGTGATGGCGTGCAGCGGCTTCGGCACCAAAGATGCCCGGCCCGAATTCCACCACGTTCACGTACAGCTCAAGAATCCGGTCCTTGCCCAGGATGAATTCGGCCGCGGGTGTCAGGGTCCACTCGTAGAGCTTTCGTACCGGGTTGCGATGGGTGGTGAAGAACAGATTCTTGATGAGCTGCTGGGTGAGCGTGGATGCGCCGCGCATGGACTGCCCTTCTTGCCTGGCCTGTGTACGGGCCTTGCTCAACTCCTCCCAGTCGAATCCACGGTGCAGGAAAAAGCGGGCATCTTCGGCTGCAACCACGGCCCGCGGAAGGTGAGGGGAGATCTGTTGTGCCGCGCGCCAGCGGTAGTCCGGGAACACCTTCTCATCGGCCGCGAGCTGCTCGATGGCCCGCTGGATCTGTACGCCGGTGGTGGGGGGAGGGAGATACCGCAGGTAGGCCAGGCCCAGCAGGCAGAGCAGGTAGTAGCCGACGGGCAGCAGGATGAGGATCACCAGGATCTGCCGCAGGCGTTGCCTGCCGGCGGTGCGAGGTCGATTGCCGCGTCTCATCCATCTCATGGCACGGACCTGGGACACGGGTTGCCGGGCATCCCGTCGGCTTTGCATGTGCGGCGTTGCTTGAGGCATGGCATGGCTGGATTGTGCGTGAGGGCGGGACGGGCCATGGTGCGATGCTCTCCAGGCAATCACTGGGGGTGTGGTTCCTGCATCCTAGCACCTTGGGCGAGGGCAGGTTTCAGCGCATCTGCGGACTGGTGGTCATCTTCGCGTCCGCCCGGGTCCTGGGGCATACCTATACCAAGGGGGTAGGCGGCCCCTATGGGCTTTGATTCCTGATAAAATCACTCAACTTCATATACTCATTGCCACAGGAGTGGTTGTTATGCAGGCAGTTGTTGATGGAAAGGTGATCGAGTTGAGCGAGGCCGGCTGGCTGGAAAATCTCGACCAGTGGAGCGAGGCCCTCGCCGAGGAAATCGCAAAGAACGAGAACATCGCAGAGCTGACCCAGGAGCACTGGGACATCATCCATGCGGCCCGGGAATACTTTCAGGACAATGGCGTGGTGGCGGAGCCCCGGGCCTTTTCCAAGATCATGAAGGCGAAGTTCGGTGCCGAGCGCAGTGACCAGAAGTACATCTATTCGCTGTTCCCCACCGGCCTGATCAAATGCGCCAACAAGGTGGCGGGTCTGCCGCGACCCAAGGGTTGCAGCTAGCAGGCTGTTGAAAAAGCCTCGGGCGGCGCCATGCTGCGTTGGAAAGCGGCTCAACGCGCCCAAGTGACCTGGGCTCATGTACTCCCATGTACACTGCGCTTTTTCGCCACTTTCCGCCTTGCCTGGCATCCACCGGAGATTTTTTCAACAGCCTGCTAGCCCGGATAGTTCACCGGTCGGCCAGGGCATCCGCGATGCTCAAGGGCGCGCGATGGCATCAAGCGATGCCCGCGCGCCCTTTTTTGTTCACCATTCATGACGCCCGCGCCGCAGGCGCTTGTACTGACGAATCATGATGACGGCCTTGCGCACGGTGGCCTCATCGATACTCGCCACGGGCAGGCCAATGGTCAGACGCGTCCCGCCGGGGCCGTCCTCCCCCACCTCGATGAAGTTGCAGGCGCCCGCCGTGTCCAGGGCCTGGAGCGTAGCATCCCAGGTCACCAGGCGAGCTTCGAAGTACCCCTGAAAGCGCAGGCGCAGGGATTGAAGGCCGGCCTCGCCCAGGAGTTGTACCGTGTCGAAAAAGTCGTCGTTCGATCGACGATCCTTATGTTGAGACATGTTCACTCTGCTTCCAGGGTGAGTGCGCGGTGGCGAGGGATTGCATGATGAAGGTACGCCATTGGGTTTGTGTCTCAAACGATTGGGTGGCATGGGATAAGGTCCACGGCCGAGGCATGGATTTTGTTCTATAACTTACTGCCGCCGATACTGACAACCCATAACTGAGCCTGGGTGTGGAGGATGGTGGATGATGGCAAAGCACAAGACATCGGGTGGCGTGGTGCTGTTGGTGGCCACCCGCAAGGGGGGCTGGCTGTTTCATAGCGATGCCCGGCGCCAGTCCTGGCGCGTTGACGGACCCCATTTTCTGGGTCACATCATTCACCACATGGTGCTGGACCCCCGGGACGGACGGACCCTGCTGGCGGCGGCCAAGACGGGCCACCTGGGGCCCACGGTGTACCGGTCCACGGATATGGGCAGTACCTGGAAGGAGGCCCGGCAGCCCCCGGCCTTCGCGCCGCAGCCAGGTGGCACGGGCCGGGTCGTGGATCATAGCTTCTGGCTCACCCCGGCCCATGGCGCTGAACCGGATGTGTGGTATGCCGGCACCTCACCCCAGGGCCTGTTCCGTTCCGAGGACGGCGGCGTGAGCTGGTCGCCCTTTTCCATCCTCAATGATGACCCTCAATTCCGTGCCTGGATGGGTACGGCGCAGGACGGCACGCCCGATGGCCCGATGTTGCATTCGGTCATCGTCGATCCCCGGGACCCGAAGCATCTGTACATCGGCATGTCCGGCGGCGGTGTCCATGAAACCCGTGACGGGGGGCAAAGCTTCACGCCGCTGCTGGGTGGGCTGGAGGTGGTGGAGGGGTTCGATCCGGGCGATCCCAGCTTCCATGACCCCCATTGCGTACGCCTGTGTCCCGACAACCCGGACCGCCTGTACCAGCAGAACCATTGCGGTATCTATCGCCTGGATCGCCCCGGGGATCAGTGGCAGCGGGTGGGCCGGGCCATGCCCGAGGCGGTGGGGGATATCGGCTTCCCCATGGTGGTGCATCCCCGGGATGCGGATCGCTGCTGGGTGTTTCCCATGGACGGCGCCGATGTCTGGCCGCGCACCGCACCCGGCGGCACCCCGGCGGTGTACGGCACCCGGGATGCCGGTGAGCACTGGCAGCGCCTGGATCAGGGGTTGCCGTCCGCACAGGCCTGGTGGACCGTCAAACGCCAGGCAATGAATGGCGATACCCTGGACCCGGTGGGCCTGTACTTCGGTACCACCAGCGGTGAACTCTGGGCAAGCAGCGACGAGGGGGCCCAGTGGACCTGCATTGCACGGCATCTGCCGGAGATCTATGGGGTTGAAGCGGCCGTGACGGGGTAGGGTCATGCAAGTGCTGATTCCATCACCGTTGCATGGCTACACGGGCTCGGCCCGGGTCCAGGCCCGGGGCGCCACCCTGGGCGCCTTGCTGGAAGACCTGGATCGTCAGTTTCCGGGTATCCGCTTTCGCATCATCGACGAGCAGGGGCGCATGCGGCCCCACATGCGCTTTTTCATCAATCAGGTGGCGGTATTCGAACTCGATGAGGTCCTGCGGGAGACCGATGAGGTGGTGATCGTGCAGGCCCTGAGCGGGGGGTGATACCTGGGCGGATCAGGATCTTCGTGTACAATTTCGCCCCATGAAAAACCAAGCCCTGAAGTTCATCGACAGCATCCCCCTCTTGTTCGCCCTTTTCTTCGGCATCGGCCTGGGTCTGGCGCCCTTTGTGCCCGAGCCGCACCTGATCGAGAAGTCGCGCATGCTCTGGGAGGGGACCCTCACCAAACCCCTGGATATCTTCGATCTGCTGATGCACGCCGTGCCCGTGATCCTGCTGGCGCTCAAACTCTGGCGCATCACCTGGTTGAAGCAGCACGGCCCCCGGGACTGACCGCTACCTGGCTGTGGTCATTCGACGGGGGGGCGTTCGCGGCGGGGTCGCCGCTCCTACGGGGAGCCACCCGTGTAGGAGCCCAGCCCTCTGGGCGAATGCCCCGGTGTGACTGTCGCCCAGAAGGCTGGGCTCCTACACAGATGGGTTTGATACCGGTTGGCGCAAGGCTGACAGCGTCAGCTTGAACAGGCGGATACCCCCCGCCTTCAGCCCGGCTTCTCCTGCTTCAGATAGCGCCCGTGCACCCAGCCTTCCAGGTCGGTCATGCCGTTGATGTTGGCCAGCACGCTCACCCGGCGCCAGGCGCCTTCCTCTCCCATTATCTCCACCGGCACCCCGGGGGGCAGCGGGCTGCCGGGCATGGGGGGATGCATGACACCCGGACCGCTGCGGATATGCAGTCCGGTGATGGTGCGCATCACGGGCAGTTCGTCCTCCTGGCGGCCCAGCAGCCGGGCTCGCAGGGCACCCATGGGAAAGGCCGGACCGGGGTCCGACTTGCGGCCCGGGGAGATGTCCTCATGGCCGACGATGTCTTCCAGCCCATAACGCACGAACAGACACTGGGCCACCTCCATGGTCGCCTCGATCTGTTCCGGCGTGTAGAGCTGCCAGCCGGAGGTCTCCACCTCGTTCTTGTGGTGCTCCACCAGCACCTCGTCATCGTGGTAATCCCTTCCAAACCAGGCCCGCCAGCGGTCCCCGTGGGGCTGCAGGCGACCCGCGTTGTCCAGTTCGATGCCGATGCTGTGGTGATTCATGCCGCTGAGTTCGTTCCAGCGACTGGCGCCCGCATGCCAGGCCACGGTGTCAAAAGGCACCAGCTGGGTGATGCTGCCGTCACGGGCGATCACCAGGTGGGCCGAGGCCTTGGCCTGGGGATTGAGAAACCAGTTGATGCAGGATTCCGCGCTGGCGCTTGCCGTGTAATGCATAACCAGCAGCCGGGGTTTCATCTTGCCGCCATGGCAGGGGCTCTTGCGGTACTCGCAGGGCTCGCCATTATCAAGGTGCAGGCGGTGTCGCAAAATCTTCATAGGATGGAGCACTCCTTGATCCGGGACATGGAATCTTGGGGTCAGAAGGTTCAGTGTTAAGCCTACACGGAATTTGCACTGATGTGAGGAGGCTGACATGCGACTCAAGGACAAGGTAGCCATCGTGACCGGCGGCGCCAGCGGTATCGGCGAGGCCACGGTGCTGGACATGATTGCTGAAGGCGCCCGGGTGGTGATCGCCGATATGGACCAGGACCGGGGTGAAGCCCTGGCGGCACGGCTTAATGATACACACGAGGGCTCGGCCGTCTTTCAGCCTGTGGACGTGACGGACGAAAACCAGGTTCAGACCCTGTTCGAGACCACCGTTTCCCGGCTGGGCTCGGTGGACGTGGTCTTTAACAACGCAGGCATCGGCGGCATGGCCGCGGCGGACAGCTATCCCCTGGAGGACTGGCAGCGGATCATCGACATCAACCTGACCGGTGTGTTCCTGGTGGCCAAGCACGCCCTCGTGCACATGAAAAAGCAGGGTTCCGGCAGCATCATCAACTGCGCCTCCATCCTGGGTAACGTGGGCCAGTCCATGACCGCTGCCTATTCCGCCGCCAAGGGCGGGGTGGTGAACCTGACCCGTAGCCTGGCTATCGAGATGGCGCCCCACGGCATCCGGGTCAATACCGTCTCTCCCGCCTATATCGATACGCCCTTGCTGAAGGACCTGGACCCGGACACCCTCAAGGCGCTGATCGCACTGCATCCGGTGGGGCGTCTGGGGCGGCCGGAGGAGGTGGCCAAGGCGGTGAGCTTCCTGGCCTGCGATGATGCCAGCTTCATCACCGGCGCCAATCTGCTGGTGGATGGCGGTTTCACGGCGGGCAAGTCCTGAACGGCACTTTGCACAGGGCGGGCGGTGCTGTTCAAGTCGCCCGCCCTGGGTTCTAATGGGCAGTCACGATCTGCTGTTTTTCGAGGTGCTGGTGCATAGAGGCCCGAAGCCATCCCGACCGACATGCCGAGCAGGCCTGTGTCTTGGCTTGCTTGCGGTGTTCATGCTGCTGCTCATGCCGGTGCTCCATGCCCAGCCCGTGGGCCAGGACGATGCCCACTGGCTGGCCGGGTTGCATGGTGAATTCTGCGGTAATCCGCTGTCCCTGGATGCAGACGGACAGGGGGCTGGCGATGAACAGGTCGGCCATGAAATGCCGGCCTGTGATTGTCTCACCTGCAAAATGCTGCAGGCCGCCGTGCTCCCGCCCGATGTGCCCGGTGCCGATGTTGCCCAAATATCGGTCCATCTTGCCGCGATCCTCGTCTTCCAGCCATCTCTTGCGCCGTTCCATGGACTGCCACCAGCCAGGGCGCCTCCCACTGTATGAGCACCGGCCTGCGGGCCGGACCGGTTGTTGTTGAACACCCTGCTCACGGGCGCTTCTCATGCAGTTAGCGCGCCCTCAATACAGATCAAGGAAACCTTTACATGAAGCACATCATTCTGAGCCTTCTGCTCACCAGTCTCGCCTTTGTCACCCCCCTGTACGCCCAGGATGCCGCCTCCGGCATGGAAGTGGTGGAGGGTGCCTGGGTGCGTTCCACACCACCCAACATGAAGGTGACCGCCGGGTACCTGAGCCTGCGCAACACCACTGACACGGACCGTCGTCTGGTGGGTGCCCGCTCCACGGTGTCTGATCGCGTGGAACTGCACACCCACATCCATGACATGCAGACAGGCATGATGCAGATGCGCCACGTGGAGGCCATTGAACTGCCTGCGGGCGAGACCGTGGCCCTGGAGCCCGGTGGGCACCACATCATGATCATGAACCTGCAGATGGACCTGCAGCCGGGTGTGGACGTACCCCTGACCCTGGAGTTCGACGATGGCAGCACCCTGGATGTGATGGCGCCCGTGCGCCGGGTGACCGGAGGTGGTCACAGTCACGGCGGCGGTCATCACCGCCACCACTAAGCCCTGGTGGTCATCAAAAAGGCCGGTGCGATCCCGAATCGCACCGGCCTTTTTTATATCTGTATCCCGTCGGAGCCTAGCCCCCTGGGCGAATGGCGTCCATGAATCGCCCAGGGGCTGGGCGCCTACACAAGGCCCGGAAGGGCCGGGGTCCGTAGGTTGGGCTGAGCATCGCGAAGCCCAACAGGGCGGTGCCTGATCAGACCCCGGTGTTGGGGTTCACGTTGTTCACCCCAACCTACAGGTCTACATCCTTGGCACCCAGGCGCTGCACCATCCTGCCGCGGCCACCTGGCGTCCGGGGAACGCGGAGCAGGGGCCCCATTCCGCGGCATCCGCGTCGGTGTAGAGCTGACAATTGGCGCAGGTCTGCCCTTCCTGGTAATCCGGGTGTTCCACCGTGCTGGCATCGTGGCGATAGTTCAGGGCCCTGGCCTGGGCGTCATCCTCGCTCAGGCGTTCATTGGCCATGGCAGGCATGAACATCAGGGGCGCGACCGGCACGGCGGCAAGGCCCGCGAGCAGACGGCGGCGAGTGAGGTTCGTGTCGCGATCACGCATGGCGATCCTCCTTTCGGGTGTGATGAGTGCTACAACACCCTAACAAGGATTCAACGGGGACTTCAAAGTCCATCCACATAATTGAGCGCGATGCCACGCGTTTGTAGGTTGGGGTGAGCAACGCGAACCCCAACAACCCAACCCCCCATTCGCCACAGAGGACACCGAGGTCACAGAGAATGCCCTCATACCCCCGTAGGCCGGATAAGCGCAGCGCATCCGGCACAGCATGCTTGGGGTGCTGGCTCAGCAACGGGTGATGAATGAACGATGGATCCGCTGAACGGGCGTGTCACCTGTCCAGATGCTCTCAAGGGGACGCGGAGCCACGGGGAGGTTCAAGGATTAGCGGCATCAAGCCGCGACCGGGCAGAGGTTGATCTGGCGTACATTTTGGGCCTTAATGAACGTCTCAACATGCCAGACATAATGCCGACATACCAGCGCCGCTGGTGTTCCGGAATGGCATGTTGATCCAATAATAGCCTCAGATAGCCATCAAAAAAACGAGAGGCTGCACGGGAACTGGGAGGGGAGGGATCCACAATATGACTGCTCCTTGTCAAAACGCCGGGCGTCCTGCCCGGGAAATCACTGACTCGAATAAGATGCCAGGTGGCTGCAGCCGATTGTGCAATAGGCTGATGCAGCCTATCACCCAATACTGCGGTGTCAGCCTGAAATACTGTTATGCATAAAAAGGGAGAGGACATGAAGTGCCCACACTGCAATGAATCAGTCGGTCTGTTCTCACGGGAAATGAACCGCTTTGGGAAAAACAAAAATTGCCCGCATTGCCAACAACCAATTCGTCTATTCGTAAGCTTCAAAGTCGCAGCGCTTCTGTTTGTTCCGGCCGTCGTTTTAGCCCTTCTTTTAAATCCAGTTTTTGTTGGTTTAGGCCTCAGCGGTTTTCTAGCGACAGGCCTTACTACGGGCGCTTTAGTTATGCTAGCCATGAGACTCAAGGCGGCATAGGTGCTCATGCATAACAAGTCATTCCAGCGGACCGTCAAAAAGCTGCACTTTTTGCCGCCCGCTGAATTCGCAAGTTATCCCCCCGAGTTGAGGATTAAGACATGCAACCTCGAATCAGCATGATCACTCTCGGCGTTCGCGACCTCGATAAATCGATCGCCTTCTATGAGAAGGGTCTCGGCTTACCGCGCATGGATTCTCCGCCTGAGGTTGCCTTCTTCACGCTCAATGGAACATGGCTTGGACTATTCGGTCGGGAAGCCTTGGCTGAAGATGCGCACGTTTCATCTGAGGGCACCGGCTTTAACTCATTCAGCCTGGCTCATAATGTCGCATCGGAGGCGGAAGTTGACGCGGTGGTCAAACAAGCCGTAGAGGCAGGCGCCACGCTGGTAAAGAAGCCTGAGAAGGTTTTCTGGGGTGGCTACAGCGGCTACTTCACCGACCCGGATGGCCATTTGTGGGAGGTGGCGCACAATCCGCATTTTTGGGTGGGGCCGCTTGATCCAGGTGCGTAACAAGCCGCGCATGTTCGCTCGCACACGGAATAACCGGGGCGGACCACGTCAACCTATTGATAATGCAGAGAATTGCTTTGCGAATATTCGGGTCGGACCACGGTAACTCATTGACAAGGCAGTGAATTGTTCTGAAAGAAGGGTGTAAACCGCGCTTAAACGCCCATTATTCATGCCCAAATCATGCGCCTAAGAAATCACCACCGTTGCACTCAGCCCCCAAGTCCAGCAGATCCTTGTGTCCGAGCCCTTGGCGTCATCGAGTACCTCGATGACCGTCGCCCTGGCACGCATTACGCGGCCATGGATAGATCCGTAATCGCCATGAGGTCGGAATCGTCGTGATCGTTACTCAGTGGCACCCGATTGTCATGGACCAGGTTATGCGTCTAAGGGCCCGGTGTTCCATGTCCTGGATTAAATTTCCGTCGCGGTTTGGCCTGCAGGCCCTGGGTAAGAGCTACACTCCTAAAGCTGTATTCCGCAGTTGTTCTAATCCCGTCAACCGTGATGCACCCGCGCAGCGGGTTATGAGGAGGGACTATCCCATGAAACACTCGCGTGTACCGGTCTCCACCTTGTTTCTCGCCGCGGCACTCCTGGGCGGAACAAGTGTGGCGGTCCATGCCCAGGGGCCGGAGATGACATTCTTCGTGACCAGTGTCGGGACAGGCTTTGGTGCGGATCTCGGCGGACTCGAAGGGGCCGATGCCCATTGCCTTGAACTCGCCAAGGCGGCGGGCTCGCCCCACACCAATTGGCGTGCCTACCTGAGCACCACGGCACCGGCCGGTCAGCCGGGTGTCAATGCGCGGGATCGCATCGGCAAAGGGCCCTGGCACAACGCCAAGGGGGTCATGGTGGCGGCCAGCGTGGACGAGCTTCACTCGCCGTCCAATAACGTCACCAAGGAGACGGCCCTTACCGAGAAGGGTGAAGTGGTGAGTGGTCGTGGTGATTCGGTCAACAAGCACGACATCCTCACCGGCTCGGACCCCCAGGGGAAGTACTCGACGGCCGGTGGTGACACCACCTGTTCCAACTGGACCAGCAGCGTCGACGGTTCGGCCATCGTGGGGCACCATGACCGGATCGGTCTGACCGATTCGCGGCACATGACCTCCTGGAACTCGTCCCACGGCACCCGCGGCTGCAGCCAGGAGGCTTTGCAGGGCACCGGTGGGGCAGGGCTGTTTTATTGCTTTGTTGCCAATTGAACCGGGCTGGCCGGATGTATGCTGCTGGCACATAAAACCCCGTCACCAAGGCGGGGTTTGTTGTGCCCCGAGTAACCTGCGCCGCTCCATGCCGGGCTCCCGTGGATCGCCCCTGGTCTTCCTCCAGAGTGGCATCTCCCTGTTCTTCCTCGGCCTTACCGTTATCGCGGTGATCTTCATCCTGCGCGGTCAGATGAACAAGGCCCAGGCTTGTCGCTGTCGCTTCGCGGCAAAGCGCAGACAGACTGAGTCCTGATGGAGTCGGGCTGAAGCACATTGAGGCATGCGTAGGTTGGTGTGAGCAAGGCGAACCCCAACAACCCAACCCCCCATTCGCCACAGAGGATACCGAGGTCACAGAGAATGCCCTCATACCCTCGTAGGCCGGATAAGCGCAGCGCATCCGGCACTCCTCGACCATTCCGACTGGCTGTGTTTTTTGTAAACGAATTGATTGTTCTGGTCCGACCACCGTTGGTGGCCGTACTAAAAGAAAGCTGGGTCTCCTGGAGCGCATTACCAACGTCAAGACTCCAGGTGGCATCACGAACGAAGTTAACCGTCCCTTTCGTTTTCCAGGCGCGGGGGCACTGATTGCAAGTGTGCCTCCACATTCCCGATGATCTCCCGCCCCAGTCGACGAATGAGATGTTTCCCGACCCTGCGAACGGCATCCGCAAGCAGGGCGTTATCCAGTTCGTACTCCAGGTAGAGGTGAATTCGGGTTCCGCCGTCGACAGGGGTCAGGTGATACGTGCCCCGACTGGGGATTCCGGTGACCGACCGCCAGGAGAATCGCTCAGGTGGGACAGATTCCGTGATCTCCACATCGAAACTGAGCGGGATGCCGGCGGCGCGGACTACCCATCGATAGCGGCCACCGTCCAGTGGCGTTATAGTTTCGATGGCGTCACTGTAGCGGACAAACTCCTCGACGCGGCTCACGAGTGCAAAGACGGCTTGTCGAGGTGCATGGATCTTCACTATGTGTTCAATGACTGGCATCAGAATCCGATGGTTCAGGAGTGGTCAGCTGTGAATCCGCCCGTGCGGTGGGTGGACGTGCGCGGTCGGTACCTAGACGATCATACAGTGCCAGCGCCATGGGGCAGGGTAGCGCCACGATGAGGCGTTTGTCTGTGATGTTGTCGGGCATCGGTCAGTGAACGTTCTCGTCATCCTTGGTCACCCACGAACGGACAGTCTTTGCGGGGCACTTGCCGATGCCTATTGCGACGGTGCACGTGCAGCCGGTGTAGATCTTAAGCGCCTGGATCTCTCGACTCTGGTGTTTGATCCCAATGTGCACATGCCTTCACCCAGCCAGCAGCCCCTGGAGGCCGACCTGAACGCCGCGCAGTCGCTGGTCGACTGGGCGGATCACCTGGTGTTCGTCTATCCCACGTGGTGGGGCACCATGCCGGCCCTTCTCAAGGGCTTCCTTGATCGCATCATGACGCCGGGATTCGCCTTTCGCACCAGCGAGGGTGGAACTGGTTACGAGGGATTACTGCAGGGCCGGTCAGCAGAGCTGATCACGACCATGGATACCCCGCCGCTGGTTCACCGGCTTTTGTACCGTCAGCCCGGGAAAAACGCCATGGCGCGGGCGACGCTGGGTTTCTGCGGCATATGGCCGGTTCGCTCGCTGATGTTCGGCTCGGTCCGGCATTCCGACACGGCGCAGCGGGAGGCATGGCTCAGTCGCGCGTACGCGGCGGGTCGGCGTCTGGCGCAAGGCCGGATCGGCGCGGGCGAGTGGCTTGCACATAAGGCAGGGGCATGGCTCAGGGCCCTGCGCCTGCAGTTCTATCCCATGACCTGGGTGGCCTACACCGTGGGTGCCCTGGCGGCGGGGCCGGAGGCGGGTGTGTTCGGCAATCCGGTGTTCTGGGTGGGTTACCTCTGCCTTTTCCTTCTGGAGGTCGCCACCGTGCTTGTTAATGAACTGGTGGACTACGGTACAGACCGAAATAACAGGTTCTACGGTCCCTTCACGGGAGGCTCCCGTGTACTGGTGGAGGGACAACTGTCTAAGCGCGAGGTCCGTCTCGGTGTTGTGACTGCGTCGATGGGCTTCCTGGTGGCCGTGGCCTGGCTGGTGAGTCTGTCGCCCGCCGGACCCATGACCTTGCTGATCGTCTTTGGCGCGCTGGCGATCCTCGCCATCGGCTACACGGCACCACCGCTAAAGCTCAGTTACCGCAGCTTGGGGGAGGTCGACGTGGCGCTGACCCATAGCGTCGGTGTATTGCTTTGCGGCTACGTGTTTCTGGGGGCCGACTGGCGTGACCCCTTGCCCTGGCTGCTGAGTCTGCCGCTGCTGTTGGCCATCGTTCCGTCGATTACGCTCTCGGGCATCCCCGACCTGGAGTCCGATGCGGCCGAGTCCAAGCGAACGATTGCCGTGCGCCTGGGCACCTCGGGGGCCCTGTGGGTGGCACTGGTCTGCACGCTGCTTGCGGCCGGTGCGGGCGTGGCGCTTCAGTTTATGGGTATCGTGAACGATGCCTATGCGGGCATCGTCTACGTGGCCATACCCCACGGGATCTGGCTTGCGTGGTTGCTGTGGCGGGAGCTTGGCAGACGCCGGCCGCCCGGGCGCATCGACGGACTCATGGGCGTCTCTCTGGGCTATGTACTGTGGTTCGGACTGATTCCGCTGTTCAATCTGACCTTGCGTTGAGAGCGTACCACGTGGGCCACTCCGTCACGTAGATAGCCGGGTCGGACTACGGTTACTTACTTGCCTCGAACTCGCCAAGGCGGCGGGTTCTTCGCACACCGAATGTGCCTACCTCAGTACCACGGCACCGGCCGGCCAGCCGGGCGTCATACGGCAAAAAGTCTGAAAAGCACTCGGTAGGACTTGCGGGCGATAGCCGCTCTTCTATACTCCGAATTGATCTGGCGCTGGGGGTAAATGGATTCCCACATGGAGCCCGTGACAGGAGGCACGCTGGATACCCACTTCTGGAAAGTATTTCGCCCTTCAGGCTGGCTTGCCGGCATCCGTGACCCCGGACCTGGTCACTGTCTGTCCTTTGTGAAAAGGAGTTCTAATATGAATCATCTCTTGGAACTGGTACGTCCCACCTCGCTGTTTGAACGATTCGATCGCGCTGATCTGTTGTTGCCCGCATTCCTGGCCCCTTGCCGACTGAAGATCCTGATGCTGGTCGATGGCTATCCCGGGCAATTCCTGAACGGATCGTTCAACAATTCCTACTTTGGGCTCTCCGCGGTTCTGGACACCTTTGCAAACAACCCCGAGTACTTCGTCAAATTTGACATCACCCGGGCCCATCGTCAGACCGACACATTCAAGCCTGATCCTTCAGATACCGAAGCCTACGAGCGCTACGCGCCTCATCATGAAAACTTCCGTTTCACCCAGGGGGGATTCAATCTCGACGACTACGATCAGGTGTGGTTGTTCGGTGTGCGAGCCAATGTCAATGACGCGCAACGTCTGACCGATGCGGAACTGGATGTACTGGCCCGCTGGATGAACCGGGGAGGCGGGCTGTTCGCCACCGGGGATCACGATGACTTGGGCGCGTCCATGTGTGCCCGTGTGCCTCGTGCACGCACCATGCGCCGCTGGCAGCAGGGAAACCCTTCCCCTGTGGGTGCCAACCGTCACGATACTCTGCTCAAAGGCCACAACGACATCTACACCTTCGACGACGAGTCCGACGACATTCCAATGAGGGTGACGCCCAAATATTACAATCTGGCCTCCTGGCCATTCTGGGTGCAACACCGTGCACCTCATCCGTTGCTGTGTGGCAGCGACGGCGTCATCGACATCCTGCCAGACCATCCCCATGAAGGGGAGGTCGTGCCAGATGCGGAGATTAATCTCAACGCTAACTTCACTGCCGGGACCTATGCCAACCAACCTGAATATCCCAGTCACAATGGGACGCGTCCGGCGCCAGAGATCATCGCCTGGGCACGGGTACAGGCAGATCACACCAATGCCAGCGACCTCAACAAGGGGCTGGCCAATGCCAGGACCTTCGGTGCGATCGGTGCCTATGACGGACATCTGGCCGAGGTGGGTCGTGTGGTGGTGGATTCCACCTGGCACCACTGGTTCGACGTCAACCTGGTCGGCCGCCCGGTCAGCAGCCTGAACAGCGCACCGTTCAACAATACAAATCCCAAGACCCAGGGGTTTCTCGCCACGGTGGCGGGTCAGCAGGCGCTGTCACGTATCCAGAACTATTTCCGCAATGTGGCTATCTGGCTGGCGAGTCCTGCGCGCCAGCGTTGCATGTTCTTACGTGCCAGTTGGGGCATGGTGGTGCGTTATCCACTGGTGGAACAGTTGCGTCCTAACATGGCCGTCTGGATCCTGGGCGATGTGGCCCGAGACGCCCTGGGCAGGCGCGCGAGTCAGTGTATGGTGACACGCTGGATCCTGGATCTGTTCCCGCCGCTGATGGTGGATCGTCTGATCCGTTTCAAGGACCCCTTACCCTGCCTTAGCTGTCCGCCCATCGATGTCCTGGAAACCTTCGCCCTGGGCGGTATGGTGCGCGAGATGCTGCCGTTGGCCTATGCCCTGGACGGACAGAAGGAGCCGCGCCTGGATGAGCGCGAAGTGGCCAAGGCGATGATTCAGGGTGTGCGCAGCGGGCTTGAGGAGTTTGTCAGCCTGAACCAGAAGGGCAGCAAGGAGGCGGCCCGTTTCCAGGAGGAGCTGACCCAGGCCATCAAGGGACTGCCCGGCGAAACGGCTTTCGTCTCGACAACGGACAAGCCGACTCCCAGGCCGCGCCGCAGCACAGGGAAGTCTGCGGGCAAGTCGAGCAAGGGCAAGAAGAAGTAGGCCCGTGAAACCACCGGATGGTCTGTGTCCACAAGGCCAGCCATCCGGTTTTCGGCTGTGACTTGTGGGTTTTCGACCACCCTTTATCGTCGATTGTCGCGCCGCGCCTGGCTGCGCTTACCGGCGGCAGTCGCCATCCCCTTTCTGGAGCCCGAACGATTGTCCCGGGCCATTTTGTCTTGGGCAGAGGATCGTGCGGATTCACTTGTGAATCCTGTACCCCGGGCCTTTCTTGCGGGCCCTGACTTGCCGCTGCCAGGCACAGTGGGGCGCTTGGTAGTCGGTTTCTTTTTGGTCGCCGCGATGACAGCCAGGGCGGCGCGGTCAGCCTTTCGTTTGGCGGCGGCATCAAGTTTTTCCGCACGAGCCTCAAGGCGCCCGAGGACTTCGGCGAACAATTTCTCCTTGTCTCCCGTACGCGCATTGCTGTCCACCCGATTGCCTTTTTTGCTGCCGGTGCGGGCCCGATTCGCCAGTCGTTGGCGCTTGATCAGATCGCGATACTTGTCTCGCAATTTTCGCGCGCGCTCAATCTTGCTTTGAAGTCGCGCGGGCGTGTGGCCGGTAATCTCGTCGGACAGACTCGCGGTGAACAACTTGTATTCGTTGTCCGTGCACAGGGCGCGTGCGTGGTTACGGTTATATGCCATGCAAAGTCTCCTCACTGAATGATGAAAGCAGCCAACGCCGCAACTCAAGCCGCGAGCGTGTAATAGACTTTAGCGCACATGGCATGCGCGGGAGCGGAAATCGTGCGTCATGGGGTGTCTGAAAGATGCAGCGACCCGAGTCGTACTGCGGGATAGGGATCGCATCATGATGGCGAAAGGCTTCACCTAGCTCCAAGCCAACGAGAGAGCGCGCAAGGGAACGTGCCTTGATGCGCTCGCCTCGGTGATATTGATCAAGGGAAAAATGTCCCATGGACGGGAGGTTCGCGGCGGGGTCGCCGCTCCTACGCAGTGCCCGCTGGTGATTACGCATAGTGTATTGGCGGATGCGCTTTGCTTATCCGCCCTACGGCGACACTTGCCCTAACGGATGAGACGCTTGCGAATGAACCGTGTCGCGATCATCAACCCGACCACGCCGTAGGCGGCGATCACCGCCAGATGCAACAGCACCTGTTCCGGGATTGTGCCGGTGAGCAGAGGTCGCACCACCTCCACCGTGTGGGCAAGAGGCAGCAGGTAGGCCAGCACCTGCACCGGTGCGGGGAACTGTTCCAGGGGGAAGAACACGCCGGAGAGCAGCAGCATGGGTGTGATCACCAGGGTGAAGTAGTAGAGGAAGAAGTCGTAGCTCTTCGAGAAGGCCGTGACCACCATGGCGCAGGCGCCGAAGGTGAAGCCGGTGAGCAGCAGCACCGGCAGGGCCAGCAGGGCCCAGGCGTTGGCCACCAGGCCCAGCGCAGTGGCTACCACCAGGATGGCTGCGGCACTCATGAGTCCCTTGGTGGCGGCCCAGGCCACTTCCCCGAGCACGATGTCCTCGACCGTGAGTGGGGCGCCGAGCATGGCGCTCCAGGTGTGCTGCACATCCATGCGGGTGTAGGCCGAATACATGCCCTCGAAGCTCGCCGTGAACATGGCGCTAGAGCAGATGATGCCCGAGGCGAGAAACACCATGTAGGGCATTTCGCCCAGATCCCCCACCAGCATGCCGAAGCCGTAACCGAAGGCCAGCAGGTAGAGCACCGGCTCGCCGAAGTTGCCCAGGATCGAGGGGATGAGGATCTTGCGCCAGACCTTGAGGTTGCGGCGCCAGACGTGGATGAAGCGGAGGTTGGGGGACATTGAGGTGGCGTCGTTTGGGGTGTGGATGATCGGTTTGTGTGGTTTCGGTTGCTTCGTGGGTAAGGATGAAGGTTGAAGGATGAAGGTTGAAGGATGAACGAAACCATCGCTCTTCATCCTTCATCCTTCCGCCTTCCGCCTTCCGCCTTCCCAACGGGCTCAGTCCCGCAGGTCATGCCCCGTCACCTTTAGAAACACGTCTTCCAGGTTCGCGGGGCGGTGCAGGTATCGCAGGCTGCCGGCGTCCAGGCGTTCCAGGAGGGGGCGGGGGTCCTGGGTGTAGAGCAGGATGATGTCACCTACACGGTGCAGGCGTGTGCCGGCGGGCAGGTCGCCCAGCTTGTCCAGCCAGAGGGCGGCGGCGTGTCCGGACAGCTCCACCACGTGGGGTTCAATGTGGGCCTGGATCAGGGCACGGGGGCTGTCGCAGGCCACCACGCGGCCCTGGTCGATGATGGCCAGGCGGTCGCACAGGCGCTCGGCCTCTTCCATGTAGTGGGTGGTGATGATGAGCGTCGTGTCGCTGGAGAGCAGGTCCCGCAGGCGGTGCCAGATGTGGTGGCGGGCCTGGGGATCGAGGCCGGTGGTGGGTTCGTCCAGCACCACCAGGTCCGGCTTGTTGATCAGGGCGCGGGCCAGGGTGAGGCGGCGCTTCATGCCGCCGGACAGGGACTGGATGGGCACGTCCTCCCGGCCCCTGAGGCTGGCGAACTCCAGCAGTTCTTCCACCCGGGCGGTGAGTGCCTGACCCTTGAGGCCGAAGTAGCTGGCGTAGGTGATGAGGTTTTCCCGCACGGTGAAGTCCGGGTCCAGGGTGTCGAACTGGGGCACGACGCCGATACGTTGGCGTGCCTCACGGGCCCGGGCCGGGATGGGCTCGCCCAGGACGGTCAGCTCACCTTCATCTGGCGGGGTGAGTCCCAGCATCATGCGCAGGGTGGTGGTCTTGCCCGCGCCGTTGGGGCCCAGCAGGCCGAAACATTCACCGGGTTCAACGCTCAGGTCCAGGTGGTCCACCACGGTGCGGCCGTCGTAGCGCTTGGTGAGGCCGCGGGCAGTGACCAGGGAGGGAATGGTGGGGGAGGGCTGGGCTGCCAGCATGACATGGTCCGGGGTATGGGGCATCACGCCATGGTACGCGGCGTATCGTGGCCGGTGAAGGGTGGGCCTGAAGGTGAAATCTGTGGTGTCAATCCTGCGGTTTGCAGGCACGACTGCTACCATAGAGCACCAAATCCCTACCGGGTTCCCGATGTACGCCCTTAATCGTCCTCAATTACCCCATCTGGCCCTCCATTCCCGGAGGCCTTGCCCATGAGCGTCCAGACGGCGGATGCCGTGCAGTTCAAGGGACGCATGATCACGGTGACCCTGTTACGCCTGTTATCCCCCTCCCTGGAGGCGGTCTCAGCGAGCCTGGACGGTCGCCTGCGGGATGCCCCCGGCCTGCTCTCGGGTCTGCCCACGGTGCTGGATCTGGAGGCCCTGGGCGAGGCGGCCGGTGAACTGGACATGGCAGCCCTGACCGAACTGCTCCGTGCCCGCGAAGTGAGCCTGATTGGCGTACGGGATTCCGGGGAGCCTGCGCGGCGGGTCGCGGAGCCTGCGGGGCTGGCGGTTCTGAACGTGGACGGCGCCCGGGCTGCGCGACGGGACGTTGAGCCGGAACCAACGGCACCGGCCGGGGTGCCGCCTTCCCGCAGTCTGCTGATCACCCAGCCTGTGCGTTCCGGGCAGCAGGTCTATGCCCGGGGTGGTGACCTGGTGCTGGCCGCGCCGGTGAGCGCCGGTGCCGAGGTCATGGCCGATGGCAACATCCACGCCTACGGCCCCCTGCGGGGACGCGCCATGGCGGGGGTCCTGGGTGATGCCGAGGCGCGCATCTTCTGCAAGCGTCTGGATGCGGAGCTGATCGCCATCGCGGGACATTACCGGCTCAGCGACCAGATCAGTGATACCGAGCGGGATGGCGCCGTGCAGATCCGCCTGGAAGGCGAGAACCTGGTGATCGAGGCGCTCTAGTGGTGGCGTCCCGGTCAGGAAATGCGTGGCCCTGGATCAGCTATTTATAATTTCGTGCTCTTCGTGAGCTTCGTGGTTCAATCTATTGTTATTCAATCAAATACGGAGTAGCAACGTGGCGAAAATCGTCGTAGTGACCTCGGGCAAGGGCGGGGTGGGCAAGACCACCACCAGCGCTGCCATCTCCACCGGCCTGGCCCAGGCCGGCCACCGCACCGCGGTGGTGGATTTCGATGTGGGCCTGCGCAACCTGGACCTGATCATGGGTGTGGAGCGCCGGGTGGTGTACGACTTCGTCAACGTGATCAATGGCGACGCCAATCTCAAGCAGGCGCTGATCAAGGACAAGCGGGTGGACGGCCTGTACATCCTCCCTGCCTCCCAGACCCGGGACAAGGATGCCCTGACCAATGAGGGAGTGGAGAAGGTCCTGAACGAGCTGGCCGAGGACTTCGACTACATCGTCTGCGACAGCCCGGCCGGTATCGAGCGGGGTGCCCTGATGGCGGCCTATTTCGCCGATGAGGCCATCGTGGTCACCAATCCGGAGGTCTCCAGCGTGCGCGATTCCGACCGCATCCTGGGCATCCTTTCCAGCAAGACCCGCCACGCGGAGCAGGGCCACGGCGCCATTCCCGGCCGCCTGCTGCTGACCCGCTACTCTCCGGAACGGGTGGCGAAGGGCGAGATGCTGAGCGTGGAGGACGTGCAGGAGATCCTGGCCGTGGACCTGCTGGGGGTGATCCCGGAATCCCAGGCGGTGCTCAATGCCTCCAATGCCGGCACGCCGGTGATCATGGATGATGACTCCGACGCCGGTCAGGCCTACCAGGATGCGGTGGCACGCTTCCTGGGCGAGGACCGGCCCCATCGTTTCCTCAATGTGCAGAAAAAGGGCCTGTTCGGCCGCCTGTTCGGGAGCTGAGGCCATGAATTTCTTCAATTACTTCCGATCCCAGAAAAAGA
>SR_TP_S13solDRAFT_1000145_pt1 | contig 37314 bp, 41 predicted proteins | sample SodReaTP_S13sol_FD_11159 | JGI IMG/M metagenome (IMG submission 11159)
TGGCCCGCCGATGTGGTCGATCAGCAGGTTTGTCGCTGTGTTGTCGCTCATGTCGAGGGCGGCGAAACACAGATCGTCGATTGCCATCATGCTGCCGACCATAGTTTCCGTCACTGGCGCATAGGAAAGAATGTCCTGCGCCGTGATTTCGACAGGCTCGTTCAGGTCAAGCATGCCGCCATCTGCCAGGTGCAGAACAGCGCCACAAAGCATCGGCTTGAACGTGCTGGTCATCAGAAACCGCTCATCTGCGCGGTGGCTGATTGACCAGTCTGAACCGCTGTCGCGCAAATACAATCCGACGCGGGCCTCAAGCCGTTGTTCGATATCGGCGATTGTCTCAAGCAGCCGTAACTCTGCCTCTTGGGCAAGTGCGGCCGTGGTATTCAGTAGACCAAGGATAAGCCCTGCAGCCATCAGCGGGCGTAAAGTGGAAAAATGGAACATCTGTTCATCCTTTGGGGGGCGGACATGCCATATCTGCTTCGCCCCGGTCACCCGGCATGATTGCAGACTTATGACCGATCCGGCGTTAACATGGAACGACATCAACTGATGTCATGGCGCGCTGCATAAAGATGCGCTTTACCGACCTCAAACGACAAAGTATAAGGTTCGCCATTAGCTGGAGTAATGGCCATGGATCGCCCCGACATTCCCCTGAACGGATTACGCGTGTTTGAAGTGGCCCTGCGACAAGGCAGTTTCACCCGCGCCGCCATCGAGCTGCGCGTAACGCAAGCGGCGGTCAGTCATCAGATCGCAAGGCTGGAGGACCGGCTGGGCGTGACGCTGTTCTTGCGCACCTCTGGCGGGCTGGTGCCGACCGATGAAGGGCGGGCGCTATATCCGGTTGTGGAACACGGTTTTGACACTATCGCCCGCGCGCTTGACCGGATTACCGGGCATCGCCACATCGAAATCCTGAAAGTCGGTGTTGTCACCACCTTTGCGGTTGGCTGGCTCTTGCCGCGCCTTGCCGCGTTTCAACGCAGCCATCCGACAATCGATCTTCGGATATCAACAAACAATAACCGCGTGGAAGTTCTGCGCGAAGGTCTTGATATGGCCATACGCTATGGCACGGGCACCTGGACGGGGCTGAAGGCCGAATTGCTGCTTGATGCACCACTGTCGCCACTTTGTGCGCCGTCCGTCGCCCACCGGCTTGCGACACCCGATGATCTGTGCGGGGAAATTCTGCTGCGCAGCTATCGTGGCGATGAATGGCCGCGCTGGTTTGCCGGGGTAGATGGTACCTGTCCGCCACTGACGGGGCCGATATTTGATTCATCCATTGCGATTGCCAATATCGCAATGGATGGTGGTGGCGTGGCACTGCTGCCAGTCGCAATGTTTGCCCGCCTGATTGATGAGGGGCGGCTGGTTCAGCCTTTTTCAGCGCACGTCGCGGCGGGAAGCTATTACCTGACCTGGCCCGCAGACCGGCCCGTCACACCGGAAATGATGGATTTTGCGGACTGGCTTCGCGCAGAGATGTGCGACTAGAATGCGTTCTTTATCTCGATCTCGATCCACGATTGTGGCGGGCTGGCCTTAGGGTCAGTTCTTATGAATTGCCGCGTGAAGCCGGTCCAATCAGCGAGGAGGGCATCATCTGGTATCGTGCGCGACGCGACCAGATGGCGCATATAAAGGCGGCGCTGAAGAGCGCCGCCTTTATATGTTTAACAGTTAGGTAGTTCTTATGCCGTGCCACTGCCGGTTTGAACGAGTATCGACCGTGATGCGTCAGTGCGTGACACCAGATCCGCCAACGGCGACAATTGTGTAAGGCACGCCTTCGACTGCAATTGACTGTTCTACTTCGAATGTTTCGGTCGAGACAAGATGGATCAGCCCTTGCAGCGGGTCGGTGATGGCGATGTGGTCACCTGCGACTGCCAGACGCGGGCGCGGGTCGCGCCAGTGCCCGTCCATGGAATAGGGTTCAGTCACCTGCAGGCTTTGGGTAATCTCGCCTGACAGGATGTTCAGCAGACGCAGTTGGCCGTCCTCGGTCAGGATATAGGCGTTTTGTGCCAGGATCGGATCGAGGGCGAAATCCACGCGGCGGGTTGGCAAATCAATCTTGCGGAACGGCTCTGCGCTGCCCGGCTCGATAATGACCACGGCAGCAGGGCCAAAATTGCCAAGGAAGAACTGCATTGCAGTTCCGCCTTTCAGGGTTGATACATTGCCATCACCAAGACCGGCAGTCGGGATATGTTCAAGCGTTGGCGCGGTTGCTCCGCTGCCAGGGGTCGCAAAAACCACCCCGTCGCGGCACCCGAAGGCAAAGACGCGTGCGGATTGCGCCTGTCCATGCACACCGGGACATTCCACCACGTCGCCGACCTCGGCGCCGTCCATATCAATCACCCGCAACCCAACGCGCGGCTGATCAGGGTCTTCATGCGGAACCGTGACGACGAGAAAGTCACCCATCGGCGCGGCAAGCCCTTGATGCGCGGCACCGGGTGAAAGGTTGAGCGGATCGAAGCGGTCAAACAAGGCCAATGGGAGGGGGGCGCGCCCTGGGATTAAGTGAGCGCCATATCATGTTCCGAATTATACTTCCGCAGGCGCTGCGCGTAATCATTCCGCCGATCACGTCGCAGTATCTGTCGACGGTGAAGAATACGACGCTGGCCGTCGCGGTCGGCTATCCCGACTTGGTCTGGTCGTGAATACGGTGATCAATCAGACAGGTCAGGCACTCGAAAGCATCCTGATCATGCTGGGTGTTTATCTGAGCATCTCACTTTCGGTCTCCGTATTCATGAACTGGTATAACAGGCGCGTCGCGCTGGTGGAGCGTTAATATGAAAATTGGCGAAACCAATGTGCCGGGGATAGTCCCGCCGCCAAGGCCGCGACAGAGCTGGCGGACATTGTTCTTTGACGACTGGCTGTCGATCTGTCTAACCATCGTGTCAGTGCTGATTATCGCAATGGTGTTGACATCGCTATCACCACGCTTTTGGGGCGCGCGTCTTGCAGTCCTGTGGGTGGGCGGCATCCTGCTGATGCTTTTGCTGATGGGCGGGGGCTATTTCGGGCTGGGCCGCGTGCCAACATCTCAATGGGGCGGACTGCCGGTTATTCTGATGCTGGCGGTTCTGTCGCTGGGGATCGGCTTTCCCATCGCGATTCTGTTGGCGCTCGGGCGGCGTGGGTCGCTGCCGGTGACGCGCGCAATCTGCACATTCATTATCGAATTGGTGCGCGGCCTGCCACTTGTCGGACTGTTGTTCGTCGCAGCCATTTTGCTTCCGCTGTTCCTGCCGCCGGACTGGACAATCGACAAATTGTTCCGGACGCTGGTTGCATTAACCATCTTTTCGTCGGCCTATCTTGCCAAAGGCGGCATGACGATGGTCGTGGTCGCCCATGAAATGGGTTTCGCGAAAGAAGTCGCCGATCGTGTGGTTTACATGGAGGCGGGTGAAATCGTGGAAACGGCACCGCCGGACGTTTTCTTCCGCACCCAGAAAGACGGCAGAACCCGGCGGTTCCTGTCCCGCATATTAACATAACCCCACGTGCAAGAGGTATGGCCCATCCCCCTGATCCGGGCCGTTGTGAAGCTCAGGCCACGCAGGCCGCGTGGTTTGGATTCAGATTGACGTAAACGGCTGGTGCCAGGTCGCCTTTAGCTCTGAGCAGGTGGATGTCCGCTTCGATCTACGCGTGAACAAAGGAATCCTTCGATAGAACGTAGAGTCTTTTGCAAAACTCGGATAGTTTCTTTGGGGCTGTTCAGTGCCACAATTGTCGGCCAACATCGACATCAAACAGGAGTTTCGGAGAGATCATGCCCCGCCCCAAGACCGTATCTGATGAGGAAGTTCTAGGTGCCGCTTTGGATGTTATGGCAAGCAGCGGTATGATCTTCACGATGTCGGACATCGCACGGCACGTGGGCCTCTCTCGTGCGACATTGATTCAGAGGTTCGGTGATCGCGACTCGATCCTACGAAGGATTGCCGAGCAAGAAGTTGAAGCGACCCGTTCATGGCTCGAAGCTCTTCCAATAATCGAGGGTGCTGACGCGCTTTGGCAATTTCTCGAAGTGATCGTCAGCAGCATGGGAAAGGGAGAGGGTTTTTCTGCCCGTGTTCAAATCGCAGCTTTCGAGTCGCGTGACCCCGGTTTACGGTCGCTGGCCGACCAAAGATATGCCCTTGTCCAAAAGGCCATTGCGGCCCGACTTCCGAACAATGCAGAACGGCTTGAAACAGCGAAGCACCTTCATGCAATCATTGCAGGAGCCACAATGCAGTGGGTCGTCACTGATGGGTCCGAAGGTTTGTCAGAGTTTGTCCTTCGCAGACTTCGTTGGGCGGTGGATAACCTAGCGCAGGACTTGACCTAGCGCTGGTTAGATCAATATATAACCGACATGTAGGTTATATACGAGAGCTTCAATATGCATCGTCGAAAGTTTCTTGGTGGATTGGCTGCGTTGGTGTCATTGCCGCTGGCTACTTTGGCCCAAATGAACGGGGAGCAAAATATGAAGATGATCGAGTCGCAGGGCATCCAGATCGCCACCCAAGCCTTCGGCTCACCTGACGATCCGGGTTTGATCATGGTGATGGGCGCGACGGCTTCCATGCTGGGTTGGCCGGATACATTTTGTGCCGCACTCGCGAACCGTGGGTTCTACGTTATTCGGTTTGATCATCGCGATACGGGACAATCGACGACTGTGCAGCCCGGCGCGGCGCGGTATACGGTGGAAGACATGGCATCCGATGTCGTCGGGGTCATGGACGGCTATGGTCTGGACAGCGCCCATATTTTGGGAATGTCTTTGGGCGGCTATATCTCGCAGATTGTTGCCGTGATAAAACCTGATCGTGTCCGCTCGCTGACGCTCCTTGCTTCCGAACCTCTTGGCTGGGACGGCCCTGCGTTGCCTCATATTTCGAAGGAATTCCTCGATCATTTTGGCAATCTGGCATCTCTGAATTGGTCGAGTGAAACGGAGGCGACGGAATTCCTGCTGACCAGCGAACGACTAAGCGGCGGTTCGGGTCAGAATTTTAATGAAACATACATGCGCAGTCGCATTGAGCAGATACTGGCGCGCACTTCCAGTCCAGCCAGTATGTTCAATCATGCGACGCTTGACACGCGACAAGACTGGACCGGCCGGTTTCGTGACATAACCGTTCCGGTTCTAATCCTCCACGGTGCGGATGATCCAATCCTGCCAGTCGAAAACGGTGAGGCCCTCGCTGCGGGTATCGTGGGATCTGAGTTGATCGTCTTGGATGGAATAGGGCACGAACTGCCTCTCTCCAAAGTTGAAACCATTGCTGACCTTATTGCGGGCGGCGTCCCGCAATAAGGTCAGCTTCGACAATCCTTCCGGGGCCCTAGCAAGCAGGCATTCGACGCATAGCTGAAAATAACCACATCGGAGTGCTCGGCCCAGACCGGCCACTCGCCGGCAAGTCGCACGCTGCGGTGCAGCTTCACAAAACCGTCCAATGATCCATGGCGCGGCATTTTTGAACGGTGAAGATCAGCAGAGCGTGACCTGCTACATTGAAGGGCGCCCTGATGACTGAGAACGAACCTTAAATCTCGGCTGAAGCAATGAAAATCATGAAGCGCTATCCGCGCACCGCCTCTCGCCAGTTCTGCAGTCGGGCCAGCGTGCCGGGCGGGAAATCAGTTTCGAGCGCCGGAAAGGTATTGCCGCCTACCACAATGGAAACGACCCCGCCAGAGACAGCGATGGCCTCGACATCCTTCCAGCCCGACCGCCAAACCGAGTTGCCGCCCGAATAAACCATACCCCCAGAATCAAAGCACATATGGGGGTTACGGTTCATCGCCTGCATGTCCGAGCCCTGCCCGAGCAGGCGCGGGATGATCCGCTGCCCGACTATGTAGGCCATCCCAAGAAGGAACCCGCAAAGCGGCACCAACCAGATATCCACGTAACCGAGCAAGGCCATGGACAGCGCAGTTCCCAGCACAGTGCCCCCCATCGCCGCCAGCACGGCCGATGCGGTCTGGATGGCGAGGATGGCCAGCCTTGCAGGCAAGGGCATAGTCTTGATCAGCGCGGCACCTGCAAGGGTCATCGCCTTGCCGCTGCTGGCCTTGGTCCGCGAAGGCGTGATCTCGATCCTGTCAGTCATGTTGTTGCCGTCCTTTGTGCGCCCCGCATCCCAGCACTGTCGCTGCTTGCCGGCCATCGGTCAATTCCGCAGGCAAGCCCAACTGCAACAGTTTATTTCCCAAGTCTATGATATTGTCTTGGTGGAACATGGTGACGTGCCTCGAACCGGTTATTCGCCACAAGTGTTCAGTCGTCTGACGAGCGCCTGCGTGAACCAAGCGGCTATGGTTCAAAGGTCGAATCCCATCACTCTCCTTGCCTTGCGAAACCACGAACGCGAACATATCTATATCGGACGCAATGGGGCCAAATATGGAACTTTGCGCGACTTATGAAAGTCATCGCCCTGACGCCACTCAGGCAACCCTGATTTTACTGAGGATCGGTCGATCCGGTATGTCGCTGGACCGATTTTGCAACCTGTGAGGTCGTGATGGGAAAAGGCAACAACAAGCGCGGAAATAAGGAGACGAAGAAGCCTAAGCAGGAGAAGCCCAAGATTCTTGCTACGGCTAATTTCGGCGCAACGAAACCAGTCTCGCTGGGTGAGAAAAAGAGCAAATAAGCCGATAAGCGGGCGAGCAAGAAGCGTTCGCCCGCTCCACGCAATATTTTCAAGACCGAGCTTGTTAGGCTCAATGCTTCTCTGTGGTTGGGCACCATGCACGCTGCTGTTCAGGTGCGGAGCGTACCTGTGGCAGCGCGGCGGACTATACGTCAATCCTCTCCGGCCCCTCGTCGTACATCGGCCCTTGGACGAAGCCGCTTCGCGGCATTGGTGCTTGCCGCTGATCGCGCGCGACGCCCAGAACGCCGCGCATTTTGCGATCTGACAGACCTGTCTGACGATTGGGATCTTCTCAATCATCAGACAGGAGGTTTCCATGACAGAGGAGAGAGTAACCCCACTGCGCCAACGGATGATCGAAGATATGCGTATCCGTGGGATGGGGGACAAGGCGCAGAAGTCCCACATCCGGGCAATCAAGGATTTTGCGGCCTTCCTTGGTCGATCGCCTGATACTGCGACGCCGGAGGATCTGCGCGCGTATCAGCTGCATATGACGGATACGGGGATTCACCTCTGCCAAGCAATGAGCCATTGTGCGCCATTGGTTCAAGAACAATGGCGAATGCCGGGGTCAAGAAGCCTGCCAGACCGAAGCGCTCGGCGGGCATGTGGCCGGGTGCACCAAATGCGGCCACCATCACATCAGCTTCAATTCCTGCAAGAACAGGCACTGCCCGAAGTGCCAGGGGCCAGCGGCGCGCGACTGGATGGAAGCGCGCGGCCCAAGGATCTGCTGCCGGTCGAGTATTTCCACGTCGTCCTCACGATGCCAACTGAAATCGCGCAGATTACTTACTGGAACAAGAAGGCGATCTCTGGCGTGCTGTTCAAAGGTGAGCCAATGGAACGCCAATGGTCCGAGAGACATTGGCGAACGCCGAAACGGTGATGACCATCGCCGCCGACCCCAAGCGCATGGGCGCGAAGGTGGGCCTGACCAGTGTCTTGCACACCTAGGGCTCGGCGTCGTGCTGAAAGCACGCCTCTGGCGTGACGAGCCATCATACGCATATCCATGTGATCGTGCCCGGCGGCGGGTTGTCGCCCGATGGCACGAACTGGGTCGCCTGCCGCCCCGGGTTCTTCTTGCATGTGCGGGTGCTGTCGCGGTTGTTCCGACGCCTGTTTCTGGAGGGGCTGATGGCCCTGCACCGGGCCGGGGAACTGGCCTTCTTCGGCGATCTCGAACGGCTAGCGCAGGCTGATGCCTTTGCCAACTGGCTCGCCCCGTTCCGCAACTCCGAATGGGTCGTCTATGCCAAGCCACCCTTCGGCGGCCCGAGGCCGTGCTGGCCTATCTGAGCCGATACACCCACCGCGTCGCCATCTCGAACGCGCGCCTGGTCAGTGCCGACGCCCAAACCGTCGCCTTCCGCTGGAAGGATTACCACATCAAATCCGGCGACCGCCAAAAGGTCATGCGGCTGGGCCCGCCCGAGTTCATCCGCCTCTTTCTGATCCATGTACTGCCTGACGGCTTCCATCGCATCCGGCACTACGGCCTGCTGGCCAGTTCGACCCGCAAGGCCAACATCCGAACGATCCGCGCCTTGCTCTGTGTCCAGCGCCCCGAACAAGCTGCCACTCCAGAGCCCGAGATCATCCCACTCACCCTGCGCGAGCCGTGCCCTTGGCTCGCGGTGGCCCGATGCGCATCATCGAGGTCTTCCTTCGCGGACAAAAACCGATGTCACGCGCGCCACCACGGGAGCAGGCCGCATGACGCACCGCCCGTCAGATGACGCGGAACGCCACCGGCTGCATCACGCGGACCCGGTCACGAAGGGCTGTGCCCAGCCATCTCCGACGCGAAACAATATAGCTCCCACGCCAGATCGCTCAGCGCTTCTGGGATCATCAGGCGTGATTGTCCCCGTCTTGGGTGCTATGCACACCTTCGGCAGCACCCTTGAACCAGCCGTCATCCCAACCGTCTGCACACTTTCCCCATAGGACGATCCAAGACCCCCACCGCTTCCTACTTGGGATGTTCTCCTACGCGGGTCGTGGTCGCGCCAGGGTGCAGTTTTCACCAAACCGGCCATTGGCTTCATGGTCGAGCGCTGCGGTGCAGCTTAACTAGACGGGTCATTCATACATCGCGCAGCATTTAATGATGCTGAATGACGGCAGAGCGGGATAATTCTGCCGCTGAATCCTATCTCTATCTCAACCTGATTTGTGCAATGGACGCCGCGTCTTCCTTGAATGCGGACCGGCTTTGAGGCCAAGCGGGTGGCTCGATTGCAAACGTGGTCCTTAACCACGCCAGAGTCAGCCGCCGCGTGGCTTCCAGCGCGTCGGGGTCTTCTGCTTCGGTTTCATGCGCGTCCCATCCCGCGATACCGCCCAGGCCATGGCCGAACAGGTTGAAGCGCCCGCAAAACAGTTTCGCCTTGCTTCAGGATGCATGGATTTCGCTTATGGGCTCCAACCTGCCTTGCACATCGGAAGTACTGTGCAGGCAACAGACACCACAAATTCCATGTGGCAGCAGCGCAACGAACAAGAAATTTGCTATAGGGGGACTTATGGCTTCGCGGGTTCGTCCTTGGCGCTGGCTACCGTCGCTGAACCTGTTGTAGCGTCCACGGCGTTGCTGATCTGCGCCATCATGTTAACCGCATGCGCTGCATAAGGCCCGATCCAGCGCTGCTGGATGTTGTGGATGGGCAGTGCATCAAGGTGGTTCCAGCGTTCGCGCCCGCGCCGTTCCACCAAAACCAGCCCGGCTTTTTCCAGAACCTTAAGGTGCTGCATGACAGTGCAGCGGTCAATCTCTGGCAACGCATCGCAAAGCGCGCCCGTGGTCTGCGCCCCGTCTTTCAGCAGGTCCAGAATTTGCCTGCGTGCGCGGTGGCCAAGGGCCTTGAAAAGCGCATCATGTTGGTCTTCGATTGACATGTTATAATTTTATAACATAATTGGACAAAAGCAAGGAGGATTCGCACGATGGAGTTGAAATTCACAGTGGCCGGGCGGATGGCCAAGCCTGTTGAGCAAGTGTTCGAGGCCGTCGTAAACCCCGATCAGCTGTCGCAGTATTTCACCACCGGCGGCGCCAAGGGGCGGCTGGAAGCCGGTGCGGAAGTGACATGGGACTTCCACGATTTTCCGGGCGCCTTTCCGGTGCTGGTGCAAGAGGTCGTGCCGAATGAACGGATCGTCCTGCAATGGGAGGCCGATGGCAACCTGAACACATGGACCACTGTCACCATGACGTTTCACGCACTAGATGATGGGCGCACACTTGTGCGCATCAGAGAGTATGGCTGGCCCGAGAGCGAGGCCGGGCTGCGGTCGTGCTTTAGCAACTGCGAAGGTTGGACGGGGATGCTATGCGCGATGAAGGCGTGGCTGGAGCATGGCATCAACCTGCGTGACGGGTTCTACAAGTAGCAGATCACTGGTAAGCGGACTCTCAATTAAACTAGGAAAGAGTCCGCGATCAAAGTTCCCCTGCACAGGTGGGACGACACTGTGGCTTCCGGCCGCGACCGGGTGCCACATCGAAGCCAGACCGAGGTTTGGATAGAACTGTTTGACGCCCGCCATGCCGCCCTTGCGGCCCTCGGCGGCCCGCAGCGTGACGAGTTGGAGCCGCTGAACACTGTCCGGAACATTGGATATCCGTGCAATCCACCTCGCGTCGCCAAGGATTGGTCCGGCATCTTGGCACTGTCATGCGCGACCTGGCTTTGGCGGTATTGGATTCCGTCATCTACCTGCCTTGCCTGACGACAAGCACGTCACATTCCGAATGCATGACGACATGCGCGGCGATCGAGCCGATGAAATAGTCGCGGATGCGCGGATTGTGCGAGTTCATTACGATTAGATCGCAGCCGAACTCATCTGCGGCGCGGGGGATTGCGCGGTGTGCCGTGCCGGTGCGGACTGCGCTTTCGATCTTTACCCCGCGCGCCCTGAACGGTGCAACGAACCGTTCCAACTCGGGCAAGCTGTCCTCCGGTAGAACCTTCAGGTTGTTGGGGATCTCTGGCACGATGGTGACAACCTTAAGGGTGGCATCACTCCCTGCGGCGGTTGTAAGTGCCTTTTCCATCAATTCGGCTGACTGCGGCACATGGCTTAATTTTACGGGCACAAGGATGGATCTGTACATGCGGTTTCCACTTCAAGGCTGTTGCCCGGTGCGCGCCAACGCGCACCGGGCAAGACACGGATCACTTGGTCAAGCTGGGCATTTTGGCCTCGCGCGCTGTGTCATGCGCCAACGGCTCGGCGGACAAGGCCCGGAACAGTCCCCACATCATAAGGAACATGATGATCGAAAACGGCAAACCCGCCGCCAGCGATGCGGTCTGCAATGCGGCCAACCCGCCTGACGCCAGCAGCACTGCGGCGACGGCCCCTTCACCGATGCCCCAGAACACGCGATAGGTTACCGGCGGTTCTTCTTTGCCCATCGAAATAAGTGTGGTCACCACCAGCGTGCCACTGTCTGAAGATGTCACAAAATAGGTGATGATCAGGATCAGCGCCACAAAGGACATCAGGCTTCCGAACAGGCCCAGCCCGAAATTCTCGATAATCAGGAAAAGCGGTTTTGAAATGTCCTCGTTCACGGCGTCGATGATGCCGCCGGCTTGGACAAATTCCTGATAAAGTGCCGTGCCGCCGAAGATCGACATCCAGAAGAATGTGATCAGGGTTGGCACAATCAGCACCCCGATGGCAAATTCGCGGATTGTCCGTCCGCGTGAAACACGCGCGATAAACATCCCCACAAACGGCGCCCATGCGATCCACCACCCCCAATAGAACACCGTCCAAGCACCCTGCCAGCCGCTTTCGGGGTCGGGATTCACCCAAAGCCCCATCGGGATGACGTTGACCATATATTCGCCGATATTGGTGATAAAGAATCCCAACAAAAACACAGTCGGGCCAACAAGGATGAAAACGATGATCAGAAAGATCGACAGCCACATGTTCATCTCGGACAGGATTTTGATCCCGCGGCCAACACCCGACACCGCCGAAAGCGTCGCGATGGCAGAAATCACCATGATGATCACATATCTGATCCACGGGTCCATCGGCACCCCGAACAGGTGGTTAAGCCCCGCCTGAATTTGACCGGCACCAAGGCCAAGCGTCGTTGCGACACCAAAGATGGTGCCGAAAATGGCCAGCAGATCGACAAGATGCCCCCAGTTGCCGTAAATCCGGTCGCCCAGAATAGGGTATAGGGATGCACGGATGGTCAGCGGAAGGCCCTTGCGATAGCTGAAATAGGCCAGCGACATTCCCACGATGACATAAACCGCCCAGCCATGCAGGCCCCAATGCAGGAAGGTCACCTGCATCGCGGTCACGGAACCGGCCATCGAACCGGCGGTGCCATCTTCCAGAAACGGCGCGTTCTGGACGTGATACATCGGCTCGGCAACAGACCAGAATAACAACCCGATGCCCATGCCGGCCCCGAACAGCATCGAAAACCATGCGAATGTCGAAAACTCAGGACGGTCGCTGTCCCTGCCCAGCCGGATCGCGCCGTACCGCGAGAAGATCAGACCGAAGACGAAGGTAATAAATATCGCAATCGACAGGATGTAATACCAGCTCATGTTGATGGTGATCCACGACTGCACCCCTTCAAAGAACTTACCCATGGCTTCTGGCGCCAGCACGCCAGCCAGCACGAAGGCGATGACCAGAAGCTTCGACAAGGTGGCCATCGGCGGGTTCACGTCGCGAAACAAGCCTGATTTTCCAATGACAAGACGCGACTGGTCCACTTGTCCGTCTGCGGCGGTTTTCTCTTGCATTGCGTATCCTTACTGTTGGGTTTCCCTTTGCAGGTTTTATTTTTCGGGTTGTTTTCCGTCGAATTTCCGAGGGCGCAGTGTCCGGATCAAAGGCGTTCGGTCAGGGTCATTCATTCGCCGCGCGGGAAGCGCTGGCCTTCCTCTATGACATTCAGGTCCATGTGGTTGCGCATATACCGCTCGCTTGCTTTTTGCAGTGGCTGGTAATCCCAAGGATAGTAGCCGCCCTGTCGCAACGCCTCGTAGACGACCCATCGCCGCGCCTGGCTTTCGCGTATGCTGGCATCGAAGGCATCAAGATCCCACCGCGCATGGGCCATGTCGCTGAAGTATTGCAGCGTTTCGGAATACGCGGGGTCTTGAGCAAGGTTCACCAACTCATGCGGGTCTGCCTGAAGGTCGAACAACTGATCGGGGTCAAGTGTGCAGCGGGTGAATTTCCACTGCCCTTGGCGCAGGCTGATCATCGGCGCGTAAGACGCTTCAGCAGCGTATTCCATCGCAACCGCCGCGTCGCGCTTGCCACCCTGACCCAGATAGACAAGCGATTGACCTTCGGTCCAGGGGGCAACCTCTGACATGTCGGCCCCTGCCAGTTCGCACAGTGTCGGGCAAATATCGATCGTGCTGACCGGATCAGTGACAAGGCCCGGCTCCATGCCCGGTGCCGCGATCATCAGCGGCACGCGGCTTGACCCTTCGAAGAAGGACATCTTGAACCACAGCCCCCGCTCGCCCAGCATATCGCCGTGATCGCTGACAAACACGATGATTGTGTTTTGGTGCTGCCGCGTCCCTTCAAGGGCTTCCATCATCTCGCCGATTTTGTCGTCGATATAGGTGATGTTGGCGAAATAGGCCCGGCGTGAACGGCGAATATCCTCGTTGGTGATTTCATATGAACGCCAGTCATTCGCATCGAAAATGCGTCTGGAATGCGGGTCATGCGCCGCGTATTCCATGGCGGGCACTTCGGGCAGCAGGTGCGCGCAATCCTCATATCGGTCCCAGTATTTTTTCCGCGCGACATAGGGATCATGCGTGTGCGTGAAGCTGACGGTCAGGCACCATGGCCGCGCGTCCTGCCCGCGCGCCAGATCATAGATTTTGCGGGTCGCGTGATAAGCGACCTCATCGTCATATTCCATTTGGTTTGAAATTTCCGCCACCCCTGCGCCGGTGACCGAACCAAGGTTGTGATACCACCAGTCAATGCGTTCGCCTGGTTTGCGGTAATCCGGCGTCCAGCCGAAATCCGCAGGATAGATATCCGTGGTCAGCCGTTCCTCAAACCCATGCAACTGATCGGGGCCGACAAAATGCATCTTGCCCGAAAGGCAGGTCTGATACCCTGCACGGCGTAGATGATGGGCATAGCTTGGAATGTCCGCACAGAATTCGGCGGCATTGTCATAGACCCTGCTGCGTGATGGCAGAAGGCCGGACATATAGCTTGCCCGCGCCGGTGCGCATAAGGGCGATGCCGTATAGGCATTGCGAAAGCGCGTTGCCCGTGCCGCAATTTTCTTCAGATTGGGGGCGTGCAGCCAATCGGCCGGCCCGTCAGGGAAGAACGTGCCGCTTAACTGATCGGTCATGATGATCAGGATATTTGGTTTATTGGTCATGGTTCCTCGGGTGGTGCGCGGCAGGTGTGCGGAACAGAACTGATCGCGGTCACAACGCAGAACGGCCGCACATGCAGACGCAAAAGCGAGCGATTATCCGCAATTCGCAGACACATTGTCAGTGTAAGAAACACGCCCAACCGTGCGGGTATGGCATTGTGAAATTTTATGATATTTAAAGATGTATATCAGAAATCGTTATATTTCACGAAGAGAGTGGCAATGTCAGGGATTGATAATTCTTATACCACGTTCGGGCGATACAGCGCCGACCTTTGCCTATTCCTGCTGGTCGCGGAAACCGGCCAACTGTCGTTGGCCGCCAAGAAAGCGGGCCTGTCGCAACCCCGTATGAGCCAGCGCATTCGCTTTCTGGAAGATGGTCTGGGCAAGCAGCTTTTCGTCCGTGAACGTCGCGGGATCACCCTGACACAATCCGGACAAGAGCTTCTGTCGGCGATTTCAATGCCACTTTCGAGTGCTGTTGATGCGTTTTCGCGTTTTCAGCAAAAGCCTGCGCGCGGCGATGTGATTATCCTGTCCGATATAGCCTTCGCCAGTTTCCAGTTGTTGCCGATTTTCTCGTCTCTTTGCAGCACATTCAGTGATCTTAGCGTGTCGCTTCTTACCGTGCAGCAGCCAAGCCAGAAAGCGCTTCCCGAAGCGGATCTGATCATCCGCATGGAAGAACATCATGGCGCGGCACAAAACGAGGTCTGCCTATTTCGTGAATCCGTGAGCGCGTTGTGCAGTCCCGCGTTCAAGCGGGCCAATCCTGACATGGCCTCTCCCGCTGATCTGATCGACAAAACACTGATCGAGTTGACAGCCCAGCGAAGCCCGGCGTGGTTTACTTGGGCAAGCTGGCTGCACGCCCATGGGGTTGACCGGAAACTTTCGGCGGATCACCTGAGTTTCAGCAGCTATGACCACGTAATACAGTCAACCACCGCCGGATTAGGTGTGTGCCTTGGCTGGCAGGGTCTGGTCGATAAACTTGTTTCGGACCGCACGCTGGTGAAGGCGATTCCCCATCAACTTGACAGTAGTCGCGGGTATTTCCTCAAGCTGGTAAATGGCCGCGACAATCGCAATACCAAACGGGTCTTCAACTGGCTGATAGAGAATTTGCAATAAACGGCCGTTGCGATGGAACAAGGGCTGCAGCGATACCACAGCGCCCCGCTTAACAAGAGACGTCTACCCCAGACGCGCAGCGCCAAGTGTGAAACCGGGCTAGTTCAGGTGCAAGTTGCGACGGCAAACTGTCCCGGTTTTTGCAATTAATGTGCGAACAATTCTGATTTTCCGATTCCTTCTGCGCTGATACGTTGCTGATTAGGAGTATTGGGAGGAAGAAAATGAAGGTTAGACTTATACACTCGCTTGGGTCTGTCATGCTTGCCAGCGGACTTGCATTCGGTCACGCTGCATTCGCAGGGCCGCAGGATGATACACTTCGCGCGGCAATGTCCGGCGAGATTCTGAATCTTGACTACCTGTACACCACGCGGCGGGAGTATATCATTCTTGCCCAGATGACCGATGCAACATTGTTTACGATGAACCCCGCCAATCAGCAGATCGAACCGGGTGTGGCATCGTCCTATGAATTTGTGGATGACATGACAATCGATGTGCAGTTGCGCGACGATGTCCGTTTTCACGATGGAAGCGTGCTTAGCGCGGCCGATGTCGCCTACACCTATAACTGGATTATCGACCCAAGCTCAGAATCCCATGCGCAAGCGCTGATCAGCCGTTGGCTTGATCGCGCCGAGGTGCTGGACGAGCATACAGTGCGTTTTCATCTGGCGGCCATCAATCCACTGATTATCCGTGACATGGCGCAACGGGTCATGTTGCGCAAAGACGGCAGCTATCATCAAGGCGATCAGGTTGACCATGATGCAATGGCACTGAACGTAAACGGCGTCGGTCCCTACCGTGTGGTCCGGTTCAATCCCGGTGTTGAACTGGTGCTGGAACGGTTTGATGATTATTTTGGCGACGCTCCTGAAATTGGCAATATCGTCGTGCGGAATATTCCGGACATGGGCACGCAGCAGGCCGAACTAATGTCCGGCGGGATTAACTGGATGTTCAACGTCCCCCTTGATGTGGCGCGTAGCCTTGATGCGCGGCCCGGCATTGACCATCTGGCCGGGCCGGATTTGCGGGTGTCCTTCATTGTGCTTGATGCGGGAGGCGTGGCGCAGCCAGACGGGCCACTGACGGACCTGCGCGTGCGGCAGGCGATGAATCACGCAGTCAACAAGCCGGAGATTGCCGAGTTCCTGATGGGCGGCGGCGCGTCAGAGCCGATCTATTCCGCATGCCATCCGGTGCAGTTCGGGTGCACCCAAGATGTTCCGCGCTACGAATACGACCCGGACCGCGCGCGCGAGCTACTTGCCGAAGCGGGCTATCCCGACGGGTTCAGCCTTGATCTGTGGGCCTATCGCGAACGGCCTAATGCCGAGGCGATCATGGCTGATCTGGAAGCGGTCGGCATCGATATTAACCTGCGTTATGTCCAGCTTGAAACGCTTAATCAGGCGCGCGCGTCGCAGGATATCGCAGCTTATATTGGCACTTGGGGTTCCAGTGGGGTTGCAGATACAGCGCTTATTGCCCGTGTCCATTTCTCTGACACCAGTGACAGACACCTTTCGGGCGATGATCAGGTGGTTGAATGGGTCTTGGCGGCCGAACAGACTGCTGATCAGGATTTGCGTTTCGATTACTACCAACAGGCTATCACGCGTATCGCCGAACAGGCGTATTGGGTGCCGCTGGTCAGCTATTCGGCAGATTATCTGGTGACGTCTGACCTTGAATTCCCGCTGGATGATGACGGCGTGCCGCGGTTGCAGAACGCACGCTGGAAATAAGCAAATCCGCCATTAAGGCGATGGGCCAGATGGCGTAGCAGCAGATCTGGCCCTATTCACACCCGCTATCGGGAAGAACAACAGATGCTCAATTATATTCTGCAACGCGTGGGTCTGGCCATAGCAGTGGCGTTCACCGTCTCTCTGGCAGCATTTCTGTTGCTGAACATCGCCACCGATCCGGCCTATGCCATAGCGGGCGAGGAGGCAGACCCCGAGGTGATCGAACAGATACGCATTCGCTATGGTTTGGACCGACCGCTTTGGGTTCGGTATCTGGATTGGTTAACGGGTGTTTTGCGTGGTGATTTCGGCGTCAGCTATTATTGGAACAAGCCGGTTGCGACACTTGTTGCCGAACGCGTCGGCACCACGCTGACGCTGGCTTTTTCTGCGCTTTTCGTGACCATCGCAATCGCCATCCCGTTGGGGGCCGCAGCCGCATTGAACCGGAATACATGGGTGGACCGGCTGGCGTTGTGGCTGGCTGTATCTGCGCAAGCGGTGCCGAATTTCTGGCTTGGGCTGATCCTGATAATCCTGTTTGCCGTGATGATCCCCATATTTCCCGTATCGGGCGATCATACATGGCTGCACTTTGTCCTGCCCGCCTTCGTGTTGGGGGCGTCCTCGGTTCCGCCGGTCATGCGGTTGATGCGCACCGGCCTGATTGAGGTCATGGGGTCGGACTATATCCGCACGGCCCGCGCCAAGGGGTATCGGGGCCAGACACTGCTGCTTCGGCATGCGCTGCGCAATGCGTTGTTGCCCGTTGTTTCAGTGCTGGCCGTCCAGTTGGGGCAGAAAGTTGGCGGGTCAGTGATTACTGAAAGTATCTTCGCCATCAACGGCTTGGGGCGTCTTGCGTTGCAGTCGATCCTGGGTGCCGACATTCCCACCGTGCAGATCCTGATCTTTTTGTTCGCATTGGTCTTCGTGGCGATGAACTTGCTGGCCGATATCCTGAATGCAGCCCTTGATCCAAGGATCCGTATCAGATGAGCCGTATATTGAAACACCCCGCGCAATCCGTAAATACAGTTGAACAGCTGCCCCCAAGCCCCGGCCAACTGGCCCGCACAAGGGCATGGAGCCACCGCGGGTTCCAGATAGGGACCGGCATCCTGATCCTGTTGATACTGGTGGCTATCTTTGCCCCCTATCTGGCCCCGCATCACCCGTTCCAGCAATCCTTGCCCAACCGCCTGCTGCCCCCTGTCTGGGTTGAAGGCGGCAACTGGACCTATCCGCTGGGCACCGATCAGGTTGGGCGGGATTACCTTAGCCGTCTGATATATGGAACACGCGTCTCCATCACCATCGGACTTAGCGCCGCCACGATCGGGCTGCTCATCGGGGTCACGCTTGGCGTTTTGGCGGGCTATTTCGGGGGCTGGGTCGATCACGCTGTCAGTTTTTTGCTGACCACCCAGCTTGCGCTGCCGGGGTTGCTTCTGGCCATGGCGCTTGTCTTTTTCATAGGGCCATCCCTGATCGTGGTGATCTGTATTATCGGTGTTTTGCACTGGACCTATTTTCTGGTCGTCACACGATCTGCCACGCAGCATATCCGCAGTCTGGATTTCGTCGCGGCGGCGCGGGCGTCCGGTGCAAGTTCACGCCAGATCATCTGGCATGAGATACTGCCAAACCTAAGTTCCAAGATCATCGTCATCTTCACCTTTGAATTGGGAATCGCAATTCTGGCCGAAGCCTCGCTCAGCTTTCTGGGTGTCGGCATTCAGGCGCCGACACCCAGTTGGGGCCTGATGATCGCAGAAGGCAAAGAGGCGATCTTTTACCGCCCCTGGCTGGTCGTGCTGCCCGGTATGTTCCTGTTTGTTCTGGTCATTGGCGCCAACCTGATGGGCGACGGGTTGCGCGACATCACCTCACCCGAGGAGAAAAGCTGATGCCACTGCTTAATGTTGAAAACCTGTCGGTGCGCTTGCCTGTTCCATCAGGCTGGCTCCATGCGGTGCATGAAATGTCCTTCAGTCTGGAACAGGGCGAAGCACTGGCGATTGTCGGTGAAAGCGGGTCGGGAAAGTCAATGACCGCCCTGTCCCTTATGCGGCTGTTGCCACCAAACGCAAGATTGACAGCCGACACGTTGCGGATGGGGCAGGATGATCTGCTATCCATGCCGGATGCGCAGTTTGCCGATCGTGTTCAGGGCGGGCGCATCGGAATGATCTTTCAGGAACCAATGACATCACTAAATCCCGTCTACACGATCGGTAGGCAGATGAGTGAAGCCGCCATCAGGCTGGGGCGACTGGATGCACAGGCAGCGCATCGACGGGCCGTTTCGCTGCTTGACAGGGTTGGCATTCCGGAACCCGGCGCGCGAATGGGACAATATCCGCACCAGATGTCAGGGGGGCAACGCCAACGTGTTATGATAGCCATGGCGCTTATGCTCGAACCCGAATTATTGATAGCCGATGAACCCACAACAGCGCTGGACGTGACGGTTCAGGCGCAGATCATGGCGCTTCTGGCCGAACTGCGCCACGAAACCGGAATGGCAATGATCCTGATTTCACATGACCTTGCGGTGGTGTCACAAACCACCGACCGCGCGGCTGTCATGTATTGCGGTGAAATGTTGGAACAGGGCCGCACGTCAGATGTTCTTGCGCGGGCGCGGCATCCCTATACCGGCGCACTTCTGCGCGCGATCCCGACGATTGACGGGGAACGCCGCAGGCTTGCGGCGATTCCCGGCACTGTCGAGGCACAGTTCGCCCCGCCTGAAGCTTGCGTTTTTGCGCCTCGCTGCGCTGAAGCCATGCCCGCCTGCATGCACGCGCGCCCACCGATACAAGGACCAGCGCACCACTGGGCGCGCTGCGTGCTTGACAAGCCCACCCCGCCTGCCGAGGCCCCTGCGCGGGCCTTGTTCCAACCCGACCCCAAGACGGCAGACGATGCCGCGATGATCGAGGCGCGGAATATTACCAAGATCTACCACCTGAATGCCGGATTCTTTAGCCCGAAGAAGCAGATACGCGCCGTTGATGACGTGTCCCTGATGGTCCGTCGTGGCGAAACGATGGCACTTGTGGGCGAAAGCGGGTCGGGAAAGTCGACCCTGGCACGGATCATGTTGGGGCTGGTTGATCCCAGCAGTGGTTCGGTTTCACTTCAGGGGCAAGATATCGCCGGAATGCCGGACTCCGCCCGCGCGCGTTTGGTGCAACCCATTTTTCAGGACCCCTATTCCTCGTTGAACCCGCGGCGGACGGTGGCTGAAATCATTGCGCGCCCCCTGCATCTGCGCGGTGTCGGCGCAAGTGAGCGACTGCGTCGGGCGCGCGAAATGATGGATATGGTCGGCTTGCCGTCGCGGCTGCAGCACAGCTACCCGCTAAATCTGTCAGGCGGGCAGCGCCAGCGCATTGCCATCGCCCGCGCGATGATCAACAACCCCGAAGTGCTGATCTGCGATGAACCGACATCGGCACTGGATGTGTCCGTTCAAGCGCAAATCCTGAATCTTTTGTCGGACCTGCAGGCCGAATTCGGGCTTACGACGCTGATCATCACCCATGACATGGCCGTTGTTCACCAACTAGCAAGCCGCGTTGCCGTTCTGCTACAGGGCCGCCTTGTTGAACAAGGCCCTGCGTCGCGCGTCCTTTGCGCGCCCGAAGACGCGTATACGCGGGCATTGCTGCAGGCAGCGCCAAGGTTTGACACTGCCGCCCTCGCTGCGGGGGCAGGCGCATGAAGGATAATGCAGACATGACGCAGATCACGCCCGACACTTTGTTTTCACCAGCAAATATTTGGCAATCCTGGCTGGATGTTGAAGTGGCGTTGGCCCACGCACAGGCCGATCTAGGGATCATCCCGTCGTCGGCGGCAGAAGGGATCGCCGCGGCTGCACATGTCGGAACGTTGGGCCTTGAAACGCTGGAAGATGAAGCAAGGCGCACGCGCGCCCCGATCCACGCGCTGACTAAAGTTTTGTCCGATCGTGCGGGGCAGGCGGGCCGTTATGTTCATTGGGGCGCCACAACCCAGAACGTGATGCAGACAGGACGGCTGCTGTTGATGCGGCGCGCGCAAGCGCAGGTGTACATCCATCTTGCCAGCACGGTTGAAAAACTTGCTACGCTTGCAGGTGCCCATGCTGAAACTCCCATGATTGGACGCACAAACCGTCAGCATGCCTTGCCCATCAGTTTTGGCTTCAAGGTTGCAAGCTGGATCGAAGAATTAAGCCGCGCTGTGGCGCGCCTGGAATCGATGGAGCATAGGGTTTTCGTATTGCCCTTTGGTGGTGCAGTCGGTGCCATGCATGCTTTTGGCGGGCAGGGGCAGGCGGTGAACCGCCTGATGGCCGAACGCCTTGGGTTAACGCAAATGTTGGTTCCAGGGCGTGCGGTGAACGACATTTTTGCTGATTATGTCGCGCAGTTTGCACTTTGGGCGACCACTGTAGAGCGTATAGCCCGCGAATTATACGGGCTTATGTCTGAAGAAGTAAATGAGGTGGCAGAAACGCTTGAACCTGGCGTGGTCGGGTCATCGACCATGCCCCATAAGATCAACCCCAAAAGGGTTGTGCATGTGATTGCCATGGCTGCCGATTTACGCTCCGCGGTCATACCTGCAATGGAAGGTGCGATGACAGCCAATGAGGGCGATGCAGCGGCCAACCATCTTGTCGTACGTACGCTGGACCGGGCTTGTCCGCTGGCGTGGAAGCTTGCGCAGGACTTCGACGAACTATGCGGGCTTATAGCCGCACGGCCAGAAAAAATGGCTGCAAATCTTGCCGCTTCAGGGGCGAATTCAGCCTCCGAGAGGTTGATGATGTTGATGGCACCTGAGTTGGGTCATCTACAGGCTCATGATATGTTGCATGATGTTTTAACCGCAGTAGGGCCGGACCCCGATATCGTCGCAACCAAAGTCGCGGCTATACCCCAGTTGAATGGATGTATCAGCGCGGATGTCGCGCGCCGCGCCCTCGACTCAAGGACCTATCTGGGTGAAAGCGCCCGTATTGCCCAAGATGCCGTCATGATGGGCCAGAAGCTGGCAAAACACTTGCGGAATAGAGCGTCTCTGCAGGATCAGCGTGTGGTTGTGTCATAACGGGTTGTATAGCCGGACATTGTGAAGTTCTGCCCACAAGGGAAACTACAGCACTTCTATGTCGCGCGCATATTCCGCGTCGGTGGTGCATCGCGCCTCGATCGAGACTGTCAGCGCATCCAGAAACCGTTCAGCAAGTGCAAGACGCGTGCCTTGCGGATGCAGGCTGGCATATGTCACCCAATGCGGTTCGTCCAACGGACGGAACACCGCTGTATCACCCTGCTCCAGTAGCCCTGCGCAGACGCGATCAATTAGCGACACACCAAGACTGGCACGTACCATACTGACGACAAGCGGGGTCGCGTTCGTTTCTATCCAGAATTTCGGGTGCAGTCCGGTGCGGCCAAATAATTCATCCGCACGATCACGCCAGCGCTGCCCGGCGCGCAACCCTATGACGGGTTCATTGGCCAGTTGTTCTAGGGAAACAACGTCTTGCGTGGCCAACGGATGGTCGCGTGGCAAAATCGCCCCCACACGGGCACGCAGTATCGGCACGGTATCCAGCGCAATGATCGAATTCTCGACCGGCAGGGAAATCAACCCAAGGTTGTAACCCCTGGCGGCCACCTTGCTTTCAATATCGAAGCGGGTTTCAACGCTGACACTGCAGCTAAATTCTGCGCCATCGCGCATCATCTGTTCAAGTGCGGGGGCAACGAGGCCGCTTGCCACAGGTGCGGCAGTCACGACCGACAACCACGAACGCGCGCGCCTTCCGATATCCTTTGCAAGCGTGGGAATTTCGTCCAGCCCATCCAGCGTATGCAGGATTTGGCGATAAAAAAGATCGCCATCCTCGGTCAATTCCAACCGGCGAAGGTTGCGCGAAAAAAGCGTTAAATTCAGTTCCTGTTCAAGGTTTACAATCAATCGACTTGCGGCAGATGTGGACGAGTTCATGCGCCGCGCGGCGTTTTTCAACGATCCGGTCAGCACGATTTCGCGAAACAGACGCAATGCGCGCAGGTTCATACCTGACCCATAAGTTGTATATTAACAGGCCCCGAAACGACCAAGCAGGACAGCCGCATGCGGGAATTTCCTGTGTCCGTGATAATTTGACTGTTGTCCGGCATCATTCCCAATCCATCTTTTTTACTATTGATCATCGGTCCCGTTGATCGAGATGTCGTTGATACTCGTGCGTGCTAGTAGATATGATCTGCACAATGTGCTGTGTTGTCACCCCTGACAATATGCGGCTTTGGTATTTCATAAGTTACAATATGGTCGTAATCGTTACGCGGTTCATTTCCGGCACGTGATTTCCTGTTATCAAAGGCGATGGAAAATCGAACACAAGATAGCATTATCAAAAAGATTCTCATAGAAATTCACGGTGTTCTGGGTCGCATGTATGTGCAAAATCAGACACCGCCTTGGCGTTGGCGATCACTCTTGTTGGCGTTGTCCGGAAAGCTTGCAGTTACCCATACGTCGCCGATGGCGATGCTCCCGCAAGACGGGCGCCTTTGGCAAGGTCAACTAGGCGGGAGAGGCCGCGCCATATGACCGTCGTCCCTGATGGCGCATCGGATGTGCGATCAAAATAGGCCCCGGATCGCGCGACAACCCTGACATATAAGTTCAGGTCGCGTGGCATTTTTCATTTGCGTTCTGGCGTCACACGTTCAAGCAGGCCGCGCCCAGCATTGGTGAAAACGGCATCAGGCGATGCTTTCGGTACCTTTAGGCTGAGCATTGTCGGCCATGATAGCGCCTAGCCATTTCCGGGGGCGCGGTTCAGTGTCGTCGCTACCATTTCAGCAGGCGCGGGCCAAGGAGGGCGCCAATGACCGCGATGGATGCGATTGCGGTAAAATAGGCAGGCACGACAAACAGGACCATATCCTTGTCGCAATAAAGCGAATAGACGGATGCGGCCAAACCACCTGCAATCAACCCCGCCACGGCCCCCGTCAGCCGGGGTTGCAACGCTGCCCCCGATGACAGCGCCCAGAAAACCGCGAGAAGAACCGGCAACCCAAGAACCGGGATCGATAGCAGACATGCTTGAAGGCTGGGCGTGGACAGTGCCGCGATCAGACCCGCAAGGCCCGCGTTCAGTAGCGCCGCACCAAAGGCACCAAGCACCAACACGACAAACAGCGCCAGCGCTGCGCCGCGGATATCATGCCGTATGCCCGGATGCGTCAACGACAGCGCCAGCGCCGCCGCCATGACAGCAAGGCCCAGCGGCAGGATTGTTTTCAGCACGGCCACAGACCCCAATGCGGTCCAGATATCAGGCCGCGGCCCCCAGAATGCCAGAAACGCAGCAATGGATATCACCATGGCCACAGGCAGCGCGCGGGCAAGTTGTTGGGCCACGGTTTTCTGCGGCAAGGTATCTGCCGATAGCGCCGCAATAAGGTCTTCGGTTTTCATTCGATCATCCTTTCGCGCAGCCGGGCAATGGATTTCAGCGCCCGGTGCAGGGCCACGCGGACAGCGCCTTCGGTCATGTCCAGCCGCGCCGCCGTCTCGGCTGTCGTCTCTCCGTTCTGGCCGAAAGCGCGCACAATATCTGCGGCGCGCGGGTCCAGCTGTCCAAGCACCTTTTCCATGTCGCGCCCGTCCATCGGATCAGGGTCCGCAGCCGCAGGAAGCCCCTCGGCAAAGTCATCAAGCGACACTTCAACATGCCTGCCACGCGCCCGAAACGCATCGATTACCTTGTGCCGTGCGATGGCATACAGCCACGGGCGCAAGGGTGCGTCCTCGCGCCATGTATGGCGCTTGCGGTGGATCGCCAGCAATACATCCTGCAACACGTCCTCGCAGCCCGCGTGCCCCAGCGCCGCCCCGCGGGCGCGCACGACTTTTCGCAAAACCGGTGTGATCGCTGTAAACAGGCGCTGATATGCGGCTGAATCGCCACGATTTGCCGCGCGCATGAGGTCCTCCAAGGCATCAGAATCTGCCAAGCTATTCAGTCCTCTTTTCGGTTTGCGCCGGGTACTTGTTACATAGAACGCCCCTCGCTTTTTCAGAAACACTTATTGTCAGTCCGCGCGGTAACGTCCGCGTGATCGACGTAGCGCCGCGGCAACTTGTGGCGTAACGCCATGATCCCGCATGCGTCTGCCGCTGTTCTGGCCACTGTCGCCGAACATGTATTGCCTGTAATGCGGATGCAGGGCCAGGTGTTTTCCCAAAGCCTATGGACATCACGCGCTGTCACTATCCCTCATTTCGATTAGTTGAATCAGGTTTCCGCAGGTATCATCGAAGACTGCCATGCGGACGGGACCGGCGTCCATTGGCTCTTGAACGAACATAACGTCTCGCTCCCCGAGCCTCTTTCGCTCCGCATCAAGGTCTTTCACCTGAAACGAATGCGCAGGAATGCCGTCCACGACCAGCGCCTCCCTATAGGGCTTCACGGCCGGATGGTCGCTGGGTTCAAGCAGCAATTCCGGCCCGTCGGGTTGCTCATCTGCGACGACTGTCAGCCAACGATCTTTCCCTACCGGAATGTCACTCTTCACGTTGAAACCAAGAACGTCGCAGTAGAATCTCTTTGCTTTTTCTTGATCGTCGACGAAGACACTGGTGACGTAGATTTTCATGTTCTGGGTCCACTTCCACTATACTCTTTCAGCCACGATGCGGCCGCAATGTGGCTGTCGTTGATGCTCAAAGAATGCGCTTTGGTGCGCCCCTTCCATGATGTCTTGATCAGTCCGGCGCGCGCCAGCACATCGAGATGCTGGGAAACTGTCTGACGAGACAGCCCCGTACCGTTTTCTGCAACCGATGCCGCGCACACCTCGAAAAGCGACTGGCTGGGGTGTCGGCTTAGACTTGCGATAATGCGCCGGCGCGTGCGGTCCGCGAGGGCCTTAAAAAGAAGGTCGAGCTGTTCTTCCGTCATGCGCAGACATCATGCAGTAAAATTACTGCATGTCAAGTTCCCAGACGAGAAGCACTCAATCGGCTTAGATGGAGCCAAGGTTGTCTTGTCCCGCTCTGCCGCCACTTGGCTGTCAATCAGCGAGCTGCACCGCCGCTAGACGGCTTGGAGCTGATACTGTTGAAAAACTGGCCACTTCGCCACCACAGGTTAGACCGACAGAATTTCATCCCGCGAAAGCGCGGCTTTGCAAACAATGCCTGCCAAATAATCTGTGGCAAGACCGCAGTTACACGTTTCAGAGGCATTTTTCACGCGACGGAGTTTTCACAGTATCAGCACATTGCGACAGATTATCCGAGAGCAGGGAACAGCAGCTTTCAAAAAGATCGCAAGATCTAGGGGAGTGATGCTGGCCGCGCGCACGCGCACGGTGATGTCCCACCGGTCTTTCCGCTGGCTGTTGGCGGCTCGCATTCCGGTTGCTATAACTCAACTGACGGAAAATGTCAGTTGCATGGCGCTATGGGAGTGCATCATCGGCAAGCAAGAAAGGACCCACGCCATGACCAAACACATAATGGAAACCGTAACCTTCAAGTTGATCGACAATGTCAGCCGCGAAGACTTCGCTCAGGCTGCGATTGCGATGACTGACTGGATCTCGACCCAGCCGGGTTTTGTCAGTCGGCGGCTTTCCGTCGCCGGGGACGGCACCTGGGTCGAGCAGGTCGAGTGGGCCAGCATGCACGACGCCAAGGCAGCAGCAGCTGCCATCGGAGAGGCGCAAGGCAACATGCCGTTCTTGAAGTGCATCGACGGCCCTTCAGTCCAGATGCGACATTCCGAACTTGAACTCGCGGTAAACTGACGGTGATGCGGCGCGCGGATCGCCTTGCGGAACTGGTGGAGATCGTCAGAGATGGGCGACTCCACACCGCGCGCGATCTTGCCGCCGCACTGGAAGTGTCAGAGCGCACGATCTACCGAGACATGGACACCCTCGCAGCATCGGGGGTGCCCGTCGAAGGCGAGCGGGGCGTGGGCTACCTGATGCGCGAACCGGTATTCCTGCCGCCATTGGCGCTTTCGCTGATCGAGTTGGAGGCGCTGGCACTCGGCATGGCAATCGTCGGAGAGGCCGCAGACCCAGAGCTTCAGATGGCCGCCGAAAGCCTGCTGGGAAAGGTCGAGGGTCATGCGGCAGTGCGCCGCCGATCTCCGCGAAAATGGGGTTTCGGTGTCTACGCGTTCGAAACGGCCCGTGCGGGCTTCATACACATGCCGCTCATTCGTCGCGCAATCCGCGATGGTCTGGTTTTGCGGATCGCGTATCGCAGCATCGCGAATGAGGCGACTGAACGCGATATCCGTCCCCTTCAGACCGAATACTGGGGCCGGGTCTGGACCTGCTCGGCGTGGTGCGAACTCCGTGCTGGATTTCGCGCTTTCCGTATCGACAGGATAGAGAACTGTGTAGAGACCGGCCGTCGCTTCACGCCCGAACCGGGCAAGACCATCGAGGATTACTTGGTTCATGTTTCAGAACGTATCCATGCCGAGGGGCGTCATCCATGACCACATTGCCGCCTTGCCGGGCGTCATTCCACAGAAAACGTGGGGCGAGATGTCTTATTTCTACAATCCCGAACATGCCCTTCCACGCGGGATCCATTTCGGCGCAATCAAGGATCATAACGGTAGGAATGACCGGGCCTTGATAACTGACCCCGCATCCCGTGTATGGCTGGATGTGCCGGGCCGCGATCGTGAAGCTAAGGACCAGAACCTAGTGTGACGAATGCATCTCTGTGTTGGGCGACGCGCATGGGCAGGGTGGGGATGATCTCGTCGCGGACCTTCAGGAACCGGAATAGGCGTGGCGCAGGAAGATCAGGCCCATAATGGGCATGAAATATTCGTTGCTGCCGAAGTTTGAATTGGCGCGAAAGGCGTCTGCCGACCCCCAGAGGCGCTTTCTGACATGGCTGATCCACTTCAAGGGGCGCGCCGCTTTCAAAATTGCCTGACTTTGCCATCTATAGTGCCCAAGCGGGCCTCAAGGCGCGCCTTGAGGGATGATTTCGGTGCGATTTCAGCCCTTTGGGCGCTGTCCGTGGATTATTGACGGGTCATGGTATTTAGGACTCATGTCACCGCCCATACCTCGCCCGTTTCCAGCCGCTTGACGTAATCGACGCTGTGCCCGTTCCAGTGATACGCGAAATGGCCGCCCTGTGTCGGGATTGGGATCACATCGGGCCAAAACACCGCGATGCAGTTTCCACCCGGATAGCGAACGCTGGGCCAGATGATACCGTTTGACCCGGTGGCGCGGCGCTCGGCCCCGAAGACCTGCGACGCACGGTAGTCGTCGGGGTCGAGCAGATCGGCGCGGCCGGTGGCATCGTCCAGGTCGGCATCTACGGACCCGATCAACTCGCGGAACTGCGAGGTCCAGCCGGGCGCCTCGCGCGTTGCGCGCATGAAGCGGGCGTGGTGGTGGATGGTCTCGGCAATCGCCACTTCGGTCCGGTCGCCCGCATAGTAGAGGCCGAAACTACCATCCGAGAACCGTCCGGGCCGCAGCGGTGAGCAGTGAACGAAGGGTGCCATGACCCAGCTAGCGCCAGATCCGGTCACGCGGCGGGATGCCGGGACCTTGGAGAGATCGCCGATGCTGTCGCGGATGCGCGGGTTGAACTTGGCCTCGGCCGAAGCCAGCGCTTCCCAATCCGCCGGGTCGGCGATGTCTTCAAACAGGTCGATCGGCGGGTGGATCGAGCGGATGATGCGAGAGGTGCGCGGCCATGTCACGCGGACAGTGGGCACCGTCACCATGCTCCCCGCTCGGCATCGAGGTAAGCGCGCAGATCGATCAGGTCGGTGATCTCGCCGCGCAGCATGACATCCAACGCGCTGCGTCCGGCGAAAGCCTCGTTGGGTTTGCGGATCCACGCATAGCCGCGCGCGGCGTCGGTGAAGAGATAGCGCAGCGCCTTGTGGATCCCCATCAGGATTGCCATGCGGGCACGCAGATCACGATCGATGCGACCGATATCGCCTGTCTTCCAGCGCGCCCATGTGCGCTGGGCCATGTCACCAAGCAGGGTGCGGGCTTCGGCGTCGGTCAGACCCCAAGCGCGGAACAGGTTGATTGTGGCGCGCGCCAGCGCTGCGGCCTCCTCGTCGGTGATGACGGGCAGGTCGGGGCGGGCGGTGATCGGCTGGACTGTGGCGAACTGCATGGCGGCCCTCCTTTGGCTTTAATGTATAGATTAAATGCCAAATGGCAATATTGAGGCCACTATTATTTCGGCCAGCCACCTTGAAGCCCGGCGAAAGAGCCTCGTAGTTGCTGAATGAGAAGGTGCGACGACTCCGCGCGCTTCCATCCCCGTCGCAAGCAGCAACAACGTAAGCGCGACAAGATTCCTCTACCCGACGGCTTCCATTGCATCCGGCACTAGGGCCGGCTGGCCTCGTTCAGGCGTTTCTTATGGGTCTTGCGCGTAGGCGCGGCGTTGGTGTCGGCCGCGCGCATGGCGATATGAAATTCCTTGATGAAGGCGTAAACCATATCGCGGTTCCACAGGCGTGTGGCGCAGGCCCGTGAGGATGCGGGTTTCGCTTGCGCGGTCCGTCGGTTCACGCTCATTTTAGCGCCTTGAACGCTACGATGAGCCAGAAACCCTCCGTTCCGCAATACGCTCAACGGTCCCAGGGCGTTGACGTCAGGCAAGGATCAGGCTTTCGCATCCTGATTGTGTGGCAAGATGGCCAAAATGCGAACGAGCAGACCATGGCCAAATCTAGGGCATCAATGTTCAGCTTGGCGTAAGGGGCCAGCTGAACATCTGGCTTGCATTCCTAAGCGTGGGTGATTTTCGTGCCTAGCACCTTCATGCATTCGCGCATGAATGCTGCAAGGCCGGTCCAGCCCTTCGCAGAAACCATGTTCCCATCGACATAGGCTTCGTGTGGTTTCACGTCGATATAAGTGCCCCCTGCAAGGATCACTTCGGGCTCGCAGGCCCCCAAGGCGGCGACCTTCTTGCCGCGCACAACGCCGTCGACCGCGACAAGGATCTGGACCCCGTGACAGATCGTGAAAATCGGCTTCTGCGTCTCATGGAAATGGCGCACGATAGCTTGAATGCGTTTGTCGGTGCGGATGTATTCTGGTCCTCGCCCCCCAGCGCAATAGACAGCATCGTATTCGTCGAGATCGATTTCCGAGAATGTCTTGTTGATCTCGGCAAGATGCCCGAACCGCTCGATATAGGTCTGGTGCCCCTCGAAATCGTGCAGCGAGGTCTGGATCATCTCCCCTTTCTTTTTGTCGGGGCAGACGACGTGGACAGTGTGACCCACGGCTTCCATTCCCTGTTGAAAGACAAAGATTTCGTATTCTTCGGTAAATTCTCCGCAGAGCATGAGAATGGTTTTTCCTGGCATCATGGTCTCCTGTCAGTTTGAGTGAGGTCCGGAGAGTCACCCCTCCGGACCGATCTTCACATCAGAACGGCGAGTCGGGGAAGTAGAACTGTTCGGCGTTCTCGGGCGTGATCAACGGCGCATCCAGCAGGAATGAGCCGCGCATGGGGGCCTGACCCATGAACTGCGCGGCAGTCATATAGATGGCAGATTTGATCATCGAAGGCGGATAAGGGGTCGAAATCGGTGTCATCGCGCTCTCGGCCATGACCATCTCGACCACGTCCTTCATGCCGTTGCCGCCAAGCGCGTATTTGATTTCGGTCCGGCCGGATTCGCCGACAGCCTCCAGCACACCTAAAAGCATGTCGTCGTCATTCGCCCAAACGGCGTCGATATGTGGGTGTTTGGCAAGGTAGTCTTGCATCAGGCGAAATGCTTCGTCTTGGTTCCAGTTGGCATACTGAATATCGAGTATCTCGATATCCGTGCCGTCCATCACCTCCGTGAACCCTTGGATTCGCTCGTCGTCAATAACAGTGGGGATGCCACGCAAGACGACGATCTTGCCTTCACCACCAAGGTTTTCAACCAGCCATTCGGCAGTATTTGCGCCTACAGCAATGTTGTCACCGGCAACATACAGATCCTGGATCGAAGGATCGGTCAGCCCGCGGTCGACAACCGCGATGAACGTTCCGTTTTCCTTGACCGTCTGAACCGGCCCGGTCAGTTCTTCAGATGTGAAAGGCAGGATCACCAATGCCGCAAGATCCTGGCTGGCCGACAGATCCTCTAGCGCGGAAACTTGGGCGGTGGCTGAGGACGACGTACGCACGACCACGTCGATATTTGGAAACGCGGCCTCAATTTCGCTTGCTGCCTGTTCGGCGTGATAGACAACGCCGCCGGTCCAGCCATGGGTTGCAGCTGGAATGGACACTGCGATTACTGTCCTGTCCTGTGCGTGCACTGATCCCGCGAATGCGGCTACAGTGGCAAAGCAGGCGGCACCCAGTAAATGGCGTGCTCTGTTAGTGGTTGTCATGTTGTTTTCCTCCCTTTTGAAAACAAGTTTTAAGACGCCGCGGGATGCAGCTACTTAATGAAGCGGTGGGCAAGCATGGCAAGGATGATGATCGTCCCCTGCACTGCTGCCACCAGGTATTCCGAGACCATGTTCGACAGGACCATCAGGTTCGCGATGATCTCGAGAATGAGCACACCAGCCACTGTGCCATAGATCCGGCCCTTGCCGCCGCGCAGCAGCGTGCCGCCGATCACTACCGCAGTGATGACTTGCAATTCCCAAAGTTGGCCGGTGGTCGGCGTCGCTGCGCCAAGGCGCGGCACATAGCAAATGGCAGCGATGCCCACGCAAATCCCCTGAAGGACGAACGCAGTTGTGCGGACACGGACCACCGATACCCCTGAAAACAGCGCAACGTCGGGGCTAGATCCTGCCGCCTGCACGCGCCGACCAAATTTGGTGCGATAAAGCAGGAATGCGCCGATCGCGACAACCACGAGAGTGATCAGTACCGGGTTGGGAATACCTAGCGTGCTACCAAAATAGACCGGGCGATAGGCTTCGCGGAGGCTGCGATCAATAGGAATGGACCCGCCGTTCGACATATATGTGATGAGCGCCCGAAAGATGCCCATTGTTCCAAGTGTGACGATGAAGGGTTCAATCCTGCCTACAGTAACAATTAAACCATTCATAAGCCCACAGAGTGCGCCGACAACTAGCGCCACGCCAGCCCCGACAAATATTGCGTTGTTGCCCATCGTGGGGACCAGGTTATTCATCGTGAGGATCATCACGCCGGTGACAAAGGCCATCATTGAACCAACCGAAAGGTCCAGACACCCCGAGGAGATTACGAATGTCGCGCCGATGGCAATAATCGCAATAAAGGCGCTGCGGGTCACAACGTTCAGCATGTTCGTTTCCGACAAGAAGCTGGCGTTTACACTGGCGCCAACGACTATGACGATAAACAAGGCGATGAACGGCCCAAGATCAGCCCAGGGAATCCGTCTGCCGCGGACTCCTTTGGCCGCTGGAAGAGTCGCATCGGTCATCAGTTGTTCTCCTGGTTCGTTCCATGTGTACTTGTGGCGGCGAAAACGACATTTTGCTCGGTAATGTCATCACCCTTCAATTCCGCAACGACACGTCCGGCCCGCATCACCAGCGCTCTGTCTGCCAATCCCACCAATTCGGGCAATTCGGACGAGATCACGACGACCGCCTTACCTGCCCGCACCAGCCGATCAATGAATTCATAGATCTGGCTCTTGTTGCCGATGTCGATGCCGCGGGTCGGTTCATCAATGATCACAACCGACGGATCAGTCATCATTATCTTGGCAAGTAGCAGCTTTTGCTGATTGCCTCCTGACATCTGCCCCGCAGTCAGATGTAATGAGCGCACTCGAATATCATATTCATCTACGGCGCGGTTCAGTTCTGTCGCCTCATTGCGCCGGTCAAGTGCGATACCGGGATGGACAACATCCAAGGCTTGAAGCGTCAGGTTGATACCGAGTGTTTCATCCAGCAGCAGGCCCTTGCCCTTGCGATCCTCGGTCAGGTAAACAAGGCCGGCCTTGCGCCAGTATTCTACAGATCGGCGCGAAATTTTGTGACCGTCCAAAGTGATTTGGCCGACATGGGAGCTTCTTAGTCCAAGCAGGCCTTCGAACAATTCTGTTCGGCCGGACCCGATCATGCCACCGATACCCAGCACTTCGCCCGGCCACACAGCAAAACTTGCTTCTTGCGCGCCATGACCGACGGACAGGTTATCAACCACAAGCATCGGCTCGCCGTTTGGTGCCGGGCGTTTGGGCGGGTAAAGCATGTCAAGCTTTCGGCCCACCATAAGCTCTGCCATGTCGCGCTGGCTGAGACTTTTTGCGCACCAGGTTCCTACCATTTGCCCATCGCGCAGCACCGTGATGCGGTCAGCCAGCGCCTCGACCTCATCCAGTCGATGAGAGATATAAAGCACCGCCGCCCCTCGTGTTCGCAAGCCGCGTATTACATCGAGTAGCGCGTCAACCTCTTCATTGGCCAGCACAGCGGTGGGTTCGTCAAGAATAACCACTGTGCGTGGCTCCAGCAGCGCCCGCGCGATCTGCACGAGTTGCCGTTGCGCCAGAGGCAAATCACCGACGCGGTCGCTTGGGCTGCAACTTGCCCCGATTGTGCGAAGGATTTCGGCGGTGCGGCGGTTCATCTCTCGGTCGTCAACCATCAGACCCCGCGTCAATTCACGACCCAGAAACAGATTTCCGGCGACGGAAAGGTCAGGGGCCAGCAAGATTTCCTGATGGACCAGCACCACGCCTGCCGCTTCGGCCGTGACCGCATCGGCGAAAGTGACCGACTGCCCCGCCATTTCAAGCCGTCCCCAAGTCAGCGGAACGTGCCCTGAAAGCAGTTTCATCAACGTGGACTTTCCAGCGCCGTTCTCGCCAATGATCGCGTGTACTTCACCAGCAAAGATATCCAGTGCAACATCACTTAGGACCGTGATCGGCCCATAGGCCTTGCCAAGTCCTTCTGCGCGCAGCGCCGGAGTTGCATCATCAGGCAGGCCTGATGCGAGATTTGGAAGCGCAAGCGACATGGTCATTCAAAAGCAGCCAGCAAGCGTTCGCGCGACTTGGTGATATGCTCGCGCATGGCACGCTCTGCAGCGGCAGGGTCGCCAGCGCGGAAAGCGGCAAGCAGGTTTTCGTGTTCTTCCAAGGCTTCTTGAGTGACGCGTGTGTGGAACATAAGCCGGAACAAGTGCAGATGCACATGCTGATTGAAAAGAGTCGACCTGATGACGTCGTTTCCTGCAACCTGCAGAATCGCATCATGGAAATATGCGTCCGCCCGAGCAAAGCGCGAATACCGACTTGTGCGGTCCACCGGAGCTTCGCCTCGTCCCATGTCTGCGGCAGCCGCCTCAAGCATGTCCAGTGTTTCAGCATTCATGTTTATTGTCGCCAGCCGGGCCCCTTCGGGTTCGAGTAGCAAGCGGAACGTATACAGGTCGTCAAACTGCTTGCGTGTCAACTGTGGCGCCGCAGAATAGCCGATCAAATGCTCTTTGCGCACCAACCCTTCACGCTCCAGACGCGATAATGCCTCGCGGACTGGCGTCTGTGAGACATTCAGATCGCGGGCGATAGCATCAATCAAAATGCGCGTTCCCGGGGCAATCTCTTGCGACATCAAGCGCTCGTAAACAGTGTCGAACACGCCATCCACCACGCTTGTGGGTCGCGCCGAAGCACCTTTTCTTCTGGTACTTTCCGGGATCATTTCCATCCGCCTCCGTAATTCTTCGCCTTGACACTTCGAGATGAATTGCAGATAGAATATCGAATGTCAAATATAATATCATATATGATCTGATATAGGATTGTTGATGCGGATTTCCGAGCATAGCCTCCGGTGCCTTGCGATAGAGCTACTGCAGCGCAGTGGCGCGCCGGCGCTAAGCGCAGAACTACAGGCAGATTTGCTTATTGAGGCGGAGTTGCGCGGGCTTCCGTCGCATGGATTGCAGCGGCTTCCCCGGCTGCTGGCGCGGATCGATCGGGGCTTGGTGAATCCAGTGGCGACCGGGCAGCACCGCTGGCTGAAGCATGGATATCTGGACGTGGATGGGCAGCGCGCGCTTGGTCCTGTGGCCCTGATGGGGGCGCTGGAGGCGCTTGTTCCTAAAGCGCGGAATGTAGGGTTGGGAGTGGCAGCTATCCGCAATAGCAATCACAGTGGGATGATGGCCTATTATGTGGAGCAGGCCGCGCTTCAGGGCTTGATTTGCATCGTTGTGACCACAAGCGAGGCCCTCGTTCATCCCTTCGGGGGCACTCGTGCGATGCTGGGGACTAATCCAATCGCAATCGGCATCCCCACAGGGGACGCGCCCTTTGTTCTGGATATGGCCACCAGCATTGTATCAATGGGCAAAATCCATAACCACGCCCTGCGCAACGAAGCCCTGCAACCTGGCTGGGCGGTCGACGAACAGGGGCGGTCGACATCAGATGCCGAGGCAGCCAAGTCCGGTGCTCTGGCACCTTTCTGGGCGGCGAAAGGCTATGGGTTGGGATTGGCAGTCGAGCTTCTGGTAGCTGCGCTCGCAGGATCTGAGTTTGCGCCTGAGATCGCTGGAACGCTCGACGATACCGAGCCCGCCAACAAGGGTGATGTTCTTATTCTCATCGACCCTGCGTCGCGCGACGGGACCGGCGAAAAGCTTACCCGTTATCTGGATATGCTGCGCGCGTGTCCTCCCGCAGACCCTGTGCATCCTGTTGCGATTCCTGGTGACAGAATGCGCGCTCGCCGTTCAGCATCGCTGCGCGATGGGATTGAGCTGCCGTGCTCATTGCTCAACGAATTGCGGAACTTGCAGGCCGCCTGACCCCGAATCGGAGAACTGAAACTATGAATTATTTCGGCACAATGAGGGCGCCGCGCGAGATCATTTTCGGCTCTGGACAGCGCCGAGCACTTGGCAAAATCGCTGCGCGTTTGGGCCGCCGCGCGTTGGTTGTCACAGATGCGCGTCTGGCTTCAGACCCCGATTTCCTTACCTTGCTGGACGACCTTGAAACCGCGGGCCTCGCCACGCATGTCGAGAGTGGCACCCTGCCCGATGTTCCGGTTGAAACGGCATCAACCGCTGCCGAAGCCGCGCGCGATTTCTCTCCCGATTTGGTGGTCGCGATAGGCGGCGGCTCCTGCCTCGACATGGCGAAATGTGTCGCACTTCTTTTGTCACATGGCGGAAGGCCACAGGACTATTACGGTGAGCTAAAAGTTCCGGGGCCGATCCTGCCAGTGATCGCAATCCCGACCACGGCGGGAACCGGTTCTGAAGTGACGCCGGTGGCTGTTCTCTCGGATGCCGCGCGAAGTCTGAAAGTGGGCATCTCCAGCCCATATCTTATTCCGGCTGTTGCAATCTGCGATCCCGACCTGACCCTTTCGTGCCCGCGCGGACTGACCGCAATCGCGGGCGCAGATGCCCTGACGCACGCAATAGAAGCATTTACAGCGACCCGCCATCCGGCGACGGCCACATTGACGCAAGAACGCGTGTTTATCGGTAAGAACGCGATTTCAGACCAATTTGCACTCATGGCTATCTCGCTTCTGTGGCAAGGACTGGAGGGGGCCTGTGCCAATGGCGCTGATGCGCAGGCGCGGGCCAAGGTAATGCAGGGCGCCACATTCGCCGGACTGGCCTTCGGTGTCGCGGGCACAGCGGCGGCGCATGCGATCCAGTATCCTGTCGGCGCGCTGACGCATACGGCACATGGTGCTGGTGTGGCCTGCCTTATGCCCTACGTCATGGAATGGAACCGTCCCGCGATCAGCACCGAACTTGGGCAGATCGCCGTCGCTACGGGTCTGCCTTCGGCCAATGACGTCATCCCAGCAATCGCTGCGCTATTCGCGCGGATCGGGATACCGCGAACGTTGGCTGATCTTGGCCTTGCCGAGGACCGGATTGATTGGGTGGCTCAGCAATCTTGCGGTATCGAACGTCTGATCCAGAACAATCCCCGCTCGATTGACTGTACCGGCATGACGCGTTTGCTGCGGGCAGCTTTTGACGGCAACAGCAATCTGATTCAGTGAACCCGAAAGGACCCAGAATGACCCTCGACTCCTCCCCCTCATCGGACTTCGCTGATCCGGCCCTGCACGCCAGCGGTCTATTTATCGGCGGAAATTGGTTGGCTGGAACCGGAATCCCCGTGGTGAATCCTTCGACAGCCGATGTGCTGGCCGAAGTCGCTGACGCCACCGTCGAGGATGCCATATGCGCTGTTGACGCGGCAGAAGCC
>SR_TP_S13solDRAFT_1000146_pt1 | contig 37226 bp, 28 predicted proteins | sample SodReaTP_S13sol_FD_11159 | JGI IMG/M metagenome (IMG submission 11159)
ATGCCTGCTGACGCGTCGACACGCCGTCAAGCAGTTATCCGACGTATGACCGCGCAATCGGGGATTTGTGCCCAATCGTGCGCGCAAAATTTTTGCCTTGCGATTGCATCCTGATATTGCAATTGCGTTATCTTGAGCGCGCTGTGCTTCGGGGTGGAGCATGCGACCGCAGCGGTTCGGCCTGTACCAGGTCACCCAGCGCAACGGCCGGCGCTGCAGCGCGGCATCAGTATCCATCCCGGCAGCCGGTGCGCTCAGTCGCGAAAACACCGTATCCGCAGACTCTGGAACCGTCTCGTGATGATCGGGCTGCAAATGGAGCGGGATGGATTTGACCGTTCCGCCGCAGTTCGGGCAGGATTCGACATCAATCTGGAAGACTCGCTTGAGTCTCTGCGCCCAGCACATTGCCGCCTGTTGCTCGGCCGGCGTGCGGTCTTTTTCTCGCGCCGGCTTGGCGGGCCTGGCGCCACGGCATCGGCGGACCGGCGTGATCCGGGCGCGCCAGGGGCTGTTGGGTGCGAATACCCCATGAAAGCGGGTCAGAACCTGTCCCGGACTTGATCCGGGATCAAGGCGCGGCGGCGGCACCAGGGAGGCCAGCCGGGCGATGAAGTCCAGCGGCTCGATGCGTGGTGCCGTCGCGGTAGGGCGTTTTCAGCGAGTAGCCGACCTCGCCGCGCGGGGTGACGAACAGGCGCTTTTCCGACACTGGCGGGCGGCAGATGTAGCGGCACAGCCGCTCGAGTCCGGTGTTCAGACGCTCGCCGCGTCCAGCAGCGCCAGGGCCTGGGCGTCCAGTTTCAGTTCCGTGGCCTTCACCAGCTCGTCGAGCTGACGCAGCGACGTGGCGCTGGCGATGGGCGCGGTCACCGTGGGCTGGGCAATCAGCCAGGCCAAGGCTACCCGTGCGGGAGTAGCGTCGCAGTCGGCGGCCACCCGGTCGAGAGCGTCGAGGATGCGCAGCCCCCGCTCGTTCAGGTGCTGGCGGACGAAATCGCCGCGGGCGCTGCCGGCGAGATCCGCCTCGCTGCGGTACTTGCCGGTGAGAAAGCCGCTGGCCAGCGCGAAGTAGGGCAGCACGCCCAGTCCCTCGCGCGTGCACACCGCCCGCAGTTCATCCTCGTAGGCGGCGCGGTCGATCAGGTTGTAGAGCGGCTGCAGGCTCTGGTAGCGGGGCAGGCCCAGGCGATCACTGGTTGCCAGCGCGGCGGCGAGGCGATCGGCGCCGTAGTTGGAGGCGCCGATGGCGCGCACCTTGCCGGCGCGGATCAGCCCGGCGAAGGCCTCCAGGGTCTCCTCCAGCGGCGTCTCCGGGTCGTCGGCATGGGCCAGGTAGAGATCGATATAGTCGGTCCGCAGGCGGCGCAGCGAATCCTCCACCGCAGTTTGCAGCCAGGCCTTCGATAGCCCCTTGCGGCCCTCGCCCATGTCCATGCCGGCCTTGGTGGCGAGCACGATGCGGTCGCGGTTGCCGCGCGCCTTCATCCAGTTGCCGAGCACGGTCTCCGACTCGCCGCCGCGGTTGCCGGGGATGAATCTGGAGTAGACGTCCGCGGTGTCGATGAAGTCGAAGCCGGCGGCGACGAAGGCATCGAGCATCTCGAACGACTGCCGTTCGTCCAGGGTCCAGCCGAACACATTGCCGCCGAACATCAGTGGCGCCACGCGGATCTCGGTATTGCCCAGTTGCCGTTTCTTCATGATCGCTCTCCTTCGGGTCGTCGGCCGACCTTAGCCGAAATCAGCGCGCCTGGCTCAGCACCCCGGCGCGGCGCAGTTCGGCCAGCTCTTCCCACGGATGGCCCAGCTCGGCGAAGATGGCCGCGGGACGCGGCTGGCGCACGCGGCCACCCACCGGGTGCTCGTATTCGACCAGGGAGCCGCGGTGGACCACCCGCGGATCGGTGATCACCTCCTCGAAATCATTCGCCCTGGCGCAGGGCACCTGGGCTTCTTCCATGCACGCGACCAGGTTTGCCGTGGTGAAGCGTGGCGTATAGGAATTGTAAACGCCCGGTTTCCTGATTTCCAGGAGTAATCATCGGGGTCGTGCAACGCGCATTGGCCTTGGAAAGAAAAGCAGCTTCTTATCGGCGGGCGATCCGACTGGCCGTTGGTCAGCGCATCCGAAGACAGCAAGCGCCTTCAAACTCGATTCGCAGCGGATGGGCCGTGTCTCGAACCTGCCAGAGTAAATCCAGTTATGCACGATACACGACCTCTCGTCTTCCTCTTGCTCTGCAGGCGGTGCCCGGCTGACTACAACGAACAGCGACCCCACGACGCCAGAAGCTCTATTTCCGAAATGTCCGCTTGACGGGGGAGGTTACGAAGCCAGCGCGCCGGATTCCGGCCGCAGATTACTCCCCGAGCGTCCCGCCACCGAGGGCTACATACAGATTCACCAGATTCTGCGCCTCCGCGCGCCGGATCTGGATCAACGCCTGTTCGGCCTCGAACAGACTGCGTTCGGCATCCAGCACCTCGATGAAATTCACGACCCCTTCCTGGTAGCGCTTGCGCGCCAGATTGACCACGCGCTGCAAGGTCTCGATATTGCGCCGCCGGGCGTCCACCTGCTCGGCCAGGTAGCGCCGCCCGGCGAGTGCATCGGCCACTTCATTGAAGGCCGTCTGAATGGTGCGCTCGTATTCGGCGATGGCAATATTGTCCCGCGCCTCGGCCACGGTCAGGTTGCCGCGGTTACGGCCAAAGTCGAATATCGGCAGGGTAATGCTGGGGCCGATGCTCCAGGTTTCGTTACTGCTGCTGATCAGGCTGCTGAATTCGCTGGAGGCGTAACCGAAGCGGCCAGTCAGCGTGACCTGCGGGAAGAACGCCGCCCGCGCCCCGCCGACATTGGCCCTGGCGGCAATCAGGCGCTGCTCCGCGGCGAGAATATCCGGGCGGTTGACCAGCAGACTGGACGACAGCCCGGCCTCCAGGTCTGGCGGGTTGGACTGCTCGGCCAGTGACATGGGCTCCGGCAGGGACTCGGCAACCACGCCGCCAGTCAGCACCGCGAGCAGATTCTGACTCTCCTCACGGGTCAGCATGATGGCCGCCAACTGGATTTCTGCCTGAGTCAAAAGAGCTTCAGCCTGGTTGAAATCCAGCGCCGAGGTGACCCCCGCATCGAGACGCACCTTGGCGATCCGCAGCTCGTCACGCCGGCTGCTCACCGTTGCCTCAGCCAGCGCAATGCGTTCCACTGCCTCGCGCAGGCCCAGGTACGTGGATGCCACATCGCGGATCAGCGACAGGCGGAATGCCCGTTGCGCTTCGATGCGGGCAAAATATTCGGCACGGGCGGCGGTGGACAGGTTGCGCACTGCCCCCCAGAAATCCAGCTCGAAAGCCGATACCGTGGCATTCACCGAATAGGTATTGGTCACCGAGGCGCCACTGCCGGGTACCGCCTGGGCGCCGCCCGGATTGAAGCGCCCACGGGTCGCATCCGCGCCGATACCCAGGGAAGGGAAACGGTCGGCATGCTGCACGCGATACAGGCCGCGCGCCTCTTCGATCCGGTGCACCGCCGCCTGCAAATCACGATTGTTTGCCAATGCCTGAGCGATCAGCACCCGCAGTTGCGGGTCGGCAAAAAAGGCTTGCCAGGGCAACTCGGCGGCCACGAATTGACGTTCGTCCGTCAGGGCCTCCCCTTCCGGGTAGGACGCCGGCACCGGTGACTCGGGCCGCTGATATTCAGGCGCCAACTGGCACCCGGTCAGGGCCAAGGCAAACAAACAAGCCGTGCGCTTATGCATGGCGCGGCTCCTGCCCATCCGTTGCGCCTGCGTCGTCACCATCGCCTTCGGCGTGCGGTGGCTTTTTGCGTGTCAACCAACGGCGTACCGCAAGATAGAACAGCGGCGTGAAAAACACACCCAGCGCGGTCGCCATGATCATCCCGCCCATCACTCCGGTACCTACCGCGATGCGGCTGGCAGCCCCCGGACCCGTGGCAATCACCAGCGGCAGCATACCGAGAATGAATGTCAGCGAGGTCATCAGGATCGGCCGCAGGCGCAGCTTGACCGCCGCCATGGTCGCGTCCATCAGGCTCTTGCCCTTGCCCTCTTCGGCGATGGCAAATTCGATGATGAGAATCGCGTTCTTGGCGGACAGACCGATCACCGCGATCAGCCCGACGTTGAAGTACACATCGGCCGGCAACCCCCGGGACATGGAAAACAGCACCGCCCCGAGCGCGCCCAGGGGCACGATCAGCAGTACCGCCAGGGGGATGGTCCAGCTCTCGTAGAGCGCGGCCAGGACCAGTAGCACGATCAGGATCGACAGGCCCATCAGTGCGGCCACCTGGCCCGCTGCCTGCTGCTCCTCGTAGGACAGCCCGGTCCATTCGAAGCCAAAGCCTTCCGGCAAATCCGCCGCCAGTCGCTCCATTTCGGCCATGGCCTGCCCGGATGAGCGGCCCGGGGCGGCACTGCCGGAAATGGTGGTCGCCGGGTAGCCGTTATAGCGCTGCAACTGCGAGGGTCCCGCGGTCCAGTCGACGGTGGTAAAGGCGCCAAAGGGCACGATATCGCCCTGCGCCGTGCGCACCGTGAGGTCGAGTACATCCGTCGGGGTCATGCGGAAGGGCGCGTCGGCTTGCAGCAGCACCCGGTGAATGCGCCCTTCACGGCTGAAGTCGTTGGCGTAGGCACTTCCGAAGGTGATGCTCAGCGTGGCATTGATGTCGTTGATCGACAGCCCCAGCGCGCGCGCCTTGATCCGGTCCACGTCCACCCGCAGACGCGGCGTCTCTTCCTCGCCTTCCGGCCGCACGCCGGTCAGCACTTCACTCCGGCTGGCCGCCGCCAGCAACTGGTCGCGCGCGGCCAGCAACGCTTCGGCGCCAGCGCCAGCGCGGTCCTGCAACTTGAAGGTAAAGCCACCAGCCACACCCAGGGAGGGAATCGACGGCGGGTTCAGGACAAAGACATTGGCCTCCCTGATGGAACTGAGTGCCCCCATGGCCCGTTGCACCAGCGCCTGTGCGCTGTTTTCCACACCAGGCCGTTGGTCCCACGGCAACAGGGTGACAAAGGACAGGGCATGGGACTGACCCTGACCAAAGAAGCTGAAACCCCGGATGAACACCACGTTCTCCACCTGGGGCAGTTCATCGTAATACGCACTGATCTGGTCCACGACCCGATCGGTACGCGCCGCAGTGGAGCCTGGCGGGCCCTGAACCGCGGTGAGCACCGAACCCTGGTCTTCGGCAGGAATGAATCCGCCCGGCAAGCGCGAAAACAGCAGTCCAGCAATGACCGCCAGGCTGACGAACAGCAGCAGAAAGCGCAGCGGTCGGATGAGAATGGCACCGACGCCCCCCTGATAGCGGTTCGTCATGCGGTCGATAAAGCGGTTGAACGGCGCAAAAACCCGCTTGCCCAGCGGCGGCCGCTGGCCCTCGGGCGGCGGCGGGCGCAGCAATGCCGCACACAAGGCCGGCGTCAGGGACAGCGCCAGGATGGTCGATACACCCACCGAGATGGCCAGGGTCACCGAGAACTGCCGATAGATGCCGCCGGTGGATCCGGGAAAGAATGCCATGGGTAAAAACACCGCGATCAGCACCAGCGTGGTGCCTATTATCGGCGAGGTCACCTGATCCATCGCCTTGACGGTGGCACGGTAAGCGTTCAAACCCTCTTCTTTCATCAAGCGTTCGACATTCTCGACCACCACGATGGCGTCATCCACCAGGGTGCCGATGGCCAGAATCATCGCGAAAAGACTGAGCAGATTGATCGAGAAGCCGAACAGCCATAACCCCATGCAGGCCCCGGCCAACGCGATGGGCACGACGATGGTCGGAATGACCGTGGCACGCCAGCTCTGCAGAAAGGCGAACATCACCATGAACACCAGCAGCATGGCCACTGCCAGGGTGATCACCACCTCCCTGATCGAGGCGCTGATAAAAGGCGTGCTGTCATAGGGCACGATCCAGCCGATGTCTTCCGGGAAACTGCGTTCCAATTCGCGCAGCCGGTTCCTGATGCCCTCGGCCACCGCCAGGGCGTTGGCGCCTGGCGTCAGTTGCACGGCCATACCCGCGACTTCCTGGCCGTTGATCTCCACCCGGTTGAGATAATTCTCTGCGCCAAGCTCTACCCGCGCGACATCAGCCAGACGGATGGCGGACCCATCGGGATTGGCTCGCAGAATGATCTGGGCAAACTCTTCCGGGGTGCTCATGCGTCCCCGGGTCTGAATCGTTGCAGTAATCTCGATATTGTCGGTATTGGGCAGATCCCCGAGCGCGCCGCCAGCAGACTGGCTGTTTTGCTCCTGGACCGCCGCCAGCACTTCGGCAGCCGATAGGCTGAAGTTCGCCAGCTTGTCGGAATCCAGCCAGATGCGCATCGCATACTGGGTGGAAAACTCCCGGATATCCCCCACCCCGGGTACCCGGCGCAGCTCGTCGACCACCTGGGCCGAGGCGAAATTGCCCAGCTCGAGTGCCGAGTGTTCGCCGGTTTTCGAGGTCACCGCGACGATCATCAAGAAATTCGAGGATGCCTGGTTGACCCGCACGCCCTGGCGCCGAACCTCCTCGGGCAAGCGCTGTTCGACGCGGCGCAGACGGTTCTGAACCTCCATCTGCGCATTGTCGATATCGGTGCCGGACTCGAATGTCAGATCAATGGACGCAGTGCCATTGGAACGGCTGGTTGCCTGCATGTACAGGAAACCTTCGACGCCATTGAGCTCCTGCTCTATGACCTGGGTGACATTGGTTTCCAGCACCGAAGCGTCCGCGCCCGGATACGTCACGCCGATGCTGAGAGAGGGCGGCGCAATCGTCGGATACTGCTCGACAGCCAGGTTGTTCAATGCGAGCAGGCCGCCGAGGCCGATGATCAGCGCAACAACCCAGGCAAAGACCGGGCGCTTGATGAAGAAATGTGGAGTCATGGAGTACCAGCCCCCTCGGCACCCTGGTCTTGAGCCTCGGGTATTACCCGCCCGGCAATGCGCACCTTCTGGCCAGGGCGGGCCTTTTGCAAGCCAGAGACGATTACCCTGTCGCCGGATTGCAGCCCTGCGGTGACAATCCATTGGCCATCACGCAGCTCACCCACGGTGATGGCTTGCACCACCACCGTGTCTTCATCATCGACCAGCCGAACAGTGGGGCCCTGGTCGGTCATCTGCACCGCGCGTTGCGGTAATAACATCCCCTCTGGTCGAGTACCTGCGTGAATACGGGCATTGACAAACTGCCCGGGCAACAACAGGCGGCCCGGGTTCGGGAATTCCGCGCGCAGGGCAACGGTGCCCAGCGCCGGGTCTATCGTCATGGCGTAGAAGTCCATCTGCCCGACCTGATCGAACTCGCTGCCATCCTCCAGGGTCAGGGTGACGACGACACCGTCCACCTCTGGCTCGATCAGTTCGCCCGAGGCCAATTGCGAACGGATCAACAGCAGCTTCGAGCTGGATTGGGAAAAGTTCACAAAAACCCGATCAAACTGCTCCACGCGCGTCAATAATGTCGCTTCGGATGCGCTGACCAACGCACCTTCGGTCACTTCGGCCCGGCCGGCGCGACCGGCAATCGGGGTCCTGATGGTGGTGTGGTCCAGATTCAATTGCGCGGCATCCAGTTGGGCCCTGGCCTGAGACACATCCGCCTGGGCGGTGCGCAACCGGGCGACGGCCGAGTCGTACTCCTGCTGACTGATTGCCTGCTCTTCCACCAGCCCCTTGTAGCGCTGCACATCCTGAGCCGCATTGGCCTCGGTGGCCAGGGCGCGATCGAGCGTTGCCCTGGCTGCACTCAGGGCGGCCTGCATCTCCCTGGGGTCCACGGCAAAGAGCACCGTGCCGGCTTCCACGTCACTGCCTTCAGCGTAGAGCCGTTTCTCGATGATGCCATTGACCCGCGCCCGGATTTCCGCGGTACGCAGCGCCTGTACGCGGCCGGGTGCCTCGATGATGTTGTCTATGGGCTCGGCACGCACGACCTGAACCTGGACCTCGGGAGCGGATGGCGCACGAGGGCCGGCCTCTTGTTCGCCGCAGGCGCCCAGTAACAAAGCCGAAAAAAAGAGCAGGACGGTGGAGGCGGTTCGGTGGCGCATTGGGTATTCCCTTGTTGATCATGAGATGACATGTGCCCGGCGCGATCGCCATGCCAAGACTGCAGTGGTTATTGGCCCTGCCACAGGAAGTTATCACGCCGCATGGCGGACGGGGTTACTCAATCCAAGACGTGTCAGAGGCACGCGACGACTCCATTTGACATTTGTGAATGATGCCTGCTGACGCGTCGACACGCCGTCAAGCAGTTATCCGACGTATGACCGCGCAATCGGGGATTTGTGCCCAATCGTGCGCGCAAAATTTTTGCCTTGCAATTGCATCCTGATATTGCAATTGCGTTATCTTGAGCGTGCTGTGCTTCGGGGTGGAGCATGCGACCGCGGCGGTTCCGGGAATCGCGTCAGATTCTGGCGGGCGTGTTGTTTTTGATACTGTAGATTTCGTTGCAGATTTCGCAGATTGATCCCCACCCGGGTGCAGGAGTTTTTCGATGACAGAACAGTTCGATTACATCATTGTCGGGGCCGGCTCGGCCGGTTGCGTGGCGGCAAACCGTTTGTCAGCCGATCCGGCTTGTCGCGTCCTGCTGCTCGAAGCCGGAGGGCGCGACTGGAACCCGTTCATCCACATGCCGGCAGGCCTTGCCCAGCTGGTCAATTTCAAGTCGCTCAACTGGGATTACCACACCGAACCCGAGCCCCATCTGAACAACCGGCGGCTGTACTGGCCGCGCGGCAAGGTGCTGGGCGGGTCCAGCTCGATCAACGCGATGTGCTATGTCCGCGGCCACGCTTCGGACTATGACGACTGGCGCGACCTGGGCAACCCCGGCTGGGGCTTCGAGGATGTGCTGGAATATTTCACCCGCGGCGAGGATCAGCAGCGTGGCGCCTCCGAGCATCACGGCGTGGCCGGGCCGCTGGGGGTGGCCGATCTGCAACACGTCAATGAGCTCAGCCGGGTGTTCATCCAGGCGGCCGAACAGGCCGAGTACTTCCGCAACGTCGATTTCAATGGACCGGTCCAGCGCGGCTTCGGGCTGTACCAGGTCACCCAGCGCAACGGTCGGCGATGCAGCGCGGCATCGGGCTTCTTGCGGCCGGTCCGTTCGCGCCCCAACCTGGTCGTGCGCACCGGTGCGCTGGCAACCCGGTTGCTGCTGGCCGGAACCCGCGCAACCGGCATCGAATACCACCGCCGCGGCCTGAAGCGCTGCGTCCATGCCAGCCGGGAAGTGCTGCTGGCCGGTGGCTCGATCAATTCGCCGCACCTGATGATGCTGTCGGGCATCGGCCCGGCCGATCAGCTCGAAGCTGCCGGCGTGCGCACGGTCCACGATCTGCCCGGCGTCGGCCGCAACCTTCAGGATCATCTCGACGTGATAACGCTGACGCGCTGTTCGCAGCCGGTGACCTACGACCACCTCAACGAACTGGCGGTCGGACTGAAGTATTACCTGTTCGGCGAAGGCATCGGCACTTCCAACATCGCCGAAGCCGGCGGTTTCATTGCCAGCGGACGCAGCACCCGTCCACGCCCCGACATCCAGATGCACTTTGTCCCGGCCATGCTCGACGACCACGGCCGCAATCGGCTGCCCGGCGACGGTTACACCGTGCACGCCTGCAACCTGCGGCCGCAAAGTCGCGGCTGGCTCCGGCTGCAATCGGATGATCCGCGCCAGCCGCCGGCCATCCATGCCAACTATCTGTCCGAGCCCGAGGATGTGGAAATGATGCTGGAGTGCGTGCGCGCCGCGCGCGAGATCCTGTCGCAACCGGCGTTCCGGCCTTTCCGGGCACACGAAATCAATCCCGGCGACGAGGTCACCGATCGTGCCGGACTGCTGGAATTCATCCGCAACAAGGCCGAATCGATCTACCACCCGGTCGGCACCTGCCGCATGGGTTCGGATGCCGAGGCGGTGGTCGATCCGCAATTGCGCGTGCGCGGCATCGACGGGCTGCGTGTGGTCGATGCCTCCATCATGCCGACCCTGATCGGCGGCAACACCAATGCTCCGGTCATCATGATTGCCGAGAAGGCCAGCGACCTGATCCTGGGCAAGGCGGCAGACACGCATGCCAAAGCGGTGGCCCGGGCGGCCTGAGGCCAGAACGCGATCAAGTCTTTCCCGGGCCCGTGCGCAAGATCCTGCCCGGCATGCCATCGACTTGCGATCGATCGCGGCCTGCCGTGGTCTAGTATTGTCGAGCCCAGAACCGGAACAGCATCATGTTCAGAAAAAACCCATTGGCCACGCTGCGCTCAATGTCGTCGGTTGTCTTGCTGCTGGTCTTCTGGCTGGCGCCGGTCGTGGCCGAGGACAGCGACCCGGCGGACAATTCAGCCTCGCCGGAGCAGATCGTCGAGCGGCTTGAACAGACGCTGATCGACAACATGCGCTCGGCCCCCGAGCTGGATTACGACGCCCGTTACCAGCGGCTGAGGCCTTTGATCGACGAGATCATGGCGGTCGAGCGCATGGCGCGCTTCCTGTTCGGACGCGACTGGCGTGAATTCGACGCCGACCTGCGCCAGGCCTTCAGCGAGGCCTTTCTGGATTTGAGCGCGGCCACCTACGCCAGCCAATTCAGCGATTACAACGGCGAACGCTTCGATGCGGTGGAAGTGCAGCGGCAGGCTGAAGACCGCGCACTGGTGCGCCGAATGCTCACGACCGGCAGCGGCAGGAAGGTGGCCTTCGATTATCTGATGACCCCGGATGACGGGCAATGGCGGATCGTGAACATCGTCACCGATGGGGTCAGCGATCTGGCACTCAAGCGCAGCCAGTACCGGCGCATTCTCGAACGCGAGGACTTTGCAGCAGTCGTCGAACACGTCCGCGAGCAGGCGGCCCGCCAGGCCGCGGACTGACCGCCCGGCATGACCCAACTCACGGAACGCTGGCTCGCGTCGGTCACGCGGCACCCGTGGCTAGTGCTGGGTATCTTCGTGCTGTTGTCGGCACTGTCGCTGCTGGCGATCACACGCCATCTGGGGGTCGACAGCGATCCGATCGCGATGCTGGACGAAGACCTGCCGTTTCGCCAGATCGATACCCGCCTGAAGCACGAATTCCCGACCCTCGACGACAGCCTGCTGGTGGTGCTCGACGCGCCGACCCCCGAGCAGGCGTGGCTGGCGGCACGCGATGTGCGCGATCGACTGGATCGCATGCCCGAACTGATCGTGGATGTTTCCTGGCCGGCCGGCAGCGATTTCTTCACCCGCAACGGCCTGCTGTTTCTCGACCTCGACGAGCTGGACAACCTGGCCGACCGGCTCGGCGATGCCCAGGCACTGCTCGGCCGGCTGGCCAGCGAGACCAGCGCGGCGGCACTGTTCGAGCTGCTGACGCAGATCCAGCAGCAGCGCGACCAGTTGCCGGCGGATTTCGACATCGACGGACTGCACGCGCAGATTGCCGAAACGATTGCCGAAACGATTGGCGGCGTCATGGACGGGCCCGGTGCCGGCCACGACGCCCTGCTGAGCTGGCAGGCACTGCTTGGCGGCCCCGAAGACAGCGGGCGCGAAATCCTGCTGGTCAACCCGGTGCTCGACCACACCCGGGTGCTGGCCGCGCGCGACGTGATGGCGGCACTGACCGCACTGCGCGCGGAACTGGGCCTGGACCAGGGTCCGGTGCGGATGCGCCTGACCGGCAGCAGCGCGCTTCGTCACGAGGAAATGCAAAGCGTCATCGACGGCGCGGCGCTGACCGGCACGTTGGCGCTGGTGCTGGTGACCATCGTGATGCTGCTGGGCCTGCGCTCGCTCCCGCTGAGCCTGATCGCGCTGGCCAACCTGACCTTCGGGCTGATCCTGACCACCGGCTTCGCCGCGCTGGCCATCGGCCGGGTCAACCTGATCTCGGTCAGCTTCGTGGTGCTCTACATCGGCCTGGGCGTGAATTACGCGGTGCACTTCCTGTTGCGCTACAGGGAAATCGTGCAGCAGGAGCAGCGCACGCCGACCGGCCGGCTGCGCGCCATCATCGCCACCGGGCGGTTTCTCAGGCGCGCCCTGCTGCTATCGGCGGTGACCACGGCGCTGGGCTTTTTCGCCTTCGTGCCCACCGCATTTTCCGGAATCGCCCAGCTCGGCCTGATTGCCGGGGTGGCCATGGGCATCACCTTGTTGTTGAGCTACACCACGCTTCCGGCCATGCTGGCGCTGATCCAGCCGGCGGTCAACGCCCCCCCGCCGCTGCCGGGCGAGGGTTGGCGCCGGGCGCTGGCCTGGCCGCTGCGCCACCGCGTGCCGGTGCTTGCATTTGGTGCGCTGCTGCTGATCGCGGCGCTGCCGGCGCTGCCGCGCGTGGGTTTCGACAGCGACCCGCTGAACGTGCGCGATCCGCGGGCCGAGTCCGTGGTGGCGATCCGCGATTTGCTGCAGGAGCGCGAAGCCGGCTATCGCAATATCCAGGTGCTGGTGGCAGCCGATGAGAATCCGGAGTCGCTGCGCCAGCGCCTTCACGCCCTGCCCGCAGTGGAGCGTGCGGTCTCGCTGGCAAGCTTCATACCCGCCGACCAGGATGACAAGCTGCTGATTCTCGACGAGCTGTCCTGGCTGCTGGGTCCGGCCATCATGGTGGCCGACTGGCAACCGGTACCGGTAGCCCCCGAGCGTCTGGCCGCAACCGCCCGAACACTGGCCGAAGCCATCGAGAATCCGGACGATCCATTGCCGCCGGTGCTGACCCGGCTGGCCGAGGCGCTGACCGGCGAAGCCCCGGAGATGCTGACCGGCGAAGCCCCGGAGATGCTGGCCGGACGCGTCAACACGGCACTGGTCGGCGGCCTGGCACCCAGCCTGGGCCGATTGACGCCGGGGCTGTCCAGCCAATCCCCGGTCACTGCCCAAGACCTGCCGGACTGGCTGGTGCGGCAATGGCGCGGGCTCGAAGGCAGCCGGCTGATCCAGGTATTCCCCGGCGTCGATGTGCTGGACCCGGACGAGCGCGACCGTTTCGTCGACGAAGTGCTCACGGTCGCCGAAGGCCGCGCCACCGGCGGCCCGGTGATCCAGCGTGCCGCCGGCCAGGCAATCACCGAAGCGTTTCGTCAGGCCCTGGTCTGGGCCGTGGCCGGGATTGCTCTGGTCCTGCTGCTGATGCTCCGGCGCGTAACAGATACCCTGATGGTGCTCGCACCGCTGCTGCTGGGCGGCATGCTGACCCTGGCGCTGATGGTGTTGCTGGGGCTGCAGTTCAATTTCGCCAATGTCGTCGCGTTGCCGCTGCTGCTGGGCGTTGCCGTGGACAACGGCATCCACCTGGTGCAGCGGCACCGGGCCGGGCTGCTGCCGGACGGCAACGTGCTGGCCACGGCCACCGCGCGCGCCATCGTGGTCGGCGCCCTGATCACCGCCGGCGGCTTCGGCAACCTGGTGTTCTCGCCGCACGCCGGCACCGCCAGCCTGGGTGCGATCCTGGCCATGGGCCTGGGCCTGATGGTGATCGCCACGCTGGTCTTCCTGCCGGCCATGCTGGGGCGGCGGATTGAAACCTGACCCGGGAGTTTGCCCGCTGCCGCTTGTTTTGATCGGTCAACGCCGGCAAGCTTCCGGCGCGTTCCCGCCGGGCGCTGCTAGACTTGTCGGCTGGATCGAACCCCGCCGCAACCCGCCCACCATGCTGAATCGCGATATGGACCTGACAGCAAGCAACCCGGCTGCGACCTGCGACCCTGCGCTGACATGACCACGCTGGTTACCGGTGGCACGGGCTTTGTCGGCGCGGCGCTGATTCGCCAGTTGCTAGCGCGCGGTGAATCGGTGCGCGCCCTGACCCGGCCCACCAGCGATACGCGCAATCTCGACGGGCTGGAAATCGAGCGGGTCAGCGGCGACCTGGCCGATCCGGCAACCCTGGCGCGCGCGGTGCGCGGCTGCAACCGGCTCTACCATGTTGCCGCCGACTATCGTCTCTGGGTCCCTGATCCTGCGGCCATGCACCGCGCCAATGTCGACGGCGCCGTGGCTCTGATGCGGGCTGCAGCCGAGGCCGGAGTGGCACGCATCGTCCATACCAGCAGTGTCGCAACGCTGGGCTTCCACCGCGATCGTTCCCCGGCCGACGAGGACACGCCGTCGGATCTGGGTCAGATGATCGGGCCGTACAAGCAAAGCAAGTTCATCGCCGAGCAACGGGTCCGTGAGATGGTCGAACGCGAAGGCCTTCCGGCGGTCATCGTCAATCCATCCACGCCGATCGGCCCGCGCGATCTCAAACCCACTCCGACCGGCCAGATGGTGCTGGATGCGATTTCCGGTCGCATGCCGGCCTATGTCGATACCGGGCTGAACGTGGTGCATGTCGATGATGTCGCCGCCGGCCATCTGCTGGCCATGGAGCATGGTCGGATCGGTCGGCGTTACATCCTCGGTGGCGAGAACCTGTACCTGCGCGACATCCTGTTTCTGCTCGCCGAGATCCACGGTCACAAACCACCGCGCCTGCGCCTGGCCAACGGCCTTGTACTGCCGATCGCACATGTCGCCGAAGCCTGGGCCCGGTTTTCCGGCAAACCGCCCCGGCTGACCGTGACCGGCGTGAAGCTGGCGCGCAAGTGCATGTTCTTCTCCTCGGCCCGGGCCGAACGGGAACTGGGCTACCGCGCGCGGCCGGCCGAGCAGGCGCTGCGCGCGGCGATCGAGTGGTTCGAGACGGCCGACACCAGTCCCGCAACCCGCGCCCGGACATGAGCCGACTGCATCTGACCGCCCGCATCCTGGGCCTGCTCGGCGTTGTCCTGTTCGTCGGGCTGATCTGGCGCGAGGGCGCGGCCGAACTGGCCGGCGGACTGGCCATGGCCGGCTGGGCGCTGCTGCTGGTGCCGGCCTGGCACCTGTTGACCATGACCACGGACGGGCTGGCGCTGAAGATCCTGATGGCGCCGCGATCCCGCCTGGCTGCCGGCACGGCCGTGCATCTGCGCTGGCTGCAGGAATCGGTCAACAACCTGCTGCCCGTGATGCAGATCGGCGGCAACCTGGTCAAGGTGGCCGGGCTGACCCGGCGCGGCATGGCCACCGACCTGGCCGGGGCGGCCGTGGTGATCGATGTCACGCTGACCGTGACCAGCCAGATCGTGTTCACTCTGCTCGGCCTTGTGTTGCTGCTGGTCGTGCTTGGGCCGAAGGACATGGCCGGGACGGTGCTGATCGGCGCGCTGCTGATGAGCCTGATGATCTACGGCTTCTACCTGGTCCAGAAGCGGGGCCTGTTTTCCCTGCTGACCGCGCTGCTGGGCCGCATTCGTTCACGCGCCGACTTCACCGTGCTGGCCGGTGGCGCCGAGGCGCTGGACCGGATGATCACGCAACTCTACCGCCAACGAGCTGCGCTCTACGGTACTGCTGCAATGCACCTGCTGGCCTGGATCATCGGCATCGGCGAGGTCTGGGTCGCGATGCAGGTGCTGGGTTATCCGATCGGGCTGGTCGAGGCGGCGCTGCTGGAAAGCCTGGGCCGCGCGCTGCGCACCGCGGCATTTGCCATTCCCGGCGCGATCGGGGTGCAGGAAGGCGGCTTCATCGTGTTCGGCGCACTGATCGGGTTGCCGGCCGATGCCTCGCTGCTGCTGGCGCTGGCCAAGCGCGTGCGCGAACTGGTGCTGGGACTGCCCGGGCTGCTGGTCTGGCAGATTGAATCCGGGCGCGACTGGCTGGGCCGGGCACGTCATGCACGCGGCAGCAGGACTTCATGAGCGGCGGCCCGCGACGCCCGGTCCGGCTGGCAAACGGCTTGCTGCGCACGGCCGGCCGGTTCGGCATCCGGCCCGGCTCGCTCAAGCCCGCGGCAATCGTCGAGCAGGCCGTTGCGCGCACCGGCCAGGAAGATTTCGGACCCGATGACGGGTGGCGCGAAGGACTGGAGCATCTGTGCACAGACTTCCTCGGTCCGGCCCGGCTCAGCCCGATCGGGCGGATTGCCGCGCACCGGCACCTGGTGGACCTGCTGGCCAACCGTCTGTGGCTGGAGGCCGATCGGAAGGAGCATCCGGAGATCGCCGAGCGTGCCATCGCGCGCCCGCTGTTCATTGTCGGCCTGCCGCGTACCGGCACGACCCTGCTGCACATGCTGCTGGCCCAGGACCCGGCTCACCGGGTGCCGGAAGTCTGGGAGGTGATGCACCCGGCCCCGGCGACCGGCTCGGAGAAACAACGCAAGGCGCGCGCGGCGCGCGAACTGGCCTGGATGGAACGCCTGGCGCCGGATCTGAAGGTCATGCATCCGCTGGCACCGGAACTGCCGCAGGAATGCATCGCAATCGACAGCCACACGCTGCAAAGCCAGGAGTTCCAGACCACCCACACCGTAGAGAACTACCAGCATTGGTACGAGCACCAGCCGCTGGTACCGGTCTACCGCTTTCACCGCCGCTTTCTGCAATGGCTGGACTGGCAGCGGCCGGGCACGCGCTGGGTACTCAAGGCGCCCGCCCACCTGTTCGGCCTGAGCGCGTTGCTGGAAGTCTATCCCGATGCCGCCATCGTCCAGACCCATCGCGATCCGCTGCAAGTCATGGCCTCGCTGGCAAGCCTCGGCACGACCCTGCGTGCAGCCTTCAGTGAGCACGTCGACCCGGTTGCCGTGGGTCGCGAAAAAGCGCGTCGCTGGGGCGACGGGCTGCTGGATGCAATGGCCGCGCGAGATGCCGGCAGCCTGCCCGCGAAAGCATTCCTCGATGTCGGCTACCGCAACATCGTGGCCGATCCGATCGCCACGGTAGCGCGCATCCATGGTCACTTCGGGCTGGAGTTCAGCGACCAGGCCGAGGCCCGAATGCGCGAATTCCTGGCCCGCAACCCCAAGGACAAGCACGGTCGGCATCGCTACACGCTGGAGCAGTTCGGCCTGGATCCGGAGCACGAGCGGGCGCGTTTTGCCGAATATCGTCAGCGGTTTGGTTGCTGAAGCTACAACCAGGCTGTAACCAGGCCGCGGGCCCGGTAATCGGCCAGCGCATCGATCAGCGTTTCCTCGACCGGCCTCGGCGTCCAGCCCAGCGTCACGCGTGTACGCCGGTTGTCGAACTTCACCCGGGCCCCGGCCAGACGCACGCCGGTCAGCGGTGCCGACGGCGGCCTGCCGGTGAAGCGGTCGGCGATGAACTCCTGAATGGCGGCGACGGTATAGGCCAGCGCGTAGGGCACCCGGCGACGCGGCATGACGATACCGGATAGCCGCTCCAGCAGTTGCAGCAATTCGGTCAGCTCCATATCGTGCCCACCCAGGATGTAGCGCCGGCCCGGCTCGCCGTGCCGGGCCGCCAGCCAGTGTCCCAGCGCCACATCGCGCGCATCGACCATATGCAGCGTGGTCGCCAGACAAGCCGGAAAGCGGCGGTTGAGAAAACCCAGCAGCATGCGCGACGGCGGTGTCAGCCAGGGATCACCCGGCCCCATGGGTACGGTCGGGTTGCACACGATCACGCGCTGACCATGCCGGTGCCAGGCCCGCAGCGCCGTCGCTTCTGCCACCCGCTTGCCTTCGCAGTACGGCCCGGCCATCGCCTCGGCCCCGAGTTCGGTGTCTTCGTCAATCAGCTGGCAGCGCTTGCGACCGGCACGGACATCGATCAGGATGGATTCGGTGGAAGTGTGGACCACGGTCTCGACACCTTCGGCGCGCGCCGCGGCCAGCACCTTGCGCGTGCCGCGCCCGTTGACGGTCACGAAGGCACGCTTGTCCGGCGCCCACAGCCCGGCAAGGGCTGCCATGTGGAAGACCCGGCCGCAGCCGGCAGTGGCTGCGCGCACCACCGACTGGTCGGTGATCGAGCCCTGCCGGTACTCCACCCCGGGCAGCGGAAACCCCGGCTTTTTCAAGTCCAGCACGCGGACCTGTTCGCCCTGTTCGACCAGCAGCCGGGCCAGGTGCGAGCCGATGAACCCGGCACCGCCGGTGATCAAGTTGAGCATTCGAACATTCGCATTTTTGAAAAACCAGGGAACCGCAGATTACACAGATTTTCGCAGATTCGGAAACGTAAAAACCTGTTCATCCGGCCGCGTGCCGCAGCTCACGCGGAGCGGTAAGATATGAATGTTGCTGCTGAGTCAATCTGTCTTTGATTTTAATGCGCCAGGGCTCGTGCACCTGCAACATGTTTTTCAATTTCTCAATCTGTGCAAATCTGCGTAATCTGCGGTTTCAAAAAGCGCAACCCGCGGGCAAAACCGTTGCGCACCGGTGTAGTCTGCCTTCTCTTATGTAACGCCCAACCCGAAATGACCTCTAAAGCCAGCGGAATACAAAAACCGAGCGCCACCTGGAATCATCCGCTGATGGGGGCCAATCCCGCCACCGTATTCCAGTTGCTGGCCGGCGAACGCGTGCCACCGGCCATGCTCGGGCGCATGCTGGCGTTTGCCGGCGCCGCGCTGGCGCGCTGGCCGCTGTCGCTGGCCGAGCGTGCATACGTCGCGCTCAGGCACGACCCGCTGGCCTCCATGCCGCCGCCGGTGTTCATCCTCGGCCACTGGCGCTCGGGCACCACTCACCTTTACAACCTGCTGAGCCGCGATCCGCGCTTCGCCTGGCCCGATCCGATCGCCACCGGCATGCCGTGGGATTTCCTGCTGCTGGGCCGGGCGCTGCGCCCGCTGCTGGAGCGCGCGCTGCCGGAAAGCCGCTTCATCGACAACGTCGCGATCAACCCGGACTCGCCGCAGGAAGACGAGATTGCGCTGGCATCCATGCAGACGCTGTCGTACTACCACGCGCTGTACTTTCCGAAAAATTTTTCCCGGCATTTCGAAGACGGACTGTTCCCGGACGCCGCCGGCGTGGCCGAAAAGCGGCGGTACAAGCGCGAGCTGGCATTGCGCCACTACGCGCGCAAACTGCTGCTGGCCGGCCGCGGCAATACGCTGCTGGTCAAGAACCCGGCCTGGACCGGCCAGGTCGCCTGGCTGCGGAAGATCTGGCCCGAGGCGCGCTTCATCCACATCCACCGAAATCCCTACACGGTATTCGAGTCGACACGCAAGTTCTACCGAAGGCTGTTTCCGCCGTACTCGCTGCAGCCGCATGACGCGGATTCAATCGAGCCCTGGATTCTGTCGACCTTCCCCAGGATGCTCGAACGCATGTACGCAGATACAGCCGACCTGCAGGCCGGCCAGTTCATCGAAATCGGATACGACGAGCTGGAACAGCAGCCTGCAGAATGTCTCGCGCGCATTTACCGGCAACTGGAGATCGGTGATTTCGAAACCGTGCGCCCGGCGATCGAGCGCTACCTGCAAGACATCCGCGGCTACGTCAAGAACCCGCACCGCTTCGACCCGGAGACGCTGGACAAGGTCGACGGCGCCTGGGGACCCTGGCTGAAACGCTGGGGTTATTCCAGACCGGAGTCCGCCGGCACTTCTTCTTCCGGCGGCTGAGGCGCAGCCTCACGTCCACCCGGTTCGGCAAAGCGCTCGATCCATTCGCGCACCTGTCCGTACCAGTGCAGCGAATTGTTCGGCTTGAGGATCCAGTGGTTTTCATCCGGGTAGTAGATCAGTCGGGATTCGACATCACGCCCGCGCAGCGTGCGGAACAGTTCGAACGACTGGCCGACCGGCACGCGCAGGTCGCGCTGGCCATGGATGATCAGGCTGGGGGTTTCGAACTGATCGGCGAAGTAGTGCGGCGAGATCGCCCGGTACAGGTCCGGATTCTGCCAGTAAGGGCCGAAACGCTGTTCGTGGACGGCGAAGTCGGCAGAGCTCTGGGCATAAAGATCATAGACCGCGGCGTGGATGACCAGCGCATTGAACGGGTGCTCGCGCCCGAGCAGGATGGTCGACAGATAACCGCCGTAGCTGCCGCCGCCGGCCACCATCCGGTCGCTGTCGATCCACGGCTGGGCCATGAACCATTCGGCCGCGGCAATGGTGTCTTCATACGGCTTGCTGATCCAGTCCGGGTTGATTGCATCGGCAAAGTCCTGGCCGAAGCCGGTCGAGCCGTGGAAATTGTGCCAGGCGGTGACATAGCCCCAGGAGGCGAAGGTCTGGGCGTTCCAGCGGAAATGAAACTGATCGGTGATGGCGCCATGCGGGCCGCCGTGAATCAGCAGGAACAGCGGGTACTGCTTTTCGGCATCGAAGCCCGGCGGGTAGTGCACCCACATCTGGATTTCCGCGCCGTTTGCGCCGGCATAGGTTACCGACTCGTAACTGCCGAGCTCAATGCCGGCCAGGACATCATCGTTGAACGTCTCCAGCCGCGCCGCCTCGCCGCTTTCCGGATCGGCGCGCACGACCCTGGGCGGGTACAGGAAACTCTGGTTGCGGGCGATCAGCGTGCCGTCATTGGCAATGGCCAGGCTGTCGAAATCGGTCTCGCCGGTGATCGGTACCGGAGAAGCGGCACTCAGCGGCAGGAAGTGAATGCGGGTATGGGCGGAATCGTCGATGGCGCCGAACAGTCCGGCCGAGTCCGGCGACCAGACCAGTCCGGAGGCGCTGCGGTCCCAATCGCCATGAACCAGCCGGGTACGGTCGGTGGCCAGTTCGTGGATCATCAGTTTTGCCTGATCGGCGTAGAACCCGGCGATGTGCTGGCGGGTGAATGCCAGCAGTTGCCCGTCGGGCGAGAACAGCGGGTTGGTATCGGGCGCTGAATTGCCGCGGGTCAGGTTGCGGGCATTTGTACTACCCGGCTCGACCAGAAACAGGTCGGGGTCCGGGTAGATTCCCTCCTCGCTGCTGTCGGCGACGAATGCGAGCAGGCTTTCATCCGGCGCGACATCGTAGTCGCCGGTGCCGGGGCTGGCCGGTGACAGCGCCAGGCCGGTGGGCTGAGTGAGCGCCTGGATTTCGCCGCCGGCGACCGGGATGCGGAACAGATGATTTTCCCGTTCCTCGTCCAGCCAGCGATCGAAGAAGGAATACGGAAGATCGTTCCACACATGCGCCGAAACCTTGTCGTCCTTTTTCGCCTTGAGTGCCTCGGCCATCTCGTCGAAGGTCTTGTCCGGCCACACGCTGGAGATGAAATAGATGTGCTCGCCGACCCATTTCAGCGCGGCAACGCCTGTCGGCACCTCGCCCAGCCGCACCGCCTCGCCGGGTGCGTCCATCGGCAGCAGATAGATCTGGCCGGCGTCGTCCTTGTCGCGCTTGCTGACAAACGCCAGCTTCGAGCCATCGGGCGAAAACGCCGGGCTGGAAGCGCTCTGACCGGCAGCCGTCAAGGGCCGCTGCACTTCACCCTCTGCCGCATCCAGCAGCCACAGGCGGGTTTCGGACTCGTCGGTTTCCACTTCGTAGCTGGTCACCGGCACCACCACATGGCCGCCCTCGGGCGAGATCACCGGCGAACCCGGCCGATCCAGTTTCCACAGCACCTCGACCGAAAGCACCTCCGGCGCGTCTTCGGCCCAGGCAGCCGGCAGCAGAAAAATCAGGCAGACAAGACAAGAAAACAGTTTCATGAATCCGGCTCCAGAGTTATCCCGCCGTTATAGTAGCCCACCAGGCAGAATCCACCCGACACATACCGCTCCATACCCCCGGGTCATTCGCTTGCAAGCAAGCTCCTGCATGAGTATTGCGGTATATCGCGAAGCGGAGTTCGCTCACACATTCGTGGCGCATCGCCGGAGCTTCAATACAGCGTCAACTTGCTGACGTCCATGGTGTAGGCCGAGTCGGCGGTTTCGTTGCTGATTTCCTCGACGTTGAGCGTGCCTTCCATCCAGAAGGCATCCCAGATGTTGACCATGGGAATCGGTTCCTTCAGGCGGCCGTAGATGATCTGGTTGGCCGGCGGCGGCGGGACGTGGATGCAGGCGCCGAAATACGGCACCAGGAAAAATTCCGTAAGCCTGCCGTCGGCAGTGGTCTCGATCGGCACCACGAAGCCGGGCAGGCGGATCTGCTGCCCGTCCAGTTCACCCACCGTGGCCCAGGACTGGAACGCATCGACCGGGCCGAAACCGCTGTGGTCGATGTTGCCCTGGTTGTTCAGCCAGTTATCGGCCTCGGATTGCGGCATCAGGTCCAGCCATTCAATCTCGCGCACATCGGCCACAGCCCGGGCGCAAAACCCCAGAACCATCAGTACAGCGAATACCGCCAGTGCTTTTTGCATGCTTGAAACTCCGCTCTAAAGGCTGAAACCGCAGATTACGCAGATTCGCGCAGATCAATAAATACTTGAACATCTTCGTCCGGCTTTTACGCTGGAAGTTCCTGATTCGCTCCGGCTGCAACGAAGCGGAGAGCCGGAACCTCGGGATGCGGGCACAATGCGCGCGGGTCAATAGACTAGATGACGGGAAAAAGAACCGGCGCGGCCCACGTCGTTCTTCTTGATCTTCGTGCCTCTTTCGTGCCCTGCTTTCCAGCTCATTTTCATTGCAGCCCTTTAATCTGCGGCAATCTGCGTAATCTGCGGTTCCATGCTTTTCAGCAAATGCCACGCGCATGCGACATTCACAACCGCACCTGCATGCCGTCGCTGAGCGTGCGCCGGTAGGCCATGACCGCCGGCACCAGCGCGACCAGCACCCCGGCTGCGGCAATCACCGCCAGCACCAGCCATTGCCAGGGCTCGAAGGCGTTGAATCCGACCGCGATGCCCAATCGGTCCAGCAGCATCGGTGCTGCCAGCCTGAGAATCAATGCGGCCAGCAACACCCCCGCGCCAATCCCGGCGACCACAATCAACACGGCCTCCAGCAACAATAGCCCGCTGACCTGCCACGGCCGCGCGCCGCAGGCGCGCAGGATGGCCATTTCCCGTCGACGCTCGTTGAGCGTGCTCAAAAGCGCGGCCAGCATGCCCAGCAGACCGGCCAGAACGACCATGGCCGCGACCACGCGCAGGATCTGCTCGGCCAGGGCGGTGATGCGCCACAACTCCTGCAGCGCCAGGCCGGGCAGAATGGCATACAGCGGCTCGCCTTCGGCGCGGTTGATGCGGTACTGCATGCCCAGCGCCGCAGCGCGTGTGCGCAGTCCGAGCAGAGCGGCCGAGATCTCTTCCGGCAGCTTCGCCGCCTCCGCCGCATCTTCATGCGCGTGCAGATCCGCATCGGCCTGGCCGTGGTCATGGGAACCGCGCGGACCGTGGTCGTGGACATCGGCGTGTTTGTTGTCGTGATCGTGCTTGCCGTCATTATCGTGCTTGCCGTCATGATCGTGCTCGCCGTCACGATCGACCGGAGCGGGCCCGGGCGATTGCACCCGGCCGCCGGCCGGCCGTCGCGGCGGCACGCCCTGCTGCCACTCTCGATGCAGCTCGTGCTGGGCGGCCAGCGGGATGTAGATCGAATGATCGACGGGGGTTCCGGTGGCGGCCAGCACGCCGATGATCTCAAACGGATGGTCGTCGTGATGATGCAGGCTGACATTGCCGCCGCCGTGGGCCAGCACCATCGTGTCTCCCAACGCCAGCCCCAGACCATGCGCCGCGCGCGCGCCGAGCACCGCCTCGAAGGTCTTGTCCGGCGCCCGGCCGTGCGCGAATTCCAGCGCCTGGCCGCCGGCGTAGCGATAGTGGCGATAGAAATCGCCGGTCGTGGCCACCACGCGGACGCCGCGATAGCTGTCACCGAGCGAGATCGGCACGGCCCATTCGACCATCGGGTCGTCGATCAACTCGAGATAACGCTCAAAACCGATGTTGCGCGCCGGCTGACCAATTCCGAAGACCGAAAACAGCAGCAGTTGCACCGAGGAGGTCGGCGCCCCGACAATCAGATCGGTGCCCGACACGGAGCGATAGAAACCTTCGCGCACCTGGCCGCGCATCTGCTCGACCAGCACCAGCAGGGCGATCGAAATGGCGATCGTGGCCACGGTCAGCGAGACCGCGGCGCGACGGTTGAACAGCGAACCGCGGGCAAGTCTCAGGAGCATTGCGAGCCCTCCGCGCGGTTGATGTCGGCCAGTTCGATCTGCCGGTCAAACTGTCCGGCCAGACTGCGATCGTGACTGACGAACAGGATCGCGCTGCCGGCTAGCTCGGCCTGGTCGAACAGCAGCTCGATGAAACGGTCGCGCCGGTCGGTATCCAGCGCCGAGGTCGGCTCGTCGGCCAGAATCAGGTCGGGCCGGCCGAACAGCGCCCGGGCCGCGGCGACCCGCTGCTGCTGGCCGATGCTCAGCTCATTGGCAGGCCGTGACCAGCGGTCGCGGGGCAGTTCCATGGCCTCCAGCAGGCGGGCAGCTTCGGCGTCCGGGTCCGGCACTCGCTTGCCTCTCAGCGCCGAAAAGCGGATGCCAAGGCGAACATTGCCGATGGCATCCAGCCACGGCAACAGGTTGAGTTGCTGAAAGATGATGCCGACATGATCGGCGCGATAGCGATCCCGCGCCGCCGCGCCAATCGATTCCAGCGGCTTTCCGGCCAGCCGGATCGAACCGCGATCCGGCACGATCAGCCCGCCGATCAGCGCCAGCAGCGTGGATTTGCCCGAGCCCGAGGCCCCGGCCAGGAAGACCCGTTCCCCGGCCTCGATGACAAGGTTCAGCCCCGCGATCACCGGCACCGAATCGGCCGGCCAGCGGAACTCCAGGTCGTCCAGAAGCAACAGTGGTTCGCTCATTTCAGATCGATTTCCGCGACTATCCGGTTTCAATTGCCGGTTCCAGTTGCATGATCGCGGTCTGGACCTGAAGCGGGTTCAGGCCATCGGAAGGTCTCCGGATCAGGCGCTGTTATATTGTAACTCGCCTGCCGATTCGGCAAGCGAAGTTTGCGTCGCGGCCCGGCATGGTGGACAATTCGCGGATTCGAATAACAATCCAAGGTCATCCCGGGTCATGCAGACAACCTCCATCCACGGCATGTGGTCTTCGCGACTCATGTTCGTCCTCGCCGCAACCGGCTCGGCCGTCGGCCTGGGCAACATCTGGCGCTTTCCCTACATCACCTCCGAAAACGGCGGCGGCGCATTCGTGCTGGTGTATCTCGGCTGCATCGCGCTGGTCGGCCTGCCGATCCTGTTTTCCGAGATCGTGGTCGGCCGGCGCGGGCGCATGAGCCCGATCAACTCGCTGCGCGAACTGGCCGACGATGCCGGCGCCACACGCGCCTGGATGGGCCTGGGCTGGCTGGGCCTGGTCGCGGGCTTTCTGGTGCTGTCGTTCTATTCGGTGGTTGCCGGCTGGACGCTGGCCTACGGCTTCGAATATTTCAGGCAGCTTGTCATGCTCGGCCCCGGGATTGGAGACCCGCAAGCCGCATTCGAGGCCCTGATCGGCAATCCCGGCCGGTTGATCTTCTGGCATGCGTTGTTCATGATCCTGACCGTGGGCGTGGTCGGGCTGGGCGTGGAAAAAGGCCTGGAGCGTGCCGTATCGGTGCTCATGCCCACGCTGTTCGTGCTGCTGGTGCTGCTGCTGGGCTATGGCATGAACACCGGCCACTTCCAGGAAGCCATGGGCTTTTTGTTTCGGCCCGACTGGTCGCAGCTGTCGGGCAAGATGATCGTCACCGCAATGGGCCAGGCCTTCTTCACGCTTAGCCTGGGCATGTGCGCCATCATGGCCTACGGCGCCTATCTGCCCTCGCATGTCAACGTGCCCAGGGTCGGCATCTCGGTGGCCTTCGCCGACACCGCGATCGCGCTCATTGCCGGCATGGCCATCTTTCCCATCGTGCTGTCGTTCGGGCTGGATCCGGAAGGCGGCGGCGCCGGCTTCATCTTCACAACCTTGCCGCATGCATTCAATGCCATGCCCTACGGCATTGCCTACGGCATGGCGTTCTTCGGCCTGCTGGCGGTTGCTGCCTGGACCAGCTCGATCTCGCTGATGGAACCCCCCACGGCCTATTTCGTCGAGGCCACCAACTACTCGCGCAAGCAGGTGGCGATGGTCGTAGCCCTGGCAACCTGGGCCTTCGGACTCCTGTCAGTGTTTAGCCTCAACATCTGGTCGGAAGTCAGGATCGGTGGCAAGGACATCATGGGCGCGGTCGAATACGTGGCTCTCGATGTGCTGCTGCCCATCGGTGGGCTGCTGACCGCGGTATTCGCCGGCTGGGTGCTTTCGAACCGCATCACGCGCGAGGAACTGGATGAAAAGATGCCCGACTGGGCCTTCCAGGCCTGGTTGTGGCTGACCCGCGTGGTCACGCCCATCCTGATCCTGATCGTCATGGGCGCACTGCTGGGGATCATCTAGCAGGCAGTCAGTCACCGGATTCCTGCTGGAGCAACACATGGCCGTGCGCGTCCAGTCGTGCGCGCCAGTCAGACGCCACCCAGATCGTGGCATCCGGGTCGATGATGATGGCCGGGCCGGTGACGGGTTCTTCGGCCAGCGATGCGCGCGAATGGACCGGGTATTGGCCGCCTTCGGGAACATGAGCTGCATGCGCCTGCAAGGGCGGCACTTTTTCCAGCCGCGCCGGGCCGCGCGCCTCGACGCGCAGCGTGACCAGTTCGACCGGCAGATTCAGGCGGTGGCCCCAGGCATTTTCGTGCGCATCGTGGAAAGCATCGGCCAGCCTCTCGGGCGCGGCCATGGGCAGCTCCAGCGTCGCGCTCTGGCCGGCATAGCGGCAGGCCACCATGCGCTGGAGCTTCAGCTCGCGCGCTGAGACTCCCTCCTCGGCCAGTTCGCGGCGGACCTGCTCCTCCAGCGGCTCGACCGCTTGCTCCAGGTCCGCCTCATCGATCTGTTCGACCGTTTTCAGCAGGCTGGCGGTGGCCTGACGGCCCGGCTCGGCCACCAGCATGCCCAGTGCCGACAGCACGCCCGAGCGGGCCGGCACCACGGCCCGGGTCATGCCCAGGCTTTCGGCCAGTTCGCAAACGTGCAGGCCGCCGGCACCGCCGAAGCAGACCAGCGTGGCCGATTTCGGATCGATGCCGCGTTCGGCCGACATCACGCGCAGCGCCCGGCTCATGTGCTCGTTGGCAATCCGGATCACGCCGCGCGCGGTCTCGTCCGATGCCATTCCAGCCTGCTCGGCCAGTACCTGCATGGCGCGTTCGGCAGCAGCGTAATCCAGCGGCCGGTCGCCGCCCAGCCGGGTTTCGCGCGGCAGCCGGCCGAGGATGAGGTTGGCATCGGTGACCGTGACCTTCTCGCCGCCGCGGCCATAACAGGCCGGACCCGGATCGGCCCCGGCCGACTGCGGGCCGACCCGAAGCAGGCCGCCGGCGTCGACGCGCGCGATCGAGCCGCCACCGGCACCAATGGTATGCATGTCGACCATCGGCACCGCCACCGGGTAACGCCCGATGCGGCCCTCGCGCGTGAGCGTCGGCTTGCCTTGCAGCATGGCGACATCCGTCGAGGTTCCGCCCATGTCGAAACTCAGAAGGCGCTCGCACTCGATCTCGCGCCCGACATGGGCAGCCGCGGCCAGTCCACCGGCCGGGCCGGACAGCAGCAGATGCACCGCGCGTTCGGCTGCCTGGTCGGCTGAAACGGTCAGGCCGCTGGATTGCATCACCGCCAGCCGTCCGCCGGCCATGGCCTGATCCAGTCGCTTGAGATAGCCGGCCAGCAGCGGGCCTACCGAAGCGTTCAGCCAGGTTGCCACGGCGCGTTCGTATTCACGGATTTCGGGCAGCACGGTCGAGGACAGCGAGACCGGCAGATCATCAGGCAAGTGCCCGGCCACCTCTAGTTCGAGCTCGGGATTGGCCCAGGAAAACAGCAGGCAGACCGCGACCGCCTCGGGCTCGAGTTCCCCGATCTGCCGCGCCAGTGTTTCCAGATCCTTTTCGGCGGGTGCCGACAGCACGGTGCCGTCGGCGGCGTTCCGGGCATCGATCTCGAGACAGTAATCCGGCGGCGCCGGATCGTCTACCGGGGGCTGTTCAAGGCTGTACAGCAGATCGCGGTTCTGACGCGCGATGGAAAGCAGGTCGCCGAAGCCGCTGGAGGTCACCAGCACGACCTTCGCGCCCTTGCCTTCCAGTACCGCGTTGGTCCCCACCGTGGTGCCGTGAACCAGCTCGACCGGCGTGTCGGCCAGGCCCAGTTGCTCCAGCCCTTCGCGAATCGCGCGCGCCGGGTCGTCGGGTGTGGACAGCACCTTGGCCGTGTGCAGGGCATGATCCCGGTACACGACGAAATCGGTGAACGTGCCGCCGGTGTCGACCCCGACCCGCACCGGTGCAGTCGCGCCGCTGCTTCTACTCATGCATGGAACCCGCCTCTTCGGCTGCCAGCCCGGTTGCCTGAATCACCCGCGGCCAGGGGAAATGCGGCCCGGGGTCCAGCTTGCGCCGCACCGTCTGTTGCCGGTCGTCGCTGGCCGCTTGCATGCGCGTGTCCAGCCGGTCATGGCCGACGATGGATTGCAGTCCGGGCAGCTGCTCCCGAAGCTGCCCGACCAGCTCGATCAGCGCGGCAATCTGCGCTTCCGGGTAGGCCTCAATCCAGTCCTGCCGGCGGCTGTCATACCAGTCGGGCCAGCGGCCGCGGTTGACCAGCTCGATGCCGATCGAATCCCGGTTGTGACCGGCGACATGGTGGGCGACCCGATCCAGCGGCACCCACTGCTCGATTGAACCATCGCGGTCGATATAGAAATGGCCGCTGTTGCCGGTGCCCGACTCCGGGTAGTGGATGCGCTCGCCGTACTCGCGCGCCGTGGCGAGATCCGGCAGTTCGGTGGCATGGATGACCACGCGCCGGATGCCGGTGCCGGCACGCGGCTCCAGCCGATCGACGTAGGGAAGGGGGCGCTGGTGAGCCAGTTTCATTTCCTTTCAGTCCGGACCTTCCGGATTGGCGCGCGCGGCGATTTCTTCGAGCATCGCATCCAGGCGTTCGCGATCAAACCACTGCCCTGCGCGCATGACACCGTCAATCCGGCGCACATTGGAAATATCGGCCAGTGGATCGGCTTGCAGCACCACCAGGTCGGCCACGCAACCCGGCGCCAGGCAACCGTGCGCGGTTTGATCGAGGAAGCGCGCCACATGGACGGTTCCGGTGGCCAGGGCCTCGGTCGGGCTCAGGCCGGCGGCCACGAGCAATTCCAGCTCATGGTGAACCGCATCGCCCGGCACGTTCATGATCTGCGGCGCATCGGCGCCCAGCAACAGGCCGGCGCCGGCTTCGTGCAGCGCCCGAATCAGGGCCCGCCGCACCTCGACAAAGCGCGCCAGCGATTCACGCGGCTGCGACTGCTGCATCTGGCGCACGCGCACCGCCCATTGCTCGCGCGTCGCGGCATCCACATAGCGCATCGCCGGTCGCGCCAGCAACGCATCGGCATCGGCCAGCGCCAGATTCTCGATCAGCGTCTGGGTCGGCACGTTCCAGACCCCGGCCGCGGCGGTGCGCTCGGCCCAGGTTCCGACCCGATCGAGATCGAAGGCATCGCCCAGGTTGAAGCCGAACAGCGCCGGCTCGCGCTGACGGGCCGGGTGGTCAGCCGGCACCAGGCCGTCGGCATAGCCATCGAGATGGTCGATGGTCGCCTGTCTCGCTGCCAACGCGCGCTCGATCCCCACGGCCAGCGAGACATGTCCGCCATACGGCATGCCCAGCGCGTCGGCGGCCTCGACAATGGCCTGGAAGGTATCGGGCCGCAGGCCCGGGTGCAGCTTGAGAAAATCGTAACCGGCCTCGTGCTGGCGGCGCACCATCACGCGCGCCTGGGACGCATCGGCAACCGAGTTGCCGTTCAGCGACGGGCCCGAGGTGATCAGGCGCGGCCCGCGCCGATCGCCCAGCGCCAGTTCGCGCCGCAGCACCAGGTGGTCGGGCTCGCCCAGCATGCCGCGGATGGTGGTAATGCCGTGGGCCAGAAACAGGTCGAGCACGTCCTGGACCCTTTGCTCATCTCTCATCGGCGGCACGTGCGCGTGCATTTCGGCCAGGCCCGGGATGACGAACGCGCCCTGCACATCGATGCGCTGGTCGGGTGGGTGATCGCCGGGGTCGACAATCCAGCCCGAATGCACCTCCAGCGAGCGTGGTTCCGAGATTTCCCCGGCCGCGACATCGACCAGGTGGGCATTTTCCAGCACCAGGCGCTGGGCTACCGCATCGGCGGAGGTCAACAGCCCGAAAACTGACACGAACAACAGGCCGGGCACGAGGAACAAACGCAGCGGGGTGGTCTTCATGACGAAACCTCCGTCGGGTTCAGGGGATTGAATTCATGGTAGCGCAGGATACCCCGGAGGGGCTTGCGTCACCAGTGGCAGCGAACTCCGATTCGTGGACACGAAAAGGCCCGCACCATGCGGGCCTTTTCGTACTGATTGCAAGGACGGGTGCGGTCAGATGGTCGTCTGGGGCACGAACGACAGCTGGCGCGAGATTTCACGTACCAGTTCGAGCGTCTTGACACCGGCTTCGGCGACCAGCGCCAGACTGCCGCGTTCCAGATTGATCACTGTCGACTCCATCCCGCCGTTCAGGGTGAAGCTGGTCGGCGCCTGCGGCACGCGGGTGCGCGGCATGTAATACATCGTCACCGGCCCCTGGTCGGTGGCCAGCACCACATGCGCGCCGGCACCATCCGGCGTAGGGCAGAACTTGCTGACCCGCACGCGCTGCATCAGCTCGGGTGATAGCTGCACACCCAGCTCGGAGAATACATATTCAATGCGATCCAGGCTGGAGGGCTGGGTCGTCGCCGCGGCCATCACCTGCGGGCCGTCATGCGCCCAGTGACCGGCCAGGTAGGTCTGCATGTCCAGCGGACCCTCGCCCTGGCGACCGACCACCACGAAGGTAACCAGTGCCACGGCCAGCGCAAGCGAAGCCGCGATCGCGCTGAACTGCGGCCAGTGCCAGTTGGAAGATTCCGGCTCACGGAACGACTGCGCCAGGATGATCGAGTCGGCCAGTCCATTGGGTACCGGCACCCGCAGCGCACGTTCCAGGGCGCTCTCGAAGCGGTCCGATTCAGCCGCGGCCAGCGCGAATTCCCCGCCCTGGGCGCGCGCCTGGCGCATCTCCCCGGTTCGCTCGCGCGGTGCGGTCATCAGTTGCCTCTTGAATTCAAGTAAGTTCATGTATGTTTCCTTCGCGAGCCGCTGGTTGCAAACGGTCCTTGAGCTTTTCACGCGCCCGGAACGCCCGGGTCATGACTGCACTTTCGGTCAGTTCCAGCTGGGTGGCGATCTCGGCGATCGACAGGCCCATGACAGTCTGCAGGATCAGCGGTTCTCGATATTTCTCGTCCAGTTCCAGCATGGCCTTGCGCAGAAGGTCACGCTCGGTTCGGTCGTCCGGGGTCAGCTCCAGTTCCTCGGCGACCACGACGTTATCGATGTCCGTGATGGGCGGCACCTTGCGCTCGAAGGTGCGTGCATACTCACGCCTGAGGATGGTGATCAGCCAGCTTTTGGCTGCCTTCGCATCTTTCAGGCTGTCCAGCGCCTTCCACGCCCGCAGGAACGTTTCCTGAACCAGGTCGTTGGCAAGCGTATGGTCGCCGCACAACCAGACACCAAAGCGGAACAAATCATCGGCATACTGCCGTGCCAGCGCGTCGAAGCGCCTTTTTCGTTCCACATCATTCATGACCGGGGTCCTGGATAACTCATTGCGTTGGAATCATCTTTATTTTCAAAGACGGAAAATGGCTGCCTGTAGCCGGGGCGTGGGCTGCATATCAAATCGCCCGCTCCTTTTGCATCCGCGACCGACGGCGAATCCTGCATGAACGCCCGGGAGGGCCGGCACAGCCGTCGACGGCCCCAGCTTGCCGACACTCAAGCCGTGCCGCACAAACGCCGCGCAGCCGCACGCTGTTGACGAATTTTCATTCTGGAAATGGTAGCAGACCCTGCCGACATGACGACTGGCACCTTCATTGTTGCATCCGCACCGGTACAATGGGGGTTGTGGAAATTTTTGTCCCGACAGATGGAGGTGGAGCAGTGAATCTGGATCAGGCACGCAGCAACATGATCAAGCAGCAACTGCGCACTTGGGAAGTGCTCGACAGCCGTGTGCTGGAGGTGCTGGAGTCGACTCCGCGCGAGCTGTTCGTACCGGCCCGGCATCGCCGGCTGGCATTTTCCGATCTGCGCATTCCGCTCGGCCACGAGCAGATCATGATGAAACCGAACGAGGAAGGCCGGGCGCTGCAGAGCCTGGCGCTATCCGGCACCGAGCATGTGCTGGAGGTCGGAACCGGGTCAGGCTTTCTGACCGCCTGCCTGGCGCGACTGGCCGGCAGGGTCACCAGTATTGAAATCATCGGGCAATTGGCCGAGCTGGCCCGTGAAAATCTGGAACAGGTCGATTCGGCCGGCATCGAGTTGCTGACCGGCGATGTGTTCGAGCAGGCGTTTGCGCAGCAGTCATTCGATGCCATCCTGGTCAGCGCCTCGGTGCCGACGGTACCGGAGAACCTGAGCGCCTGGCTCAAACCCGGCGGACGCATGTTCATCGTCCGGGGGCACTCCCCGGCCATGGAGGCATTGCTGATCCGGCGCAGCGAAAGCGGGCGGCTGGCCGAAGAAAGCCTGTTCGACACCGACCTGCCGCGCCTGGTGGGCGCCGAAGACCAGCCGGTCTTCGAGTTCTGAATCGAACCTCGCCTGCTCGTCACGGTCCGAATGCATCACTCTGGCATAGTTCCAGTACTGCCTTAATCTCAACCTTTGAAGGCGCCTGCACAGGCTGTGCGCCATTCATGCCGGAAGCGAATCCGGCCCAGTGGAGTCTTGATCATGAACAGGAAGTTCCCGATTCTCGCCGCACTCAGTCTGACGCTGCTGGCTCCGGCCGCCGGCGCGGTCGACCTGATGGGGGTCTACGAACTGGCATCGAGAAACGATCCGCAAATTCGCGCCGCCGAACGGAGGCTGGATGCCAGCGAATACGAAAAAGCGATCGCTCGCGCGAATCTGCTGCCGTCGATAACCGGCAGCGGATCCATGAACCGCGGAAACGTTCGGGTAGAACGTGGTGGCGAATCGGATCCTAACCGACGAATCGACACTGAAAACTACTCCGTCCAGGTTAGCCAGAGTATCTACGACGACGCCAATTGGGGGCGGATGAATCGGGCCAGGGCAATCATTGCTCAAGCAAACGCCCAATTTGACGTTGAATGGCAGAATTTTCTGCAACGTACCGCGCAGCGCTATTTCGACATGCTCAATGCGATCGACAGCCTGCGCTTTGCCGAAGCTGAAGAAAAGGCACTCAGACGACAGTACGAGCAGGCCGAGCAACGCTTCGAGGTCGGGCTTTCGGCGGTCACCGACTTTCTCGAGGCCCGGGCCGCCTGGGACGGTGCGCGAGCACGCGTGATCGTCGCCGAGAACGATCTGGAAGACGCGCGCGAAGCGCTGCGCGAGCTGACCGGCACGATGTTCGAATCATTCAAGCCGCTGACCGAGGAGTTGCCGCTGAATCCACCGGAACCCGGCACCTCCCGGGCATGGGTCGAGACCGCGCTTCAGACCAATCCGGATCTGGTCGTTGCACGCGAGGCAGTCACGATTGCCGACACAGATATCCGGATCGCACGCTCCGGCCATCTGCCGACACTTGATCTGGTCGGCTCGTTGAACAGAAACCGCGATAACAAGGCGGCACTAACGGCGGCTGAACAGATCCTGGAGGTGACCACTTTTGAAACCGATGCATGGCAGGTTCAGCTACAACTCAATGTACCGATTTTCTCCGGACTGGCGGTCCGCTCCCGAACACGCCAGGCTCGCACCAACCGGAGTATTGCTAGTGAAGAACTGGACTTCAGCCAACGCCAGACAGTCCGCACCACAGAAAACGCGTTCCGTGCGGTGATTGCCGGCATTCGTCAGGTCGAGGCGTTAAACCAGGCGGTGATATCGGCCGACAGTGCACTGGAGGCGACCAACGCTGGATTCGAAGTCGGCACCCGCACCATTGTCGATGTACTGTTGGCCGAACAGCGCTTTTTTCAGGCCCAGCGCGATTACTCCAATGCGCGCCATCAGTTGATCCTCGACCGCCTCTCGCTGCGCCGTGCTGCCGGCGTGATTACCCCCGAAGACCTGCAAGCGGCCAACGAACAGCTTGAAGGGCCGGAGCGCGGGTAAAGGCAGTTGGTTTGTGCAGCCAGCCCGCATAGCCCAGGTAAACGAGCGTAGCGAGTGCACCTGGGACAAATGTCGCTCGTGGCCTCTGCTCTGTGACTCATGACAACCGCCTACCGTACCAGCCTCCACCCCTTAACCCTGCCTTATTCGCCACGGTAGGCCAGAAATAGAAATGGCGTGTCTGTTTTTGTCGTAGAATCAGGGTGTTGAATCACTAACCGAACGACAAAAAAGAGCACGCCATGGGTGAAACTCTACCGCTTTTCGCAACCACTTTCAACCGCGCCGTTCAAGTCGAGGCGCGACCTGAGCATTTGACCGGCGAAGCCGGTGTCCTGATCCAGCGCGAACTCATGGACCGGCTCGGGATCATCGACTGGCTGGGCGAGCGACTGGAGGATCGTCGGGATGCCAGCCGGATCACCTACCCGCTGGCCGATTTGATCCGCACGCACCTGTTGCTGCTGGGCCAGGGCTGGCGCGATCAGGACGATGCTGATCGCTTGCGGCACGATCCCGCGCTGCGCGTGGCGCGATCGTCGTGCCGGGGACAAACGCCGCTGGCCGAGGGCCAGGTGCTGGCCTCGCAACCGACGCTGTCGCGCCTGATCGACAACCTGAGCACGGACCCCAACCGCGCGGTGCTGCGCGAGGCGATTACCGAAACCGCGATCCGGCGCATCCGCATGACCAACAAGGGCCGCAAGCGCAAGACATTGACATTGGATGTCGACAGCCTGCCGGTGGAAGTCCATGGCCATCAGGCCGGCAGCGAGTGGAACAAGTATTACGGTCGCCGCATCTATCACCCGCTGGTCGCCAGTTGCGCCGAGACCGGGGACTTGCTCGACGCGGTGTTGCGACCGGACAATGTCGGCACTGCCGCCGGCGGGCTGGAGTTTATTCTCGATCAGGTCGATCGCTGCCGCAATCAACTGGCCCAGCGGGTCATGGTGCGCTTTGATGCCGGCTTTCCCGACGGGGTGACGCTGGCCGGTCTCGAGGCCCGCGAGGTCGATTACATCGCCCGCATCCGCAACAACGCCGTGCTCGATGCAATGGCCCAGCCCCACCTCAAACGGCCACCCGGGCGGCCACCTGAAAAGCCGCGGGTGTGGTGTCACGAATATCGTTACCAGGCCCAATCCTGGGACCGTGCCCGGCGGGTCGTGCTGGTGGTGCTGGAACAACCCGATGATCTGTTTCTGCATCACTTCTGGCTGATCACCAACATGCCCCCGGGCCGCTATGACGGCGAACAACTGCTGGCGCTGTATCGCCAGCGCGGCAAGGCCGAGGCTCATATGGGCGAGTTGATGGATGTGCTCAATCCCGCGTTGTCGGCAAGCCCCCCGCCCCTGGCATGAGGCCGACACGTATCAACCGGCGCTGACCGAGGCCGGTGTGTATCGCAACAACGAAACGCTGTTTCTATTGCACCTGCTTGCCTATCAGGTCTTGCATGCCGGACGAGCGATCATGGAGCACGCGTCGGGTCAGGGCTGGAGCCTCAGGCGTTTCCGTGAGCGCCTGCTGCGGGTCGCCGCACGGGTGGTCAGCAAAAGCCGACGTCTGACCTTCGTCATCGCATGGAATGCGGCCGGTGACTGGAGCCGTTTCTGGCGCAAACTGCAGCGCTACCGATTCTCGCCCGGATAGCGCGCGAGCCCCATTGCATTGCGGCGCGGTCGCGCCAAGGCAGACTACATCTACGCTAAAGCGACTGCTTCTCATTCGCGCACAAATCGCGTCCGATCGTCCACTCGAAACCGTCGGCAAGCACCCATCGCCCGAAACCCGCGCGCGCACTCCGAAATTGGTCAAACTTTATACAAATATTGCGAAAAAGCGTGGCCTGATGAATAATCCGGGCTCAGCCAGGATCTATGTTCGGATACGAATTGCATTTGAAGCCTCCTATCTGTTCACTTAGCGCTCCCCTCACAACATGGTACGCAATAAGATTGCTCGTATCAATGCCCAGTTATGTCAATCAGATCACTCATTATCGAATTTGTTGAGACTTGGATTATCCCAGAACTAGGTAGTAGCCGAAGCGCTGCGCGAGCTGACCGGCACGATGTTCGAGGCGTTCCGGCCGCTGGAGCAGGAACTGCCGCTGAACCCGCCCAGCCCGGCCGATCCGCAGGACTGGGTGCGCGTCGCACTGGACAACAACCCCGATCTGCTGGCCGCGCGCCAGGCCGTCGAAGTCGCCGACGCCGACGTGCGCATCGCCCGTGCCGGTCACCTGCCGACCCTCGACCTGACCGGCAACCTCAATCGCAACATCAACAATTCGCTGCCACTGCTGGTTGCCGAGCAGCGGCAGGGCACAGTGTCCCAGGAAACCGACGCCTGGCAGCTCAACCTGCTGCTCAACATCCCGATCTTTTCCGGGCTGGCGGTGCAGTCGCAGACCCGCCAGGCGCGCGCCAACCGGCGTGTGGCCACCGAGGAACTGGACTTCAACCAGCGCCAGGTCGTGCGCCGGACCGAGAATGCCTATCGCGCCATCATGGCCGGCATCCGCCAGGTCCAGGCGCTGGAGCAGGCGCTGATCTCGGCTGAAAGCGCGCTGGAAGCCACCAACGCCGGCTTCGAAGTCGGCACCCGCACCATCGTCGACGTGCTGCTGGCCGAACAGCGCTTCTTCCAGGCCCAGCGCGACCACTCGCGGGCGCGCCACCAGTTCATCGTCGACAACCTCAGCCTTCAACGCGCGGCCGGCACGCTGACGCCGGAAGACCTGGAAGTCGCCAACCGCCTGCTGTCGGGCGAAGAGCGCGGCTGAAACGAGTTTGTATCGTCGTTCCTGATTCGGTATGTATCTCAGCCAATCACCAGCGAGGCCGGCTGGAGTGCCTGGCGGACAGTGGCGAGTCAGCCTTCCGGCCCATGGGCTCGTTCATCCAGCCACGGCTCCAGCAATTCAATCGTGCGATGCAGCGCGCCGCGTTGCGATTCGACGAAGGCGCTGGCGTTTTCCGCCAGTTGCCGGGCATGGTCCGGGTCTTCGAAAACCTTCGCCAGCCGCTCGGCCAGCTCGATCCCGGATTCCACCCGCACCAGTCCATGCGCCGCTTCGAGGCCGTCCGCCGCGGCTTGCTGCTCGGCAGTATGAATACCGGTCAGGATCGGCTTGCCGGTCAGCGCCGGCTCGATCAGGTT
>SR_TP_S13solDRAFT_1000147_pt1 | contig 37174 bp, 33 predicted proteins | sample SodReaTP_S13sol_FD_11159 | JGI IMG/M metagenome (IMG submission 11159)
GACCCACGAGAATTCCTACCCTACGACGGCGTCCATACCTTCGAGATCAAGCGCGCTCGACTGATGCAGCATTATCGCGAGGGCTACCACACAGTGGTCCTCGTCTTCTTCTGGCACCTCTACCACCTGATCACCTTCTGGAAACTGCCCTTCCGGCTGGCCACCTGGGAATACCACCAGAGCCGCGCGCCCATCCCACCCGACATACAGGCCTGGTCCGAACCCATCCCGGAGCACGCGTGGGCCAAGCCCAACCCCAAACTGGAGGCCGCCGCCCAGCGCATGGCGCAGGCCGGAGCACAGAACCCCGACATCAAACTCCCAGAACTGCTCGCCGCCGGCATCGCCGATTGGCACCCGGACCACGGCAGCGGCAGCGGCAACGGCAACGAGCGGACCCCACGGAAGAAACTGGGCTAACGGCAGGAATCAGATCATCGAGGAGGGAGCTGGCAACGGCCTGCTCTTGCCGTTGCTGTCCACGTGGGAGATCAACTCCGTGGCGCAGCTGCAGCCCAAAGGCACCTGCGCGGGCTGCTGGCAGCGGCTACGGAACGCTTACGATCTTGAGGGCACGCGCCACCACACGGTGGCACGTGAGGTAACACCTGCCACTACCATGTGGCGGCGCAAGAAGGCCAGACCCTTCGGTTGCTGGTGACTCGTTCAATGGGACACGCGAAGCTCTTCGACCGCATCGAGCAGGTCCGCCGCCTGCGTTTCCATTTCCACGGACTCTTCCCGCAGGTCCACGCTCAACACTTCATCAAGCAGCCCCTGCTCTCCGCCACTGAGCAGAATGTCACCGGGCTCCACCACCTCGGTCACCTCGTTGCGCTCCAAAGTCAGCCTGGCACGGAAGGTCTCCATGTCGATGAGCTCATCCTCGATAATCCAGGCATTGTCGACAACGACCGCGCGTTCATTCAGCTCGATGTCATCGGCATGGGGTGCGAGTTCCTGCGGTATTTCTTGCTCTCCGGCCGCTGCTGCCATTGAGACCGCGAACGCAACTGCGACAACGACCGGGGTTACGAACCGATTGCATTTCATCATGCCGCCTCCTTGCTCAGCCCCATTCCACTTGTTGCAAGGCCGACCCGGGACTCAAGGGCCAGTCTTGTACTTGTAATCCTGCTTTTGGCTTCATGGCGGTCCAGGTACGAGATGTCCTGGGGGGGTACGTCTGCCCCCGGCATCGCTCGTGCCCCGCACCCAGTCAACGATACGCCCCATCCCGGCCACGACATTGGGGCAGCAATGTTCGAGAAATTCCTCGGAGAGCTTCCCCGAGGGCTCCGCCGCCGCCGCGGTAAGCACCCGGGCACCATCGAAGTCCACGTAGGCCAGCCGGGCCGACAGCTCGTCCTCCGGGCGACCAAACGCACTGCCCGGCAACAGCGCCACGCCGGTCTCCTGCAACAGCCGATTGCAGAGTGTCGGCGCACTGTGGATGCCGCGCGCCGCCAACCGCTCGCGCTGCGGGCTGAAGTCGGGGAACAGGTAGAACCCGCCAACCGGGCGGGGCGTGGGCAGGCCTGCCCGATCAAGGCGCCGCCAGCAATACTGGCCCAGCGCCTGCAACACCCGCCGGGACTGTTGCAGGTACTGTTCAATCTCCAACCCCCCCTGAAAGGCCCGCACCGCCGCGTACTGGATCGGTGAACTCGTGGAGGTGTAGGTCTCACTGGCCACTACCGCCATGGCCTCCAGCAACCAGTGCAGCCCGCGGGGGAACGCGAACGTGCCCAGCCGCCACCCCCCCGCACCGCACCACTTGCTCAGCCCGCTGCTGATGATGGTGCCCTCTGGATAGAAACGGGCCACCGAGACGTGCTGGCCCCGGTGGTGCAGCTCGCCATAGATTTCATCCGAGAGCAAGACCACCCGGTACTTGCGGGCGACCCGGGCCAACGCCCGCAGTTCATCGGCGCTGTAGCTGTCGCCGGTGGGGTTGTTCGGGTAGTTGAGAATCAGGATGCGGGGCCGGGAGGGGTCCTCCGCGCAGAGCTTCTCCAGTTCCTCGGGCAGCAGCCGCCAGTCGTTCTCGTACTGGGTCTGCACCCAGCGGATCTGCCGGCCGATGATGTGCGCCTGGGGCGCATAGGAGACCCAACTGGGGGTGGGAATGACCAGGTCGCCGTAGTAGACCAACTGCAGGATGAACATCAGCTCCTTGGAGCCCGGGCCGATCAGCACATCCTCGGCCGACAGCTCCACGCCCTGGCTGCGCCGGTGGTACTCGGCCACCGCCTCGCGCAGGTTGCGCAGGCCCTCCACCGGCAGATAGTCCTTCTGGTGGGCGTTGGCCTTGAGTTCGGACTCCACCGGCGCCGGCACCGGAAAGGGTGACTGGCCCAGGCCGAAGCGGTAGACGTGGCGCCCCTGCGCGGTCAGGGCCGCGCTGCGTTGATTGATGGCGAGGGTGGCGGACTGCCCCAGCCCAGGGACGTTGAGGTTGAGGTGAATCTCCGGGGCGTGGCTACGGCGACCGGTGGCTTCAGCGTTCGGCGGCACTGCAGTTTCCTCCAGTCCTGAAGGCAAATGGATCGGGGGCTCCCCGATGCACACGCGCTGACGGGCCGGCGCCCCCTTTCCTTGTTAAGTTAGCTGGTCACGCCGGTCTGTCATGCCTCGGTCCTTATCGCGCGCGGTTGGGGCCGGCACGCTTCCTGCTATTTTCGGGTCATAGCGGGCACCGTGGTCCGCACCCGCCCGGAAAGACCGACAGGACCGAGGCCGCACCTGAGACCAAGGAGCCAGCGATGAACCAACCCCCCATCGAAGGCGTGCTGCTGGATATCGGCGGCGTGCTCTACCAAGGTGCAGATGCCCTTCCCGGTGCACCGGAAGCGATGCAGCGCCTGCGGGCCAGCGGGCTGCCGCTGCGCTTCGCCACCAATACCAGTCGCTCCACCCGCGCCGCCGTGGCGGAAAAGCTGGGGCGGCTTGGCTTTGACGTGGCAGCCGAGGAGATATTCACCGCACCGCTCGCCGCGGTGCAGACCATTCGCCAGCGGGGCCTGCGGCCGCTGCTGCTGGTCCACCCGGATCTCGGCCCCGATCTCACCGGCTTCCCCGAGGGCCCACCCGACGCCGTGCTCATCGGCGACGCCGGTGAGTACCTCGATTACCGGGGCCTGAACCGGGCCTTCCGGCTGCTGATGGATGGCGCACCGCTGCTCGCACTGGCGCGCAACCGCTACTTCCGGGAGCAGGACGGGCTGTCGCTGGACGTGGGCCCGTTCGTGGCGGCGTTGGAGTATGCCAGCGGCGCGGCCGCGGAGGTTTACGGCAAACCCGCCCCTGACTTCTTCCGCAAAGCGGCGGAGGCCATCGGGGTAACCCCGGAGCGGGTGCTGATGGCGGGTGATGACGTGGAATCCGACGTGATCGGCGCCCTGGACGCCGGCCTGCAGGCGGCCCTGGTGCGTACCGGCAAGTTCAGTGCGGAGGACGAAACCTCCCTCGCCGGCCGCGCCCCGGTGCTGCAGGACTTCCCGGCGCTGGTGGACTGGCTTCTCGCCGCCGGGGACGAGAACGGCTAGTGGCCGGCGCCCAGGTTCTCCATCACCCGCCGCAGATAGTCCGCGGTGAGCAGCTTCACGCCCATCCGGTTGCCCAGCTTGCGCATGCCCTCGTCGGCGCTGACCAGTTCTGCATCCAGTTCCATGGCCAGCAACACCGCGTCCACGTCCTCGCGGGAGTCCACCAGCCCCTTCCGCATGGCCTCGCGGTAACGCTCGCGCAGGCTGGCGATCAACTCGGGGCGCATGTCGGCCGCGGCCCCCGCCTGGCGGGTATGCTCCTCGGCGATGCGCAGGCCGCGGTCGATGCGGCCGCGCAGTTCGTAGATGAACTCGTAGAGGATCTCCGCCGGGATGGTCATGCTGAACCGGCGCGGGGACCGGACCCATACCTCGGTCTCGAAATCCGCCGCCATCTCGGCGAGATCGCGCATGCGCCGGAACTCGTCGTACACCGACAGCGGCATGTAGAACTCCGCCGGCGAGCGCCGGGCCAGATGCAGGAAGGTCTGCACCCCGGCCAGCGGGTCCTCTCCGAACTGCACGGCGCAGTGCGGATTGGTGAAAACGCTGGTGTCCAGCACGAATCGGCGCATGGTGGCACTCCCTGTGGTCCTTGCCCTGATGATCCGCCGCGCCGCCAGCCGGGTCAATCCGTGCCGTGGCGCTGTCGCGGCCTCACGCCAGCCAGATAAGGGTAGCCATGCGCCCGGTCTCGCCATCGCGGCGGTAGGAGAATAAGCGAGCAGCTTCCGTGTGAGTGCAGTGATCACCGCCGTACACGGCGCGTACCCCGGCAGCGGCCAGGCGGCGGGCGGCCAGGGCGTAGAGGTCGGCCCGCCAACGGCCCTCCTGGTCCTCGCGGAAACAGGGGCCGGCCCCCTCGTCCCGGGCCAGGAAGGCCTGGCGCACCTCCGCCCCCACCTGGAAGGCCTCGGGGCCAATGGCCGGGCCCAGCCAGGCCATCAGGCCTTCCGGGCCGCCCAGCGCCGCGACCCCGGTCTCCAGCATCCCGCCGGCCAGGCCGCGCCAGCCGGCGTGCAGCGCCGCCACCCGCGTCCCGTCCTGGTCGCAGAGCAGCACCGGCAGACAGTCGGCGGTCAGGATGGCGCAGACCACCCCACGCCGGTCCGTGAAGCTGCCATCCGCTTCCGGCACACCGGTCGCCCGGTGCGCCGCCACCACGGCCGTGCCGTGCACCTGCTTCAGCCATACCGGCGCCCCCGGCAAGTCCGCCGCCAAGGCGAGGCGGTGGCGGTTTTCCGCAACGCAGGCCGGTGCATCGCCGGTATGCCCCCCCAGATTAAGGCTATCGTAGGGGGGTGGGCTGACCCCGCCCGCGCGGGTGGTGGTCAGTGCCCGTACTCCGGGCGGCGCCGGCCAGTCGGGCCGTATGAAATCCAGTTCGCTCATGCCATCCATCATCGGCCATTGCGTTGCCGACGCCAAGCCGCAGCAACGCCCATGGTTGAAAAGCCCGGCGCGCTCCCCCATCTGTTAGTGCAAAGGCATTGACGGGTGACTCACACCCCGGAGCAAGAGGATTCATCATGCGGCAGGACAAACTGACCACGAAATTCCAAATGGCCATCGCCGACGCGCAGAGCCTGGCGGTGGGCCGCGATCACCAGATGATCGAGCCGGTCCACCTGATGGCCGCGCTGCTCGACCAGGAGGGCGGTGTCGGCCAGCTGTTCTCGCGCGCCGGCGTGAACATCAACCAACTGCGCACGGAGCTGGGCCGGGCCCTGGACCGGCTGCCCACGGTAGAGGGCAGCGCCGGCGAGGTACACCTCTCCAACGAGCTGGGCCGGCTGCTCAACCTCACCGACAAACTGGCCCAGAAGCGCAAGGACCAGTACATCTCCAGCGAGCTGTTCGTACTGGCTGCGGTGACCGACAAGGGCCAGCTGGGCGAACTGCTGCGCGGCGCCGGCGCCACCAAGGAGGCGGTGGAGAAGGCCATCGAGGAGCTGCGCGGCGGCCAGTCGGTGGACGACCCCAACGCCGAGGACCAGCGCCAGGCCCTGGAGAAGTACACCATCGACCTCACCGAGCGGGCCGAACAGGGCAAGCTGGACCCGGTGATCGGCCGGGACGAGGAGATCCGCCGCACCATCCAGGTACTCTCCCGGCGCACCAAGAACAACCCCGTGCTCATCGGCGAGCCCGGCGTCGGCAAGACCGCCATCGCCGAGGGCCTGGCCAACCGCATCATCAACGGCGAAGTGCCGGAGGGGCTGAAGACCAAGCGCATCCTCTCCCTGGACATGGCCGCGCTGATCGCCGGCGCCAAGTACCGGGGCGAGTTCGAGGAGCGGCTGAAGGCCGTGCTCAATGACCTGGCGAAGCAGGAGGGCCAGATCATCCTCTTCATCGACGAGATCCACACCATCGTCGGCGCCGGCAAGGCCGAGGGCGCCATGGACGCGGGCAACATGCTCAAGCCCGCCCTCGCCCGGGGCGAGCTGCACTGCATCGGCGCCACCACCCTGGACGAGTACCGCAAGCACATCGAAAAGGACGCCGCCCTGGAGCGCCGCTTCCAGAAGGTGCTGGTGGACGAGCCCTCCGTGGAGGACACGGTGGCCATCCTGCGCGGCCTCAAGGAGCGCTACGAGGTGCACCACGGGGTGGAGATCACCGACCCGGCCATCGTGGCGGCGGCCCAACTCTCCCACCGCTACATCACCGACCGGCAACTGCCCGACAAGGCCATCGACCTGGTGGACGAAGCGGCCAGCCGCATCAAGATGGAGATCGACTCCAAGCCCGAGGAGATGGACCGCCTGGAGCGGCGGCTGATCCAGCTCAAGATCGAGCGCGAGGCCCTGGCCAAGGAGGAGGACGACGCCTCCCGCAAGCGCCTGGACGCGCTGGAGGGCGAGATCAACGAGCTGGAGGACGAGTACAAGGCGCTGGAAGAGATCTGGAACTCCGAGAAGGCGGCCGTCGAAGGCGCCCAGAGCATCAAGGAGCAACTGGAGCGTGCCCGACAAGAGCTGGATACCGCCCGCCGGGCCGGCGACCTGGGCCGCATGTCGGAGCTGCAGTACGGCCGCATCCCGGAGCTGGAACGCCAGCTCGACCTGGCCCTGCAGGCGGAGATGCACGACACCCAGCTGCTACGCACCAGCGTGGGCACCGAGGAGATCGCCGAGGTGGTCTCGCGCTGGACCGGCATCCCGGTGAACAAAATGCTGGAGGGCGAGCGCGACAAGCTGCTGCGCATGGAGGACGAGATCCGCAAGCGCGTGGTGGGTCAGGATGAGGCGGTCGGTGCGGTGGCCAACGCCATCCGCCGCTCCCGCGCCGGGCTGTCCGATCCCAACCGGCCCAACGGCTCCTTCCTCTTCCTGGGCCCCACCGGCGTGGGCAAGACCGAGCTGTGCAAGGCGCTGGCGAGCTTCCTCTTCGACACCGAGGAGGCCATGATCCGCATCGACATGTCGGAGTTCATGGAGAAGCACGCCGTGGCCCGGCTGATCGGCGCGCCCCCCGGCTACGTGGGCTACGAGGAAGGCGGCTATCTCACAGAGCATGTCCGCCGTAAGCCCTACTCCGTGATCCTGCTGGACGAGGTGGAGAAGGCCCACGCGGACGTCTTCAATGTCCTGCTGCAGGTGCTGGACGACGGCCGCCTGACCGACAGCCACGGCCGCACCGTGGACTTCCGCAATACGGTCATCGTCATGACCTCCAACCTGGGTTCGGAGGTAATCCAGTCCATGGCCGGGGAGGAAAACTACGACCAGATGCGCGCCTCGGTGATGGAGATCGTCGGCACCCACTTCCGCCCGGAGTTCATCAACCGGGTGGACGAAGTCGTGGTCTTCCACCCCCTGGGCCGCGAGCACATCCGCTCCATTACCGACATCCAGCTACGCCAGCTCAACGCCCGCCTGGCGGACAAGGAATTGGCGCTGGAGGTCTCCGACGCGGCCAAGGACCAGTTGGGCGAGGCCGGCTTCGACCCGGTGTACGGGGCACGGCCCCTCAAGCGGGTATTGCAGCAACGGCTGGAGAACGCCCTGGCCCAGCGGATACTGCGTGGGGAGTTCATGCCTGGGGATAGTATTCGCGTGGATACCGACGGGGACGGCCTGGCCTTTGTCAAAGGGGCGACGGTTGTCAGTGAGGCTTGAGGTTAGTCCCTGCGGGTGGCAGTAACGCCCTCCGGGTCGGGCCTGGATTACGGCCCCCGCCTTACCGGGTACCGAGCAACACATGGCACTGGCAGCCCCCGATCTTCGGATCGGGGGCTTTTTCGTGGGACCGTTTGAACGGCAGGGCTGGGCGTGATGTACTTAGCATGTGGGTGGCGTGTCCGACGCGGTGCTTGCAGGGTAAGGCAGCACGCATGGCCGGGGGAGCGGGTGAACATTGCTAACAATACAGTGCCTTGGGGCCATCCCCAGGGGGTAGGAATTAGAAATACGGCTTATGTATATGTCGATTCCGGCAGAGGCTGTAGATTCAACTGTTAGCTGTATTACCCCTTGGGAGCTGTTTTGATGGATTCGGGCGACACAGTTGGACTGGTTTTTGACACCGTGAAGGAATCACGTGGACCAAGATTGTTCGTCGAGTATCAGCCGGCCAATGAAACGATGCCATTTGCTTCCTTGTTTTTGGTGTATGCGGAGCACGACGAGGGGCTGGAGGTCATCGCAGATCGAATTAGAGAGGAGGCGTTGCAATGGTTCCGACGCTTCCCGATTCCACTTGTCGCATCAGCAGTTGATAGCGTTGATGACCCAATAGATGTATCAGGGGGTGACGACCGGAGGGATCTTCTGGTGTACGCACGCGCTGGTAAGATTGTCACCGAGTGGGGGCGGCTAGGCGAGTTTTCGATGCCATCATTTGATGCGAGCCCAGATAATCTATTAAAGATTTACTCGTCGATTGATCACAGCACAAAAGAGCAAAGGCGACAAAAGGCCGACAAGAAGCTTCTGGAGCAGCGGAGTGGTGTGCGAATTATCATCGCCTTTTTGTTTTTCCGTCGAGCGGTGGTCCCAGCAGGCGTGGCTTTAGCGTTCTACCTACATCCAGTTCTTGGCTTCCTTGGGTTGCTCGGTACGTTGGCTGATGCCGCAATTGGCGGCCTGAGGGTCTTGGGTTACCTGCCCAAGAGCAAGAAAGAAAAGCAGGCAGAGGAAAAGCGGCGGAAAATGGAGCATCATGATTACCATTGTCAGCTTAACCCGAGGGGTTTCGCTGCTCTCAAGGCTGAAAATCTTGGAGAAAGCCTGAGAGAAAAGGCCCGGCAAGAAGCCAGAGATCTCCACGATGAAAACAGATAGCCAAGCCATTCATCCGACGCTCGTACCTCGCGCGGCTGATGGCAGGCGTTGGGCACCTAGGGCAAGCTTTCCGCGAGCCACAGGCTAGAACACCTATAATCAAGGAGATCTCTAAGTCAACATGAGACTAATGACCGAAACACGACAATCCGAAGCCCCTCAGCCCTGTGGCGAAGTTGTTGATTTATTTTGTGGTGTAGGTGCGTTGAGTCACGGCTTGCGAAATGCCGGGTTAAAAATATTGGCCGGATATGATGTGGATTCTCGCTGCAAGTACGCATTTGAGACAAATAATTCAGCGAACTTTTACTCGCGAGACGTAGGAAAACTGACCGCAACTGAGTTAAAGAGTCATTTCAGTGGAGATGTGCCATCAGTACTAGCGGGATGCGCCCCGTGCCAACCGTTTTCTACATACAAACAAAGGTATGGGGAAGACCCTCAATGGGGGCTTGTGCATAAGTTCGCTGAACTCGCAGTACAGGTACACCCCGATTTCGTAACCATGGAAAATGTTCCTGCGCTTTTGAGATACAAGAAAGGAATAGTCTTTGAAAGCTTTTGCAAGAGCCTTACCGATGCCGGTTACAAAGTCGATTGGGTAGTAGCAAGATGTGAAGAGTTTGGAGTGCCTCAAAGGCGTAGGCGATTGGTCGTTATCGCATCAAAGGAAGGTCAACATTGTCCTTTAAACCCAACTCACACGGCAGCCGTGACCGTTCGTGATGCAATTTCCGGTCTAAGCAGATTGAATGCTGGCGAGTCTGACCCAAAGGACCCACTCCATACCGCAGCAGCTTTGTCTGAAATCAATTTACGTCGAATACGCGCCTCTGAGCCTGGTGGGACGTGGCGTGACTGGCCAGAAAGCCTTCGTGCGCCATGTCATCGACGCACAACTGGCAAAACTTACCCAGGCGTGTACGCCAGAATGACGTGGGAAGAGCCCGCGCCGACGATGACAACACAATGTTATGGGTATGGGAATGGCAGATTTGGGCACCCTGAGCAAGATCGTGCCATTTCGTTACGGGAAGCAGCAATTTTGCAATCGTTCCCTGCAGAGTATGAGTTTTTGCCCCCCAATGAACGACATTCGTTCGCTGAGTTAGGTCGATGGATTGGAAACGCTGTTCCAGTCAAATTAGCCGAGGCTATAGGCCGATCTATTGCGCAATCTAGAATAATCGGCGGTGAAGTTCATGGCAGATAAGGCAGGCTTCAATTTTGAAATTTCCTTAAGTGTGTTGAACCATCTTGGTCGCAACCTATATCGGAATTTCATCACTGTCCTTGGGGAGGCGATCTCCAACGCATGGGATGCCGACGCTAAGAATGTTTGGATAGATATTGATCGTGAAAGCTCCACTTTCTCGATTCGCGATGATGGAATCGGCATGGATGCGGATGATTTTCAGAATAAATTTCTCAAGATTGGCTATTCCAAGAGAAAAGATGGCGGCATGAAATCGAGGGGGGAAAGACCATTCATCGGAGCAAAGGGAATAGGAAAGTTGGCTTTGCTCTCCTGTGCTAGGCGTGTTTCGGTGTTCAGCCGTAAGGAAGGTACGAACTATGTTGGCGGGCTTATTGACAACTCCGATTTGGATCACGCAATTCAGAGTGATTTGACACCCGACAAGTATCCGTTGGAAGGCTTGGACTTCGATCTGATCAATAGCATCGCTGACGAGCATCCCCATGGGACTGTTATAGTCTTTGAGGAAACCAAGGAGACAATCAGGAATTCAATTGCTCACATAAAGAAAATGCTTGCGCTCAGTTTTAGGTTCACGCTGATCGATGAAGATTTTTCTATCTATGTTAACGATGAAGAAGTTTCGATTCGAGACCTTGATGAATTGGTGAAGAAGACGGAGTTCTTGTGGGACATTAATGATTGTCAGGATGACTTCATTGCGACGTTGTCAACTCTGAAGCACGAGAAAATCAATCTGACAACTGCGCTCGATATTTCTGGCTTTGTCGCATCCGTTGAACTGCCTCGTCACCTAAAAATAACTGGTACAGAAGAGCGTGCGACCGTTGATCTCTTCGTGAATGGACGGTTACGAGAAAAGAATCTTCTACGCCATATACCTACCCAGAGGATAGTTGAGAGCTATATTTACGGTCAAATTCATTTTGATGCTTTGGATACTGAGGGCAAGGATCCGTTCACCAGCAGCCGTGAGGGAATCGTTGAAGACGATGAAAATTTTCAAGCGCTTCTGGATTACCTAAAAAGAGATGCGCTTCCTCGCATTTTCGATGATTGGGATAAATATCGATTGAGGCGTGGAGAGGAAGGCGATGTAGAGAACACGCGCAAAACGAAGAAACAGCGGAAGGCTCGCGATCTCTATACCGCCACTCAAGAAGAGTACAGACCAGAGGCCGGCGCGCCCGCTGGGGATCAAGTGGATGCTTGGTTAGACGATCTGAGGGACGACGCGGAATTTAACGTATCGGCGTACGTGGACTGCTTTCTCTCAGAGAATCTGGTTAGGAGATACCTAGATGACAAGCAGGTCACGTTGACTAAGGGTGCCATGAATGAAGCTGCGGAGTGGCGGGAACGTGAGAAAAAGCGGAAAGGCGAAGCGAATATTAGCTTTAAGATTCGCAAGACCAACAGTGAGCTAAGCTATCTAGGCATGGACTATCTAGCGTCCAGTGTTGAAGGCAAGAAGGGTACTGGTAATAGCCAATCTCTTTGGTCCGACGCGATCTCGTATAAGCCCGTAAGAAATGTGGTCGGGCATACCGGCCTTCTTACGGACAACGGCAAATCTCACCTCACATTGACCTACGAAAACATTAAGGCCCGAGTTCGGAAGCTCGTTTCGGGCAACGATGAGAGTTAGTTGAAAGTGGCCCAGCGATTATGCGCAGGCGGCGCCCAACAAATCGTTGCAGCGGACGTTTGACCCGCCACAGATTTTTGCTGCCGCAAAAACGGCGTCGCCTCAAACGCCGCTGAACTCAGGCGTTATACACCGGTGGCGCAGTAAAAAATAACGAAAAATACGATCGAATTTTCAGCGTAGACACGCAATAAGGGCGCAAATGACCACCAACACCACTAACCTCATCAACTTCGTCTTCGAGATCGCCAACAAGCTTCGCGGCCCCTACCGCCCGCCCCAGTATCGAAAGGTCATGCTCCCCATGACGGTACTGCGCCGCCTGGACTGCGTACTGGCCCCCACCAAGGAGCAGGTGCTCAAGGAATACGAAAAGCTCCAGGCTCGTGGCCTGGAAGGCGATGCCCTGCACAAGGTGCTGGCGCGCAAGGCCAGCAAGGGGCGTGAGCACCCGCTCTACAACATCAGCCCCTATACCTTCGACAAACTGCTGGCCGATCCCGAAAACATCGCCACCAATCTGGTCAGCTACCTCAACGGCTTCTCCGAGTCCGCCCGGGTGATCTTCGAGGCCTTCGGCTTCGAGGCCGAGATTGAGAAGCTGGACAAGAACAACCGGCTCTACCTGGTGGTCAAGGCCTTCGCGGACCCCCGTATCGACCTGCACCCGGACCGGGTCAGCAACCACGACATGGGTTATGTCTTCGAAGAGCTGGTCCGCAAGTTCAACGAACAGGCCAACGAGGAGGCCGGGGACCACTTCACCCCCCGCGAAGTGATCCGCCTGATGGCGCACCTGCTCTACACCGAGGACGAGGAGGTCTACACCCCCGGCATCGCCCGCACCATCTACGACCCCACCGCCGGCACTGGCGGCATGCTGTCGGTATCCGAAGAGTACATCACCGAACAGAACCCCCAGGCCCACCTGGAGCTGTTCGGCCAGGAGTACAACGAAGAGTCCTGGGCCATCTGCCGCTCCGACCTGCTCATCAAGGACGAACCGGTGGACAACATCGCCTTCGGCGACACCCTGGGCGACGGCGAAACCGGCGACGGCCATCCGGACAAGACCTTCCACTACATGCTGGCCAACCCGCCCTTCGGCGTGGAGTGGAAGCCGCAGGAAGACTATGTAAAGAAGGAGCACAAGGAACTGGGCTTCAACGGCCGCTTCGGCCCCGGCCTGCCGCGCATCAACGACGGCGCCACCCTCTTCCTGTTGCACATGCTCAGCAAGATGAAGCCCTGCCCCGAGCAGGGCGGCGAGGGCTCGAAGATCGCCATCGTCTTCAACGGCTCGCCCCTGTTCAACGGCGAACCCGGCCCCAGCGAGAGCAACATCCGCCGCTGGATCATCGAGAACGACTGGCTCGACGCCATCATCGCCCTGCCGGACCAGCTCTTCTACAACACCGGCATCTACACCTACATCTGGCTGGTCACCAACCGGAAGCCGGCCGAGCGCAAGGGCAAGGTGCAGCTCATCGACGGCACCCGCCACTACCGCAAGATGAAGAAGAGCCTGGGCAACAAGCGCAACGAGCTGGGCGACAACCACATCGAGGCACTGACCCGCCTCTACGCCCAGTTCACCGACGGCGCCGCCTGCCGGGTGGGCGGCAACGGCGAGCAGACCGAGCGGGTCTGCTCGAAGGTCTTCGACAACCGCGACTTCGGTTATCTGAAAGTCACCGTGGAACGCCCCCTGCGGCTCAACTTCCAGGCCAGTGCCGAACGCATCGAACGCCTTTGGCAGGAGACCGCCTTCGTCAATCTCGCCAAAAGCAAAAAGCGCAAGAACCCGACCGAGATGGAGGCCGAGGTGAAGGCCGGCGAGGCCACCCAGCAGCGAATCATCGGCATTCTCCAGGGAATGGATGACCAGCTCCACACCGACCGCGCCGAGTTTGAACCGCTACTCAAGGCCGCCTTCAAGGACGCCGGCGAAAAACTGCCCGCACCCATCAAGAAGGCCATCCTCAACGCCCTGTCCGAGCGCGACCCCGAGGCCGCCATCTGTCGGGACCGCAAGGGCCAGCCGGAGCCGGATACCGAACTGCGCGACACCGAAATCATCCCGCTGCCCGCCGATATTCCCCTGCCGCTGCCCATCGGTTATGACAAGGACGCCAACAACAGCCAATTGCTGGAGCTGGTCCACGACCACTGCGAGGGCTACCTGGCCCGCGAAGTGCTGCCCTTCGTCGAGGACGCCTGGATCGATCACGGCAAGACCAAGGTGGGCTACGAGATCCCCATCAACCGGCATTTCTACGTCTACGAGCCGCCCCGGCCGCTGGAGGAGATCGAGCAGGATATCCAGAGTCTGGAGGGCGAGATCCTGGAGATGCTGAAAAAGGTGACGGCATGAGTGCGGGCGAGCTGATCCTCTACCGCAGCGAGGATGGCCGGGCGGAGATTCAGCTCCGCGTCGAAGGGGACACCGTCTGGCTGACCCAGGCGGAGATGGCCGAGCTGTTCCAGACCTCAGTGCCCAACATCAACACCCACGTCAAGAACATCCTGGAAAGCGGTGAACTGTCCGGTCAGGCAACTATTAAGGAACACTTAATAGTTCGTCAGGAAGGGGCGCGGCAGGTGCGGCGGAAAGTCAGTGTCTACAGCCTGCCCATGATCCTGGCCGTGGGCTACCGGGTGCGCTCCCCCCGGGGCACCCAGTTCCGCCAGTGGGCCACCGCCCATCTGGAAGAGTACCTGGTCAAGGGCTTTGTCATGGACGATGAGCGCCTGAAGGAGCCCGGTGGCTGGGACTACTTCGATGAGCTGCTGGCGCGCATCCGCGACATCCGCGCCTCGGAGAAGCGCTTCTACCAGAAGGTGCGCGACCTGTTCGCCCTCTCCAGCGACTACCGGCCCGACGACCGCGACGCCAACCTGTTCTTCGCCGAAGTGCAGAACAAACTGCTCTTTGCGGTCACCGGCCACACCGCCGCCGAGATCGTGGTCCGGCGCGCCGATGCCGGTTCGCCCAACATGGCCCTGACCAGTTGGAAGGGCTCGCGGGTGCGCAAGCAGGATGTCACCATCGCCAAGAACTACCTCAGCGCCGACGAGGTGGACACCCTCAACCGTCTGGTGGTGATCTTCCTGGAACAGGCCGAGCTACGCGCCAAGGAGCGCAAGGACCTGACGCTGGACTATTGGCGCAATAATGTGGACCGGCTGCTGGAATTCAATGAACGGCCGATACTCGACGGCGCGGGCAGCATCAGCCGCGACCGCATGGAGCAGATCGCCCACGAGCGTTACGAGCAGTTCGACGCCCAGCGACGGCGGGATGAGGCGCTGGAGGCCGATGCCGAGGAGTTGCGGGAACTGGAGGCGCTGGAGGAGCGGGTCAAGAAGGAGGGTGACAAATGAGCGTTGCCCCCAACATGACTGAGTCGGGTTTGCAGCCGGGCGTGTTCTGGTACGGAAAGTTACCAAGCGACTGGCGGGCCAAGCGGCTGAAGTTTGCTGTTCGCCTCGTATCCGCGAAAGCGGCTTATGGAGACTCCGATCTTCCATACATGGGGCTTGAGCACATTGAGTCTTGGACTGGCCGCTATCTGGAAGATGAAGAGGCCTCACCCGATGGTGTCGTCAGCCACTTTGAGCCGGGCGATGTATTGTTTGGAAAGCTCAGACCCTACTTGGCCAAGGTCCATCTCGCACAGCATCGTGGCGTTTGCTCAACCGAAGCCTTGGTGCTGAGAGCATCCGAAGAGCTATTGCCCGAGTATCTCCGGTACTTTCTGGTTTCCCCGGTCACAATCGAGAACATCAACTCTTCGACCTATGGAAGCAAGATGCCAAGGGCAGCCTGGGATTTCATCGGCAACCAGCTTCAGCCGCTACCACCGTTGGAAGAGCAACGAAAAATCGCCGCCTTCCTCGACCGCAAGACCGCCGAGATCGACACGCTGATCGCCAAAAAGCGACGCCTCCTCGACCGGTTGGCCGAAAAGCGCACCGCCCTGATCACCCACGCCGTCACCAAGGGGCTCAACCCCGATGCCCCCATGAAAGACAGCGGCATCGAGTGGCTGGGGGAGATTCCGGCGCATTGGGAGGTGATGCCCGTCAGGCGATTGGCCAAGCCAGTAAAAAACGCTATTAAGGTGGGGCCATTTGGCAATCAATTGGTACTTAGTGAGATGCTTGCCGGCGATCAAGATGTCTTGGTATTCAATCAGCGATCAGTACTCGATAAGAACTTTTCGAACAACAAGCACACAATATCCGCGGAAAAATTTGTTGAGCTCGCTGCCTTTGAGGTATTCCCGAGAGACCTTCTCATTTCTACAAGAGGAACTATCGGCCGCTGCGCAGTAGCGCCAGACTCGATTCAGAAAGGTGTCTTGCATCCATGCTTGATGAGAATCAGGCTAGATGAGAATTATGTATTGCCGGAGTTTTTGGAGTTTTTGGTTGAAGACAGTCCGATTGCGATAGAGCAGTTGAGGCTAGCCAGCAATTCGACCACTATCGATGTAATTTATTCCAATACACTTAAGGCTGTGAAGGTGCCCATTCCACCCATCGAAGAGCAGGAACAAGTTATATCGGCAATCATGCAATATAACACTGAGATCGACCGGATATCCGAGAAAGTGAAGTTCGCAATTACATCACTCCAAGAATACCGCTCCGCCCTGATCACCAACGCCGTTACCGGCCAGATCAAGGTGGCCTGACTGGGGAATCTCATGCACCAGGAAATCTACTTCGAACAGGCCATGGAGCAGTCGCTGATCGAGCATGGCGGCTACGAGAAAGGCGACGCATCCGGCTTCGACCCGGCCCGGGCGCTGTTTCCCGATGAGGTGATTGCGTTTGTCGAGACCAGCCAGCCCACGCGCTGGCAATCGCTGGTCACGCTGCACGGCGGGCAGGCAAGGGAGGTGTTGCTGGGCGCGCTGGTCAAGGAGCTGGCCTCCAAGAACGCCCTGCATGTACTGCGCCACGGCTTCAAGTGTTTCGGCAAGACCTTCCGGCTGGCCTATTTCGCGCCCAATACCGGCATGAACCCGGAGGCGGCCACGGCCTATGGTCACAACCGCCTGCGGGTGACCCGGCAGGTGCATTTCAGCGAGAAACAGCCGAAGAAGTCGCTGGACATGGTGCTATCGGTCAACGGCCTGCCGGTGGTCACACTGGAGCTGAAGAACCCCATGACCGGGCAGACGGTGGACGACGCCATGGGCCAGTACCGGCGCGACCGGGACCCGGCCGAGCCCATCTTCCGCTTCAAGGAGCGGGCCCTGGTCCATTTCGCGGTGGACCCGGATCAGGCCTTCATGACCACCCGCCTGGCCGGGGACGACACCCGCTTTCTGCCCTTTAATCGCGGCCACGACTTCGGCGCCGGCAACCCGCCCGCCGAGGCCGGCGGTTATCGCACCGGCTATCTGTGGGAACAGGTGCTGACCCGTGACAGCCTGATGGACATCCTCGCCCGCTTTCTCCATCTGGAGGTGAGCGAGCGCAAGGTGACCACCAAAAAGGGCGTCAAGCGCCACAGGAAGGAAGCGCTGATCTTCCCCCGCTACCAACAGCTCGATGCGGTGCGCCGGCTGATCGACTCGGCCCGCGACCAGGGGCCGGGGCACAACTACCTGGTGCAGCATTCGGCCGGCTCGGGCAAGTCCAACTCCATCGCCTGGCTGGCCCACCGCCTCTCCAGCCTGCACGACGCCGATGACAACAAGGTCTTCGACACGGTGGTCGTGATCACCGACCGCCGGGTACTGGACCAGCAGTTGCAGAGCACCATCTACCAGTTTGAGCACAAGCAGGGGGTGGTGCGGAAGATCGACGAGAACACCCAGCAGCTCGCCCAGGCCCTGTCATCCGGCGTGCCCATCGTCATCTCCACCATCCAGAAGTTCCCCTTCATCACCCAGGCCATGGACACCCTGGCGAAGAAGGGCGAGGCGGTGGCACTGAACACCGGCGGCAAGCGCTTCGCGGTGATCGTGGACGAGGCCCACAGCTCCCAGTCCGGCGAGACGGCCATGGAGCTGCGCAAGGTGCTCAACCACGACGGCATCGAGTCGGCCATTGCCGAGGAGTTTCTGGACGTGGAGGAGGAAGACCTGTCCCAGGAGGCGCGCCGGGCGCTGTTCAAGGAGATGCTCAAGCGCCCACGTCAGCCCAACATCAGCTTCTTCGCCTTTACCGCCACGCCCAAGTTCAAGACCCAGGCGGTGTTCAACGAGCCCGGCCCGGACGGCCAGCCACCGTTTCATCTCTACTCCATGCGCCAGGCCATCGAAGAAGGCTTCATCATGGATGTGCTGGAGCACTACACCTATAAGACCTACTACGGCCTGATCAAGTCCATCGAGGACGATCCGCAGGTGCCCAAGCGCAAGGCGGCCCGGGCGCTGGCGCGCTTCATGTCGCTGCACCCGCACAACATCGCCCAGAAGGTGGAGGTGATCGTCGAGCATTTCCGCCACAACACCCGTCATCGCATCGGTGGCCGGGCCAAGGCGATGGTGGTGACCGCCTCGCGCCTGCACGCGGTGCGCTACAAGCAGGCCTTCGACCGGTACATCAAGGACCACGGCATCACCGGCATCCGCTCGCTGGTGGCCTTCTCTGGCAGTGTCACCGATCCGGATTTCCCCGATCAGTCCTACACCGAAGTGGGCATGAACGAGGGCGTCAAGGAGACGGAGCTGCCGGACCGCTTTGCCTCCGAGCACTACCAAGTGCTGCTGGTGGCGGAGAAGTACCAGACCGGCTTCGACCAGCCGCTACTGCACACCATGTACGTGGATCGGCGGCTGGCCGGGATTCAGGCGGTGCAGACCCTCTCCCGCCTGAACCGGACGGCCCCCGGCAAGGAAGACACCTTCGTGCTGGATTTCGTCAACGAGCCGGGGGAGATCCATGAGGCCTTCAAGCCCTACTACGAAGTCACCCCCGCCGGGGAGCCCAGCGACCCCCACCAGCTCTACGACCTGCAACACCGGCTGGAGGAGCACCAGGTCTTCACCGCCGATGAGGTCAATGTCTTCGCCGAGGTGTGGTACAAGAACCGCAACGAACCCACCGCACGGGATCACCAGAAGATCAACGCCATTCTCGATCACGCCGTGGAACGCTACCAGGCGCTGGACGAGGACCACCAGGACCAGTTCAAGGGCCAGCTCGCCAGCTTCCGCAACCTGTACGCCTTCCTGGCCCAGATCATCCCCTACCAGGACAGCGGCCTGGAAAAGCTCTACAGCTACGGGCGCTTTCTACTGCACAAGCTGCCAAGGCGCGCCGACGATACGGTGTTCGAATTGGAAGACGAGGTCTCGCTGAAGTATTACCGGCTGCAAAAGATCAGCGAAGGGGCGATTGATCTGGGCGTGGGTGAGGCTCAACCATTGTATGGCCCCACCGAGGTCGGGACCGGCCGGGCCGAGGAGGACCAGGTGGAGTTGTCCACCCTGGTCGGCAGGCTCAACGAACGATTCGGCACGGAATTTACCCCGGCCGACCAGCTCTTCTTCGACCAGATTGCCGAAAGCGCCGTCGAGAACGACACGCTGCGCGAAGCCGCAAAGGCCAACACCCGCGACAACTTCGCCTACGTCTTCAACCGCATGCTGGAGAACCTGTTCATCGAACGCATGGACGGCAACGAGGAGATCTTCGGGCGACTGATGAACGACGACGACTTCCGCCGGCTGGCGGGGGAGCACCTGCTGGATGAGGTCTACGAGCGCCTGCAGGAGGGCCGGGAAGGGACGAACCAGCCCGCCTCGCGGGGCAGTGCATAATGATACTATAGTATCACTGGTTGATTAGGGGTCGTTCCATGAAAGTTGAGCTCGTTACGAACCTAAAGCGCCAAGCCACGAAGATTCTCGCGGAACTGCGCGCATCGAAGGAGCCGGTACTGATCACTGAGCATGGTCAGCCGTCTGCTTACCTGGTCGATGTGCAGGACTACGAGTTTATGCAGCGCCGGCTTGAGCTGCTTGAAGGGCTCTCAAGGGGTGAGCGCGCTGTACTGGAAGGGAGAACGTACAGCCACAGTGAAGCCAGGGATAAGCTGGGTAAATGGCTGAAATAATCTGGACGGAGCCCGCCCTTCAGGAACTGGATGCCATCGCGGAATACATCGCGCTGGATAATCCGGCGGCGGCAAGCCGTTTGGTCCAGGAGGTATTCGCCAAGGCCACACGCCTGGAAGAGTTCCCCCAATCAGGAAGGATCCCTCCGGAACTGCCCAACTCCGTATACCGGGAATTAGTAATGCCACCGTGCCGGATTTTCTATCGTGAAGACGGGGGGCGAGTTCTTATCCTCTACGTCATGCGGGAGGAACGGCAGCTCCGGGCATACATGCTCGGTGATAACCGCTTTTACTAGCGTGGCGGCCCGCGCCACCGAAGTCCAACACCCGCATTGGGTGCCGGACCACTACACCGGGAGCGACTGACCCGTCTTGGTGTAGGCTGACGCGCAAGGACGAGTAGAGGAGACGGACATGGATGATTTCCGCCAAGCGGCCCTGCGTTGGTTTCAGGACGGAGAGCACCTGTGGCGCGCAAATCGACACGGTGGAGCCAGCCATGCCTTTGGCTTGGCGGCGGAGTGCGCTTTGAAGCATGCGATGACCTCTCTCCCCGGAGGGGAGCGAAAATTGCCCCACAAGCATCTGCCGGAGCTGGCGGATGATACGAGAAAGTGGATTAGGGGACGAACCCAGAAGGGCCTCTATCAACTGCTGAACACCAGCGATTACATGCACGGATGGACGATCGACAACCGCTATTGGGCGGATAGCGAGTTCGAAGGCGCGATGGTTGAAAACCATCGTGAACATGCACGCCGGACCTGTATTGCGGCTCAGCTTGGAGTATGAGCATGGGTAAAGGGCAGAGGAACACCTTTGACCAATGCATTCCACGGATGGTGGCTTCGATCCACAAGGTGCTTCCGGGGGCTGATTTCTCCCGCCTGCGCGTGGTGCGGGACATGCACGGTCGGTTGTACCTTGTCATGCCGGATGACTGGGCCGACGAAGCGCTGACAGCCCTTCGTTCGAGCCTCCTGGAGGCCCTGGGACCCTACAGCCCGGGAGAAGAGAGCGGGGTCGCACGGTGTTCCGATACGCTGGCCGGTGATGCGCTTTTCCGGGAGCCGAGTCTGGTTTACTGGGTTGGCGACGTGGGTGTGCAGGTAGTGGAACGCCGCGCCATGGGGCAGGACTGGGTCCTCCAGCCCGAATCGGACCGGGGGGCGCACGGCGCGCGATTTGTATTTCACAGCCTGAAGGGCGGCGTCGGCCGGTCCACCGCTATGATGCTCTGGGGCCGTGAACTGGTGCGCCAGGGGCGCACGGTACTCCTGGTGGACCTGGATCTTGAGGCGCCGGGCCTTGGTGCACACATGCTGCCGGTGGAGTCGCGCCCCGACTACGGGGTGCTCGATTGGCTGGTGGAGGATCTGGTTGGCAACGCCGCCGCCGACTTCCCGCAAGAGATGGTGGCGGAAAGCCCGTTGGCGGGTAGCCCGGGCCTCTGGGTGGCACCCGCTGTTGGCCGCTGCGCCACGGACCATCCCGACAATGTCCTGGCGAAATTGGCGCGGGCCTACCTGGAGGGCGAAGACGGGAGTGGTTTTGCCACCCGTCTTCGCCGGATGGTTGATGACCTGGAAACCCACGTGCGCCCCGACGTGGTGCTGATCGACAGTCGTGCCGGGTTACACGAGACGGTGGCGGCGACTCTGCTGCACTTGCAGGCCGAGGTCTTCTTCTTCGCCGTGGATGTACCCGCCACGTGGGAGGGGTATCGATACCTCTTCGCCCACTTGGCGCGGCTTGCTTCCTTAGACGGAGTGTCGTCCGTGGGAGAGGACTGGCGCCAGCGTTTCCATATGGTGCAGGCGCGCTCGGGAATGCGGGAAGTGGACAAGCGTCGCTTCGCGTCCAGCGCGTACAGTGTGTGGGTGGATACACTCTACGACGAGTTGCCTCCGAGGCCGAAGAAGGGCGAGCGGGAGGAGTTGGAACCGGAGATCACGGAGGACGCCGGGGGGTGGGCGTTCACGTTCGATGAGCAGGACCCCGAGGGGCCGCACTGGCCGCTGGCGATCCTGCGTAGTGAGCATTTCGAGGCGTTCAACCCAATGGAACAGTTGGCCGATGTAGGCGAGCACGCAATTCGCGAGGCTTTTGGCGAGTTCTTCGAGGGGCTGGAGGCCGCTTTGAGCGTGCAGGAGGAAGGAAGCCAATGAACCACCCCGCCCTGCCTGTGGAAGCCCTCCGCCTCGCGTTCGAGGCCATTCCGGAAGAGATGGCACATGGCATCCACCCGCCGGAACCCTCGGAGATGTATGTGGTGCCGGGCCATGAGAGCGCGCTTAACCCCGATACGGCGGTGGTGGTGGGTGACCGCGGGACCGGCAAAAGTTTCTGGAGCGCGGCACTCAATGGCGAGACCACGCGCATGGTCATCGGCCGACAATTGAAACGCCTCCGGCTGGACAAGGTTCAGGTGGGCTGGGGGTTCTCTTCCGGGGTGGACAATAAAAACCACCCCTCCCGCCGGGTGCTGGGCAGGTTGTTGGATGACGGGTTCCAGGCCGAGGACATCTGGCGCACCGTGATCCTTCATCAGCTTGTGGCCGCATCCGAGGCGTCCCCGTTTGGGGAAGCGGAGGACTGGGCCAGCCGGGTGCGACGGGTTGCCGATGACCCGGAGATGGAGGAGCGGCTTTTTGCCTCGGTGGATGCCGAGCTGCGAGCCCGGGGTGAACGGCACGTCGTGGTATTCGATGCTCTGGATCGCCTGGGGGATGATTGGCGGCGGATCCGGATCCTGCTTCAAGGACTATTGCGGGTCGGTCTGGATCTTCGCCAGTACCGCGCCATTCGCACCAAATTCTTTATCAGGCCCGACATGTGGGAGGACGAGGGGATATGGACATTTCCCGATTCGTCCAAGCTCACCCATGGGTCGGTCAACCTGAAATGGCGCCGGACTGACCTCTACGCCTTATTGTGGCACCAGTTGGGAAACGATCCCGATGCCGGTGAAGCTTTCCGGAACTGGGTCGCTGCCGCGCATGTTGAACCATTCGAGCCCGTCGAGATCGACGGGGCGGTGGTTTATGTGGTCCCGGAAGCCCTGCGCACACGTGATGCTGCGCAGGCGAAGGTACTGAATGCCATCGCCAGCCCATTCATGGGCCGGAATCGGCGCCGTGGAAAGACGCATACCTGGTTGCCTACCCATCTGGCGGATGCCAAGGGGCAGATCAGTCCGCGCAGTTTTCTGGTGGCACTGAAGAAGGCACAAACGATTACTGAACGGCGGCATTTGGAAGATGGCGTGCTGCTCCATTTCGAGGGGATCAAGCAGGGGGTGCAGGAAGCCTCCAGTATCCGGTTGGCCGAATTGCGGGAGGATTATCCGTGGGTCCGGCAGATCCTGAACCCGCTGGAGGGGATGACCGTGCCCGCGCCAGCGGAGGAGTTTTACGCGCGCTGGCGGGAGAGCGGTGTGCTTGAGGCCATCCGGGTGGCGGCTGCCGGTGGCGATAGTCAACGGGATGATGATGGAGCTGGACCCTACCTTCCACCCCATGCCCTGGAGGCGCCCTTGGCGGGGCACTGCGAAGAGGACGCATTGATTGAGGCGGCCATCGAGATTGGCGTGATGAGCCGGACGGCAGATGGCCGGCTGAACATCCCGGATCTGTTCCGCGTGGCTGCGGGCATCGGGCGCCGTGGTGGTGTGCGGGCCATTCGGTAGGAGGGGTTGGGCAACGGCTATTCCCCCCAGCCCTCCAAGTAGCCCCGCAGCAGGTCAGCGGCAGCGGGTGGGTTGGCGAACATCCGCCGGGCAAGGTTGAGCAGAGGGTAGCGCCCGGTGTCGAACAGGCGGTGGCGGTCGATCATCGCCAGGGTGTGGGGGCCCTCGCCTTCCAGGCCGCGGGTTTCGCCAAGGGCCAGCCGACGGCCGAGCTGGCGGTGGTGGGAGTCGGCGCTGGTGGCAGAACCGACGAAATCACCCAGCCCGGCCAGCCCGTAGGGGCTGGTCGGTGCCCCGCCCAGGGCTTCGACAATGGCCGCCAGTTCCCGGAAGGCATCGGTGGTGAGCGCCCCACGGACGTTGTCACCGAGCTGGAGTTCATCGGCGGCGCCGATAAGCGGCACGTAGACGTTCTTGAGCACAACGGCCCAGGTGGCACCGGTCAGATCGGTGGTGTGGACCAGTTTCAGGGCGGAACCCCGGAACAGCTCGCGGACTCTTTCGAAGGTCTCCCGCTGCGGGCAGGCCAGATCGGCGAACCCAAGGCGATCCGCCTGCAGGTCCTCGGCGATCATGGGGCCGTAGATGGCAGCCAGGGCCTTGCCGTCGCCGAGGGCGTGGGTCAGGATGCCGACGGCGGTACGGCCGCTTTCGTCCAGCCCCTTGGCGATGGTGACGCAGACAGCCCCTTCGGGCAGTGCGGCGGCGACCCGGGGCGCAATGTCGCTGTGGGCCACCACGGGCATGCAGAAGAAGACGAATTCCGCCTGGCGCACGAGCGGTTCCAGCGGCTCGGGGGCCGACCCGTCGGGGGGCAGGCCCTCCCAGCTCACCACCGGCTGCCGGCGCCCGAGCAGATGGGCCATGGCCTTGCCAATCCGCCCGGTACCCAGTACCAGTGTCCGCCCTCCCCGCTCTGTCATGACCGCCTCTCTGATTGTTCGATTCTGCCTGCCAGCATAGTCCCGGTGGGGATGAGATGGCGTTGGCCTGCTGTGGGCTGGGGCGGTTTGAAATTGGACGGGGTTGGGGTTCCGGGGTTGTACCGTTCTGGAATGCCGATTCAGCCCAGGTCCACCCGGGCGCAAGTCTGCGTGAACCGGGTCAACAGCCCGTGGCTCTGGGGGGTCTCCCGAGTGGTCCGGAACAGTGACAGCGGGTCCAGGCCCTCGGCGCGCAGTATCTGACGCCGGCCGGCGAGGTAGTCACACATCACCGCCCGGTTGAACTCCGGGTGAAACTGCACGCCCCAGGCGCAGTCGCCCCAGCGAAAGGCCTGGTGCGGGTCCCCGGCACTGCGGGCCAGGTGCACCGCATCCGTCGGCAGCGCAAGGACGCTCTCCTCGTGGGTGACGTGGGCGGCAAAGGGGTTGGGCATCTCGCCCAGCAGCGGGTCATCGGCAGCGGCGGGCAGGCACTCGACGTCCACGGTACCGATCTCGCGCCCGGCCGGGTTGGGGCCCACCGCGCCGCCCAGGGCGTGGGCCAGCAGCTGATGCCCGAAACAGATGCCGAGTACGGGGATGGGGGTGCCCCGTACCACCAGGCTACCCAGCCAGTCCGCGGCCTTTTCACTCCAGGGCTCACGGCGCGACACCATGCTCGGCGAGCCGGTGACCACCACCCCGTCCTGGCGGCGCGGGGGCGGCAGCGGTTCATCGGCCTGGGCGTCCACGACCCGCACGTCGGCGCCGGTGGCGACCAGCGGCTGACGGATCCAGTCCTCGAAGTCCCCGCGACGGTTGAGCAGGCCCGGCAGGGTGGAACCGGTTTTCAGCACGGTGAGTTTGGGTCGGCGCATACAGCCCCCACGATACCGCGGTGCCCTCAGAGGCTTTTCTTGTTTCCGCCGTTCTCGAACATGGCCCGCTTGCTGCGGTACAGCCCGGAGATATCGTCGTCCCCGTGGCCGCCTTCGATCAAGGGCCGGTACTGCTTCAGGGTCATCTCCACCACGGGCAGGGCGACGCCCATGTTCTCCAGCATGGCGCGGCAGATCTCCAGGTCCTTGCGGTGAAGGGCCATCTTAAAGCCGGGCTCGTACACCCCGCGCACCATGGTGGGGCCGCGGTGCTGCAGGAACCAGCTGCCGGCCGCGCCGCCGCTCAGGACCTCGATGACCTTGTCCATGTCCAGGCCCTGGGCCTGGCCGAAGGCCAACCCCTCGGTCACCCCCTGATTGATGCCGGCCACCATGATCTGGTTGACCGCCTTGGTGACCTGCCCGGCACCCGACGGCCCCATGTAGGTGGCCGAGCGGCTGATGGCCGAGAGCACCGGCCGCACCCGCTCCAGGGTGGCCTCGTCGCCGCCCACCATCATCACCATGGTGGCCTTCTCGGCGCCCTCCTTGCCGCCGGAGACCGGGGCGTCCAGGAACTGCGCGCCGGTGGCTGCAACCCGCTCAGCGGCCTCCCGGGCGGTATCCGCGCTGACGGTCGAGGTGTCGATCACCACCTTGCCCTCGCCCAACTCGGGCAGCATGGCGTCCACCACCTCCAGCACGTCGGCGTCCGCCGACACGCAGGTGATGATCACGTCGCACTGGGCCGCCACGGTGGGGGCATCCGCTGCCGCCGCCACCCCGTGCTGACCGGCAAAATCCACCGCCTTGTCATAGGTGCGGTTCCATACGGCCGCCAACAGCCCCTGTTTGGCCAGGTTGGCGGCCATGCCGGCGCCCATGGCGCCCAGTCCGATCACGCCTGCTTTCATTGCAACTCCGTTGTGCTCTGGTTGGGAATGGGTGCGATGGGCCTGTGGTTCAGGCCTCCTGCACGTACTGGCGGTGCTCCGCGGGGCGCTGCAGCGCCTGCTCCACCTCGGCGGCCTTCTGCTCGCCGTCCAGCAGCTCAATAAGCCGCAGGGCGAAGTCCATGGCGGTGCCCGGGCCGCGGGAGGTGACCACGCTGCCATCCACCACCACCGGCTCGCCGCCGCGCAACTCCACCCCGGGGCTGTCGTCCAGTGCCCCCGGGAAGGCGGTAGCCTGGCGGCCCTCCAGCACGCCGGCACCGGCCAGCACCTTGGGTGCGGCGCAAATGGCGGCGGTAAAGCGCTCGCTGTCCGCCAGCTTGCGCAGCAGTGTGTTGACCCGGTCGTCCTCGCCCAGACGCCGGGCCCCTTCGGCCCCACCGGGCAGGACGACCATGTCGTAGTCGCGGCCCAGCGCCTCGTCCAGGGCGGTGTCCGCGATCAACGTGACACCGCGGCTGGCCTGCACCGGCTCACCGTCCAGGGAGGCGGTAACCACGTCGATGCCCGCCCGTCGCAGCAGGTCGATCACCGTGACCGCCTCCAGCTCCTCACACCCCTGCGCCAGGGGCACCAGCACGCTACTCATGGCTGTTCTCCTCCTCCTGACCATGCAACTCCACCAACCGCGAGACCGGCACCAGCTTGATGCCCGCCTCGGCCAGTTCCGGCAGCACCTCCTCCAGTACCGCCAGGGTCTCCGGGTAGGGATGGCCAATGGCGATCCCGTAACCGGTGCGCTCTGCAAGCCGTACCAGCCGCCGGAAATGGTAGCGGATCGTGTCCTCGTCCCGGTCGTGGTCCAGAAAGACGTGGCGGTCCAGTGCAGGCACGCCGGTCTCCTGCGCCACCTGGCCCGCCACGCTACGAGGGGTGGTGCGGCTATCCACGAAATAGTAGTCACCCTCGGCCCGCAGCGCCTCGAGGAACCAACGCATGTTGCCCGGGTGCCGGGTGTAGAGGCTGCCCATGTGGTTGTTGACGCCGCGCACGTGGGGCACGGCGGCCAGGTCGTCGGCCACGGCCTGCTCCACCGCCGTCTGGTCCATGTGGATGTCCACCCCGCCCGGACCCCGATCAGCGCCGTTCTTGGCCTGCATGGGCACGTGGAGCATCACCTCCTTGCCGGTGCGATAGCAGGCCTCCGCCAGCGGGCGGGCGTGCGGGGTGTGGGGCAGCACGGAACAGGTGATCGGGCCGGGCAGGGCCACGGTGCGCTCGCCCAGGGCGCGGTGATCGCCCATGTCGTCGATGATCACCGCCACCCGCACCGGCTCATCGGCCTGGGCGGTCCCGACAAGCCAGAGCATCAGCCCGCACAGCAGCCCCTGCAACCAGGGTCGCTGCCATTCCCGTTCCCGGTCCGCGCCGCCTGTCCGCATCTCAGCGCCCGGTGAAGATGCCCACGCCCTTCAGCAGGTTGAGCGCCTCGTACAGGGTGAAGTCCTCTTGGGCCAGGCTCCTCTCCGCCTCGTCGTCGCGCTCCGGGCGCTCGCCCTGGAGATGGCGCTCCAGCTCGGCCTCGGACATGTCGTCGCGCTCACGCTCCACCCGCGAAACCTTCAGGTCCTCCGACAGGATATCGGGCTGAATGCCCTCGTCCTGGATAGAGCGCCCACCGGGGGTGTAGTAGCGGGCGGTGGTCAGCTTGATGGCACTGTCGCGGCCGAGGGGCAGGATGCTCTGCACCGAGCCCTTGCCGAAGGTGGGCGAGCCCATGATGACCGCGCGGCCGTGATCCTGCAGGGCACCGGCGACGATCTCCGAAGCAGAGGCCGAGCCCTGGTTGACCAGCACTACCATTGGGGCACCGTGCAGCATATCCACCGGGGTGGCGTTGAAGTCCATTTCGGCGCGCTCATCGCGGCCTTCGGTGTAGACGATCCGACCGTTGCTCAGGAAGATATCGGAGACGCTCACCGCGCCGTCCAGCACGCCGCCGGGGTTGTTGCGCAGGTCCAGCACCAGGCCGCGCAGGCTGCCGTCGGCCTCCTTCTTGAGCTCGCTGAGCGCCTCGCGCACATCGCGGCCGGTACGCTCCTGGAACTGGCTGACGCGCACGTAGCCGTAACCCGGCTCCAGCATGCGCGACCGCACGCTCTGCACCTGGATCACGTCGCGGGTGAGCTCGAAGGTGATCGGCCGGTCCTCGCCCTCGCGCACCACGGTCAGCTCCACGGTGCTGCCCGGCTCGCCGCGCATCCGCTTCACCGCCTCGTTGAGCGATTTGCCCTTGATCGGCTCGTCGTCGATGCGGGTAATGAGATCACCGGGGCGCAAGCCCGCGCGGCTGGCCGGAGTGTCGTCGATGGGGGCGATGACCTTAATGAAGCCGTCCTCCATCCCCACCTCGATGCCCAGGCCGCCGAACTCACCACGGGTGCCCTCCTGCAGGGCCTTGAACTCGTCGCTGTCCAGGTAGCTGGAATGGGGGTCCAGGCTGCTGAGCATGCCGCGCACGGCGGCCTCCAGCAGTTCTTCGTCGTCCACCTCGTCCACGTAGTGGCTGCGGATGCGGGCGTAGACCTCCGCCACCGCCTGGAGCTTCTCCAGGGGCAGTTCCGCGTTGGCCTGCTGGCGCTCGGCCCAAACGGTCTGGCCCAGCCCCATCCAGGCGACCAGCAACAGCAAAGCGGCGGTGAAATACAGGGGTCGAATCATGCGCATGCCTGCGGCGCTCCTCAGCCTGATGCCCCGCCGGCCGGGCCCTTCCCGGGCAGCGGGTTCTGTTCGGTATTTCCGCAGTTTAACCCTGATGCATGCGGTTGTCAGACCCGACCGCTCAGTCCGCTTCCGCTAACCAGGGCAGCGGATCCACCGGATCACCGTCCGCGCGCACCTCGAAGTAGAGCCCCGGCTCACGTCGGCCACCGCTGGCGCCCACCGAGGCGACCACCGCCCCGGCCTGAACGCTGTCACCCTCCTCCACGAACAGCGACTCGTTGTAGCCGTAGAGGCTCAGGTAACCCTCCCCGTGGTCGACGATCACCAACAGCCCCAGGCCGCGAAACCAGTCGGCGTAGACCACCTGGCCGGTGGCCACCGCCTGCACCTCGGTGCCGTTTTCCGCCTCGATCACCAGCCCGCGCCATTTGATGTTGCCGATATCCCGCTCCTCGCCGAAGCGTGCTACCAGCGCCCCGTCCACCGGCCAGGGCAACTCCCCCCGGTGCTCGCGGAACTGCAGGTCGCGCAGGTCCCGGTCAGGCACCGCGGCCAACTCCTCTGCCAGCTCATCAAGCAGGCCCTGCAGCCGCTGTTCATCCGCCTCCATGCGTACCAGCCGCTCGCCGGTCTCGGCCAGCCGTGCCTCCAGCGCCTGCAGCCGTTCGCGCTGCTGCGCCCGCTCCTGCGCCAGCTCGTCGCGGCGGGCCTCGGCCTCGTCTTCGGCGCGGGCCAGGGCGGCGGCCTCTTCCTCCAGTTCGGCATCCAGCGCCTGCAGGCGCTCCAACTCGTCGATGATGTTCACCAGCTCGGCGCGGCGCGCGGCGTCCAGGCGCCCGTGATAGGCCAGCAGCCGCTGCAATGCGGAGGGGTCCTCCTGGTTGAGCAGCACCCGCAGGCCGGCATCGCGCCCACCCTGCCAGACCGCCCGCAGCTGTTGCGCCAGGCGCTGGCGTTGAGCCTGTAGCGCCTCGTCACGCTCGGCCATCTCCGCCTCCAAGTCCGCGACCCGCGCCGCCAGTTCGCTGCGCTCCTGCTGAGCGGCACGCAGGGCCCCGGCCGCCCGCTCCACGCGCCGATCGCTCTCTTCCAGGGCGGCCTCGGCCTCGTCCCGCTCGGATTCGTCCTCCGCCAGGGACTGGCGTACGGACTCGATACGCTCGCGCACGGCCTCCAGTTCCGCCTCGGTGTCGGCGTAGTCGCCCTCGATGGCAACCGCCGGCCATGAAACCTGGGTCAGCAACAGCAACAGGATGACGAGAGGCGCTCTGGGCATGGACTTTCCGGTCGTGGGCAAAGGGCACTGCGCGGTGAACAGGAGGCTGGTATCATGGCCGCCCACTTGGCACTCCGCAAGGCGCCGTAGCGCCGGCCAGCGGGGCTGCCGTCCGCGTAACCGGTCGAACAAAAACGGGACCTTTCATGGAGCAGTTGCTGGAATTCATCACCGACAACTGGATGCTGGTGCTGGCGTTCATGCTCATCCTGGGCTACTGGATCGGCGCCGAGATCTACCACTTCAGCAGTGGCGTCAAGACGGTTACACCGGAAGTCGCCACCCAGCTCTACAACCGCGAAAGCGCGCTGTTCGTGGACATCCGCAACAACGCCGAGTACCGCAAGTCCCACCTGCCGGGGGCGTTCAACATGCCCTCCACCGAGGTGGAGCAACTGCTGGACAAGCTGCGCCGCAATCACCAGGACCAGCCGCTGATCGTCTATGATGCCACTGGGCTGCAGGCTAACAAGACGGCGCGCCGGCTGGCCAAGGCGGGCTTCCAGACCGTCTACCAGCTCAAGACCGGCCTGAGCGGCTGGGAGGGCGCGGGCTACCCCATGGAGCGCGGCAAGACCAAGAAGGCGAAGGGCTGACCCCTTCCCGCGCGCAGCACAATCACGGCAAAGACATCACGGAGCAGGCAGAGATGGCAGAGGAACAACCCCAAGGCAACGGTCAGGGCGCCGCCCAGGGCGACAAGGCCCAGCAGCAATTCCAGATCGCCAAGCTGTACCTGAAGGACGTATCGCTGGAGACCCCGAACAGCCCGGAGGTGTTCACCGGCGAATGGAAGCCGCAGATCAACGTCGACCTCAGCAGCAAGACCCGCGCGCTGCAGGAGAACCACTACGAGGTGGCGCTCACTGTGACGGTCACGGCCAAGCAGGGCGAACAGACTGCCTACCTGTGCGAGGTCACCCAGGCCGGGGTCTTCCAGATCAGCGGCTTTGAGGACGGGGCACGCAACGGGCTGCTCGGCGCCTACTGCCCCGCCCAGCTCTTCCCCTACGTGCGCGAGCAGGTCAACAGCCTGGTGACCCAGGGCGGCTTCCCCGCCATGATGCTGCAACCGGTCAACTTCGACGCCCTGTACCAGCAGCGCCTGGCCAAGGCGGCGGAACAGCGCAAGGCGGAGCAGCAGGGCGAGCAAACCGCGGCCAGCCAGGCCCAACAAGGGCAGGGCTCCCAGCAGTAACCGCCGGAGGGCAGGCCATGAGCAGGCCACTGGGCATTATCGGCGCCGGCGCCTGGGGTACGGCGCTGGCCATCGCTGCCGGTCACGCCGGCCAGCCGGTCCGGCTCTGGGGACGTGACGCCACCAACCTGGCGGCCATGGCCCGTGACCGGGTCAACCGCCGCAACCTGCCGGACTGCCCCCTGCCGGACCCGGTGCAACCGGAGCCGGACCTCAACACCCTGCTCGCCGCGTGCGACGACCTGATGCTGGTCGTGCCCAGCCGCGCCTTCGAGGACACCCTGCGCACCCTCGCCCCGTCGCTGCGACCCGAGCACCGGATCGCCTGGGCCACCAAGGGGCTGGACGCCGCTTCCGGCGGCCTGCTCAGCCAGGTGGCCGAGCGGGTGCTTTCGCCGCTCCCGCCGCTGGCGGTGCTCTCCGGCCCCAGCTTCGCCGGGGAGGTGGGGCGCGGCCTGCCCACCGCCGTCACCGTGGCCGCCAAAGACAGTCGGTTCGCCGACGACCTGGCCGCGGCCTTTCGTTACGAGCGTTTCCGCGTGTACGTCAGCACCGACCTGGTGGGCGTGCAGCTGGGCGGCGCCGTCAAGAACGTCCTGGCCATCGCCACCGGGGTGGCCGACGGGCTGGGCTTTGGCGCCAACGCCCGGGCGGCGCTCATCACCCGCGGGCTGGCCGAGACCCGCCGCCTGGGCGAGGCCCTGGGCGCTGAGCCGGACACCCTCACCGGCCTCGCCGGCATGGGCGATCTAATCCTGACCTGCACCGATGACCAGTCCCGCAACCGCCGCCTCGGGCTTGCCCTGGGCCGGGGCGAGGAGCTGGAAGCCGCCATCAACGCCATCGGCACCGTGGAGGGCGTGCGCACCGCCGAAGAGCTGCACCGGCTGGCGGTCCGCCACGGCGTGGAGATGCCCATCTGCGAGCAGGCCTACCTGCGCCTGACCGGCCGCATCTCCACCCGCGAGGCCGTGGAAAACCTGCTGCTCCGGCCCGGCGGCCGCCAGGAGCAATAACCCCCGCATGTTCCATATCGTCCTGGTCGAACCGGAGATCCCGGGCAACACCGGCAATATCATCCGGCTGGCCGCCAATACCGGTGCCCACCTGCACCTGATCCACCCGTTGGGGTTCGAGCTGGATGATACCCGCCTGCGCCGGGCCGGGCTGGACTACCATGAATGGGCGCGGGTCCAGGAGCACGCCAGCCTGGTGGACTGCCTGTGCCGGCTCCGCCCCCGCCGTGCCTGGGCCCTGTCCACCCGGGGCCACACCGGCTACCACCAGGCCCGTTACCAACCCGGCGATGCGCTGGTGTTCGGCTGCGAGACCGGCGGCCTGCGCCAGCATCTGGTGCGCTTCAGCCCCGGCCGCCGGCTGCGTCTGCCCATGCGCCGGGAGAGCCGGAGCATGAACCTGGGCAACAGCGTCTCAGTGGTGCTGTACGAAGCCCTCCGCCAGCATGACTTTCCTGAATTGGAATAACTAAAACCTACAAACAGAATAAGACTTTGCAGAGTGCAATGAGAATGCTTATCATCTCGGTCAGCATCCTCGCTGCACGGAGTGGCACCATGAAGCTCAAGCGTCTTCTCACCGGCCTGCTGGCCGCCCCCCTCGCCCTGCCGCTGGCCGCGACTCTGGCCGTGCCAGGCACCGCCCAGGCCAGCGACGACACCGTAACGGTCTACTCCGCCCGGCAGGAGCACCTGATCAAACCGCTCTTCGACCGGTTCACCGAAGAGACCGGCATCAACGTGCGGTACGTGACCGACAGCGCCGGCCCGCTGCTGGCCCGGCTGCAGCAGGAGGGGCGCCGTACCCCTGCCGACGTGCTAATGACGGTGGATGCCGGCAACCTTTGGCAGGCCGCCGACCGGGGCGTCCTCCAGTCCATCGACTCCGAGCCCCTGCGCGAATCCATCCCGGAACACCTGCGTGACCCCGACGACCAGTGGTTCGGCCTGTCGGTGCGCGCCCGCACCATCATGTACGCCCCGGACCGGGTGGACCCGGAGGAGCTGTCCACTTACGAGGACCTGGCCGATCCGAAGTGGGAGGGCCGCCTCTGCGTGCGCACCTCGCAGCATGTCTACAACCAGTCACTGGTGGCGACCATGATCTCCCACCGCGGTGAGGAGCGGACCCGCGAGGTGCTGGAGGGCTGGGTGAACAACTTCGCCGACCGCCCCTTCTCCAACGATACCTCCACGCTGCGCGCCATCGCCGCCGGCCAGTGTGATGTAAGCATCACCAACACCTACTACTTGGGCCGGGTGCTCAAGGACGACCCCGATTTCCCGGTGGCCCCGTTCTGGCCCAACCAGGATGACGTGGGCGTGCATGTGAACGTCTCCGGCGCCGGCGTCACCCGCCATGCAAGCAACCCGGAGCAGGCGCAGAAGCTGATCGAGTGGCTGGCCAGCGATGCGGCCCAAGAGGACTTCGCCGCGCTCAACATGGAATACCCGGCCAACCCCGACATCGCCCTGGACCCGATCGTCGCCGAATGGGGCGATTTCGAGGCCGACAACATCAACGTCTCCGAGGCCGGCCGGCTGCAACGGCAGGCCGCCATGCTGATGGACCGGGTGGGCTGGCGCTGATCCGATGTCCGTCGCCTGGTCCGGCAACGCGCCCCCGCGGGGGCTGACCGCCAGCCTGCTCGACCCGCTCCGGCGGGTCGGGTTCTGGCGGTTTTTTGCCGTCTGTATGGGGGCACTGCTGTTCATCCCCATCGCGGTGACGCTGGCCAGCTGGTTCAACCCGGACATGGAGGTCTGGCGACACGTCCAGGAGACGCTGCTCGCCGAGATCCTGACCAACACGCTGCTGCTGGTCTTCGGGGTGGGCTCCGGGGTGCTGTTCATCGGCGTCGGCCTGGCCTGGCTGACCGCCCGCTGCGACTTCCCCGGCCGCAACATTTTTGACTGGGCACTGATCCTGCCCCTGGCGGTACCCACCTACGTGCTGGCCTTCGTCTTTGTAGGCCTGTTCGAGTATGCCGGGCCGGTGCAGGGCTTTCTCCGCGAGACCATCTCTTCCGATCTGCGTCTGCCCTCCATCCGTTCCACGCCGGGCCTTATCCTGGTGATGAGCCTGGTGCTCTACCCCTACGTCTACATGCTCAGCCGCGCGGCCTTCCTCAGCCAGGGCACTGCCCCCATAGAGGCGGCCCGGGTGCAGGGGCTGGGGGCCTGGGGCAGCTTCTTCCGGGTGGCGCTGCCCATGGCGCGCCCCGCCATCGCCGCCGGTACCGCGCTGGCCCTGATGGAAACGCTGGCCGACTTCGGCGCCGTCTCGGTGTTCAACTTCGAGACCTTCACCACTGCCATCTACCGCGCCTGGTTCGGCTATTACAGCCTGGCGGCTGCCGGCCAGCTGGCAGCGCTGCTGCTGCTGTTCATCCTGCTGGGCCTGACCGCCGAGAAGATGGCCCGCGGGCGGGCCCGCTTTGACCAGCGTCAGGGCGGCGAGATCACCCGCATTCAGCTCCATGGCTGGCGCGCCTGGGCCGCCACCGGGTTCGCCTTCACCGTGCTCTTTCTGGGCTTTCTGCTGCCCGTGTTGCAGTTGATGATCTGGGGCTGGGGCTACCTCGCGGACTTCAATGAGCGCTACCTGGAGCTGGTGGTCAACACCCTGACCCTGGGCGCCGTGTCTGCCGTCGTCACGGTCAGCATCGCCCTGATGCTCGCCTATGCCCGCCGGGCTCAGCCGGACTTCATCACCCGCCGGGCGGTGGGCGCCTCCACACTGGGCTACGCCCTGCCCGGCTCGGTGCTGGCCGTCGGCATCATGATCGTCTTCACCTGGCTGGACCACCGGGTGGCGGACCTGCTCGAGCCGCTGGTGGGCGATTTGGGGGGCCAACTGCTCACCGGCAGTGTCTTCGCCCTGGTGCTGGCCTACGTGATGCGCTTCATGGCGGTGGCCTTCGGCGCCGTAGACAGCGCACTGGAACAGATCCGCCCCAGCCTCCGCGAGGCGGCGCGCAGCCTGGGCGCCCGCGACGGCGAGATTATCCGCCGTATCTACATCCCGGTGCTGCGCCCCGGGCTGATCACCGCCGCCCTGCTGGTGGGCGTGGACGTAATGAAGGAGATGCCCGCTACCCTGCTGCTGCGGCCCTTTGGCTGGGATACGCTGGCGGTGCGGATCTTCGAGTTCACGGTGGAAGGCCAATGGGAGCGTGCCGCCCTGCCGGCGGTCACCCTGGTGGCGGTGGGCCTGATCCCGGTGATCTTCCTGGTCAATCGCACGGTGCGCAAACACCCGCGCAACCAGAAGCCCGCGGCCGCCGAGGCCTTGCAGAACTGACCCCGCCCCCCCTGTTCCCGCGCCGGTAATTGGCGCTATAGTGGTCCGACCGCTGGCACAGCCGGATCAGATCGCCAAGGGAGCCCATGCATCGCACGCCGCTCTACCGCCGCCACCAGCAAGCCGACGCCCGACTGGTGGATTTCGCTGGCTGGCAGTTGCCCATGGACTTCGGCTCCGCCCTCGCCGAGCACCGGGCCGTGCGCGAGCATTGCGGGCTGTTCGACGTCTCCCACATGGCCATCACCGACCTGGAGGGCGCTACCGCCGGCGACGCCCTGCGCCTGATTTTGGCCGCAGACGTGGCCCGGCTGGACGACGCCCCGCCCGGCAAGGCCCAGTACGGCTGCCTGCTCAACGAATCCGGCGGCATCATCGACGACCTGATCATCTTCCGCCGCGCCGAGGGGCGCTACCGCCTGGTTTCCAACGCCGCCACCCGCGAGGTGGTACAGGGCTGGCTGGAGCGACTCACCGCCGCCTTCGGTCTGCGGCCGCAGTGCCGCAACGACTTGGCCATGATCGCCCTCCAGGGCCCCGCTGCCCCCAACCTGATCGAACAACTGCCCGGCGCTGCCAGGGCGGTGGGGCTACCCCCCTTCGAGGCCCTGGACCAGGACCCGCTGTTCATCAGCCGCACCGGCTACACCGGAGAGGACGGCTTCGAGATCATCCTCCCCGGAGGCGAGGCCGGGGCCGCCTGGGATGCGCTGATCGCCGCCGGGGCCCGGCCCTGCGGGCTGGCCGCCCGGGACAGCCTGCGACTGGAGGCGGGCCTGAACCTCAGCGGCCAGGATATGGACGAGCACACCACCCCCCTGGAGTGCGGTCTGGGCTGGACCGTTCACTGGTCACCGGAAGACCGAGACTTCATCGGTCGCCACGCCCTGGCAGCGCAGCGCGCTGCCGGCGCCGGCCGGCGCCGCCAGGGGCTGGTGCTGCAGGGGCGCGGTATCCCCCGCCACGGACACCCGGTGCTGGATTCCGCGGGCACGCCGATAGGCGATGTGACCAGCGGCGGCTGGTCACCGGTGCTGCAGCGGGGTATCGCCCTGGCGCGGGTAGCCGCGGACGCCCGTGGCCCTTTCCGGGTAGAGATCCGCGGCCGCGCCCTGGAGGCGGAGCCCGTGCGGCCGCCATTCGTGCGCAACGGCAAGCCGCGGGTGGACAGCCCGGGTTAGCCTCGCTGACACCGACATGAGCAACATGGGGTGGCCTGCCACCCCGGACCCACACCACGACCAAGGGGATCACCCAGACATGAGCCAGGTACCTGAAACCCTCAAGTACAGCCGCACCCACGAATGGACCCGCCTGGAGGACGACGGCACGCTCACGATCTGTGGGGTGATGTTAATAAAGAGACGAAGAGGAAAGAAGCGAAAACAACGTAAGTTGTTGTAGATGATGAAGAAGCAGAGTCTAGAGCGGGTCACCGAGTTTGCGTTGTAGATGAGACAAACCGGGAGGAAAAAGCGCGGACCTCGG
>SR_TP_S13solDRAFT_1000148_pt1 | contig 37096 bp, 31 predicted proteins | sample SodReaTP_S13sol_FD_11159 | JGI IMG/M metagenome (IMG submission 11159)
GACGCGCACGCAAGACTCGGTTACCGCCTCCATGCCATTGGTTTGGCGGATCGGCCTTTCACCGACTTGGCTGAAAGCACAGCTTTCAGGACGCACGCCCGCCTTATTCACCACCCTTCCTACTGCGGCGCCGCCAGACCCGCGTCTGCGGCGTTTCGCTCGGTCGTGCATCCTCAACGTACAATCAAGTACGCCTGTGGTGCACTCGGTCGCGAAACGCCACAGTCACTGGGCCTGACGACCCCTCGCGACGGAAGGGTGGTGAACAAGGCGGGCCAGGACCTCCAACAACCATCTGCATTGCCGCTGACCCGGGCGGTGTATGCTCATGCCTGATCATTACGGGCCGCGGAGCCCATGAACCCGCATCCAGCCGAGATCCTGATCGCGATTCAGCTCGTCCAGGCGCTTGCGGCGCTTGTGCTGGCCTTGCTGCTGCTTTATTTCCGGCAGAGTTTTCGTCGTTCGTTTCTGCGCCTGTGGGCGCTGAGCGCGCTGGCCCTGGCTTTGTATCTGGCCACTTCAGCCGCCTCGCTGGGGTTGTATTGGACGGGGCCGGAAGTGCGCGAATTCCGACTGCTGGCCACCATCGTTTCGCTTTCGGCGGCCTATGCCCACATTGTCTGGCTGATGCTGGGTGCCTGGGAGGCGATCAGGCAGCGGCCATGCACCCGGTCATGCGAAATCCTGCTGCTGGGCGTAGCCGTCGCTTTCGGCATCGCCTCTGCCCTGCCGTTCGCGTTCGATCCGGCCGCCGGTGACTGGCGAACCCTGTTGCGGGTGGATCTTCGCTACCTGATCACCGGGGTCGCATTCATCGTGGCCGGCAGCATTCTGTGGCGCACCCAGCGCGGCGGTGGACTGGCCGGCGCCCGGATCGGCGCCATCGGTTTTGCCCTGTACGGCATCCAGATGTTTCACGTGCTGGCGCTGAACCTGGCCATGCGCGCCGGTGTCCAGCCACCGTTCTACACTCCCTATGTCGGACTGCTGGAACTGCTTTTTCAATTCATCCTGTCGCTGGGGATTGTCGTCTGGCTGCTGGAGATCCAGCGCGAGCGAACCCGCCAGGTCCATTCCCAACTCGAGTTCGCCCGGCGGCACGACTCCGGAACCGGCCTGCCCAACCGTGAACTTCTGCTCGATCAGGTCGCGGAGATGATCGAACGATCGGGGGTCACGAGAATCGCCGTGGTCACGCTTGGCCTGGGCCGCTACACGCTGCTGCAGCAGGCGCTTGGCTGGCAACGGGTCGAGAACCTGGTGCGCATCGTCTCGACCCGACTGCACCAGACACTGAGCCAGCGTTGCGCGCTGGGCCGGATCACGGATCGCGACCTGGTGGTCATTCGACCGACCCACCAGTCATCCGAGGAAATCATCGCGTGGACCCAGGGCCTGCTGGCCACGGCCGGCAGGCCTGTCGAAAGCCGTGGCCACGAGATCTTTCCGGTCTTCCAGGCCGGGATCAGCTTCTATCCCGAGGATGCCCAGGACCCGGACATGTTGCTGCGCGCCAGCCAGCGCGCGCTGATGCACTCGGCCATGCTCGGGCGCACCATCACCCTGCATCGCCAGCTCGAACTGCCGACACCCGACCACGAAGACCAGGCCCTGCGACTGGAGAATGAACTGCGCCAGGCGCTGGAGCGTCAGGAATTCGTGATGCACTTTCAGCCCATCGTCGCCCTGGACCGCAACCTGATCGTTGCAGTCGAGGCGCTGCTGCGATGGAACCACCCGAGACTCGGTGTTCTGGGACCGGAAAGGTTCTTCGATGCCGCCGCGGCAATCGGCATGCTCGACGAGCTGGAGTCGTTTGCAATTTCCAGCGCGATTGCGCAACTGGCGCGCTGGACGGGCAACAATGCCCGCCTGGGCATGTCAATCAATGCCAGTGCGGCGCGTTTTCAGCGCACCGGTTTGTGCGACGAGATCCTGGAGATCTGTCGCCGGCACGGCGTCAGCCCCGGCCGCATCGAACTGGAAATCACCGAAAGCACCGCACTGAGCGATCTGGAGCACGCAACCAGCCAGATCCGGCGACTTTCCGAAGCCGGGATCGGCGTCTCCCTGGACGACTTCGGCACCGGCTTCAACAGCCTGGCCAACCTTGCGGTACTGCCGGTCAACCGAATCAAGCTCGACCGCGAATTCCTGCTCGGCCTGGAAGCCAATCCGCGCAAGCGCGAACTGGTCGCCTCGATCATCAACATGGGCCACGAGCTGGGCCTGTCGATTGTCGCCGAGGGCGTGGAAACTGCCTTCCAGCGCGACTTTCTGGCCGAACACGCCTGCGATTACGTGCAAGGCTTCCTGATCCAGCAGCCGGCCAATGCACAGGAGTGTGCGATTTCATGACCGCAAATCATTCGTCCTTGATGCGCGCAATGGCAAGGGCACGCGCCGCTTCCAGGCGCTCGCCCAGTTCCCGGCCGCTGTAGCCGGCTTCGACCAGCGTGGCCGGATCAACCTTGCGAGCGGCCTCGAATGCACGGCGCAGCCAGCGCCCGGGTGGATAATCGACACCGGCCCGGCCCTTGCGGCCGCGCTTGTCGGCCTCGCAGGCCAGCAGGAATCCTTCCAGCCGCTCCGGTCTTCGGTAGGCATCGATCCGGCGCAACAGCCGGGCCACGGTGCTCGGGCGCAATTCCAGCGCCCGGTGGCAGACCAGGTGATGGCGACAGACAAGCAATGCCAGTTCGCGCATCTCGCGCGGCACCTTGAGCCGCGCGCACACCTGTTCGACCGGGGCCAGGCCGCGCTGTTCGTGACCATGATGTTTCGGCAGCTGTGCCGCCGGCGTCAGCGCCTTGCCGAGATCGTGCACCAGGCAGGCGAAGCGCACCGCAAGCGATGCGCCCATGGCCGCAGCCTGGTCGATGACCAGCATGGTATGCACGCCGGTATCGATCTCGGGGTGGAATTCCGGTACCTGCGGGACGCCCCACAAGGCTTGCAGTTCCGGCAGCAACCGCTCCAGCGCGCCACACTCACGCAGCACCAGGAAAAACCGCGATGGCTGCTCGTGCATCAGCGCGCGCGCCATCTCCTGCCAGACCCGCTCGGGCACCAGATGGTCGACCTCGCCATCGGCGACCATCTGACAACCCAGCGCCAGCGTTTCGTCGGCGATCCGGAAATCAGGAAACCGGGTTGCAAAACGCGCCAGCCGCAGCAGGCGTACCGGGTCCTCGCGGAAGGCATCCGAGATATGGCGCAGCGTGCGCGATTCGAGATCGGCCCGGCCGCCGAACGGGTCGATTAGCCGACCCTGGCGATCCTCGGCAATCGCATTGACGGTCAGGTCGCGCCGCTTCAGATCGTCTTCCAGCCCGACCTCGGGCCCGGTGTGGAACACGAAGCCCTGGTAGCCGGGCGCGGTCTTGCGCTCGGTTCGCGCCAGCGCAAATTCAGCGCCGGAGTCAGGATGCAGGAACACCGGGAAATCGCGCCCGACCGGCCGGAAGCCGCGCTGATGCAGATCCTCGGGCGTACTGTCGACGATCACGAAATCATGCTCCCCGGGCGTCAGCCCGAGCAGCTCATCGCGAACCGCGCCGCCGACGCGATAGACTTCCAGCCCGTCCAACCGCGCATCGCCGGCCCAGTCGGGCCGGGCGGTCATTCGCGCCCGGCCCGGGTCCGGAACCGGCTGTAGCGCTGCTCGCGATCGTCCGGATTCAGCCACTCGGCCGCTTTTTCACGCATCGCCCAGGGCTCGATCCCCAGCCGGGCAAAGCCATCCTCGCTGCACACGCTGTCGATCTGCAGCGACTTGAAATTGTCCGATGAGAACGGTTTGCCGGGCACGAAATCGAATACCTTGCCCTGTAACCGCCCCAGCGCATCGGGCAGCCCGATCACGCAGCGGCGCTGACCGCGCTGCTGCGCGACCCAGTCGACGATTTCCTTCAGGCCCAGGGTTTCGGCACCGCACAGTTCGTAGACCTCACCAATGGTGTCGCGGTCGGCAACCGCGCGCGCGAAGGCCTCGACCACATCATCGACGAACACCGGTGCGAAGCGGGCATCCGGCCGGGCCAGCGGCAGCATCGGCGAGAACGTCAGCAACGAGGCGAAGCGGTTGAGGAAGCTGTCGTCGGGGCCGAAGATGGTCGACGGGCGGAACATCGTCCAGTCCAGCCCCGATTCGCGCACAAGTTGCTCGGCCTGGCCGCGGGTCTTGAGATAGAAGCTCTCACCATTGCCGGCCTGCAGCGCGCTCATGTGGATGAAGCGCTTGACGCCGGCCTTGCCGCAGGCCTCGATTGCGCCCTGGACCAGGTCGACATGCGCCCTTTGAAAACCCGACCCATCGCGGCCGCGCTCGTTGAGAATGCCGACCAGGTTGATCAGCACATCGAAATCATCGAGCTCCAGCGCCAGGCGATCGACATCGTAAGGGTCGAACTGACGGATCGACAGCCCCGGGATGATGCGCAGGCGACGTGCCAGCGGCGCATGGCGGGTGACGACCACCTGCTCGTGTCCGTCGCGCGACAGGCGACGTGCCAGGTGGCCGCCGACAAAACCTGAACCGCCGAGAATCATGATCTTCATGGCTTTACTCCTGATGCTTCATGCTGAATCGCCAGCTTCAATGATTGCACAGATTGTCGAAGGGGGATGACGAAGGGCTCATCCGGAAGACTGCAGCTCCTGGCGATCGGCCAGCAACTCGGCCCCTTCGCTGTCGACCGGCAACAGCAGGCAGCCGTCGCCATCGACGAAACCGATCAGGCCCAGCTCCGGGTGCTGCAGCCGGCCCGGAAGCCACGCGGCCGGCGGCTGAACCGGCTGCTGCACCAGCCAGTGTCCGCCCGGGTCGGCCTGCAGCGAAGCCGCGGCCGGTCTGGCCTGCCAGTCGATCAGGAACGAGTCCAGCAACGCCGTGGTCTGACGAAAGGCGCGCAGCCAGAGAGCATAATCTTCCGGCACCGCAGGCGATTCCGGCACGGGTTCGAAATCAAACTGCCAGCAGCACTCCTCCGGCAGCCACTCGGCTTTCAGCCCGGCCGGCAGGTCGATTCGCGTGCGGGCACTCGAGTCCAGGATGGCATGCTCGACCGGCGGCCAGAACGGCTCCAGATGGGCTCCGGCCAGCTGCATCTTCAGCAGCGCCATGAGATCGACCCGGGTCAATAGCTGGCCGTGGACCGGCTGCAGGCCGGTGCACTCGGCCAGGGTCGCCAGCGCCGGCGGGCGCAAGCCGCCCTGGTCAAACAGCTTCTGCTCCAGTTCGGTCTCGATCGAGCCGGCCTGCTCTTTCGCCAGGCTGAGCAGCAATGGCAGGCAGACAAACAACGATCCATCCGGCGACCCATCGGCCGCGCGGCGCGGGGCCAGCGACGGGTGCGAGACCCGGCCATTGGCAGCACCGATTGCGATCACACCGGGCACCACCGCGGACTCGCGCACGGCCAGATCGATCAGGGTGCGCCAGGCGCCGTGGGCCGGTGACAGCACCTGGCCGGGTTCCAGCAGCGCCGGCCCGACCATCAGGCGTCCGCCCGTAACCGATGCAACGCAGGCCGCCAGGTCTTCGGCGACGTACCCGGCCAGGCGCTCGGAGGCTTCGCGTTCGAGCACGAACCGCGCGGAGCGGTTGGGTGGCCGGATCTCGATGCCGGCGACCAGCGGGATATGATGCGCGTCTGTAGCCATATTGATCCAGGTTGATTGATGAATGATCCAGGACCGGAAAATCGCCCGGATTCCGCAGCCGCGGCAGATTCCCTGCAATGGCGGCTGCAGGCATTCGAGGAGCTGTCACCGGCGCAATTGTATGCACTGCTTGTCGAGCGCGTGGCGGTGTTCGTGGTCGAGCAGAACTGCGCTTATCCGGAACTCGATGGGCGCGACCCGCAGGCCATGCACCTGTCGGCCTGGGCGGGCGAACACGCGCCCGTGGCCTACGCCCGCATCCTGCCGCCGGGCAGCCGCTTCGACCAGCCATCGATCGGCCGGGTGCTGACCGTGGCCGGGGTACGTGCGACCGGACTGGGTCGGGAGTTGATGGACCGCGCGATCGCCGCGACCCGGCAACGCTGGCCGGGCTCGGCGATCTGCGTTTCGGCGCAGCGGCACCTGGAAGGGTTCTACGCCAGCCTGGGATTTGCAACCATCTCGCCGCCTTATGACGAGGACGGCATCGAACATGTCGACATGCAACTTCCGGCAGCGGGCTGAGCCCGCCGGCGGGGAATCAGAACAGCGAGAACGGTGACCTGCGACGCCCGCCACCGGTAGAACGGCTGGAGCGACGTCGGCGACGCATGCGCGAGAGCAGCGCCTGTTCGCGCGCTTTCAGGTAGTCGGTGCGATTCAGTTCCTCGGGCTTCTTGCCCAGCCGCTTGGCCTCGGCCGCCCGGTACTTGACGAAGTCGTCGTAGGCATCGAGCTCCGGCTTGAGCTCTCGTGCCAGCAGCTCGATCATGATCGCGTCATCGAGAAAACCGACGCCGGGGATCGTGTCCGGGATCAGGTCATCGGACTGGACCAGGTAGGCCAGTGCAGTCAACACGCGCTTGCGACCGACTTCCTGCATGCCCCAGCCTTCGTCTACGAGCATGTCGATCATGGTGCCCACCAACGCCAGCCGGCTCCGGATGAACTCCGAGGGTTTGCTGCCGGAAATGTCATCGAGCAGCTTTCTGGCACCCGCGACCACTTCGTCGGGGTTGGCTTCCTTGCTCGACTGCATGGCCTGCCGCGCCAGCTTGCGGAAATGCGAAAGATCCTTGTCGGACAGTTCGAGAACGATGCGCATGGTCATGGTCGATACTCCGGGGAACTAATGGGCCAGCCTGGGGGCAAGAATGTGATCAGGTACCTGCAAGCATAAAGAAAATGCCGCGTCATTGCACGTGTCTTGCGTCATGGCTCGCAATCCTGCCGCCGCCCGATACCCAACAAAAACCTTTCAGCGGAAATTGCCGGGTTGACCAGGTACCGGGTGCAGAAACCCCGGCTGTTCGACACGGCCATTGCGCTGGCCGCGCAGCTGGATCTCTGCCCTGAGCCGGTACGGCACCGTGCGTGCTCCGGAGGCTTGGAACTCCCTGAGCGCCTGCAGCGCTGAGGCCTGCACGTCTGCCTGCAGGTTCAGCCGCTCGCGTCCACGCGGGTCCATCGCCAGGCCCAGCATCCAGTCGCGCTCCAGCAACCTCATGCCGTCGATCTCCAGCACCGCCTGCAGACCTTCGACCAGGATGGCGTGATCGTTGGGGTTGTGCAGCAGCAATCCCAGATGCACCCGATCGTCGCCGGCGCGCAGACTTTCGATCTGCAGTGACGGCTGCTGCAGCCGCACCTGGATCGGACCCGAGGTGCAGGCTGCGCTGACCAAGGCCAGCAAGATCGCGATGACAAACGTCTTGTTCACCTGCCCTCTCCGTGTAGTACCCGATGATGGTCGCAATCGTGCGCCGGCTGGCCACGGCCCCGCTCGTTGATTGTATGCACAAGCAGCCTGCTGCGGGGCAGTCGGTCACGCGGCGATCACAGGCCCCGGACATCCTGCCTGACCGCTCCGCAACTGCAAGCGATCGACGACCCAAGGCTCGATCGAGGACAACTGGCCGGGATGGCAACAGGATCCCATGGCAGGGTTTTCAATTTCCGTGGCCATCGAGCGGCCATTGAGGCCGTGATTATCAGAAAACCAGGTTGACCATCACCAGCATCATGACCAGGAAAAGCGCGCTCATCGGCAGGCCGATGCGGATGAAATCCCGCACCTTGTAGCCGCCCGGGCCGATGATCAGCGCATTGACCGGATGGGTCGGCAGGATGAAGGCATTCGAGCAGCCCAATGCGATGATCAGGGCATAGACCGCCGGGTTTCCGCCTGTGGCCAGGGCGATGTTGATCGCGATCGGCACCAGCAGCACAGTCGCGCCGACATTCGACATGATCAAGGTGAACAGCGTGGCCAGCAGCGCCAGCGCCAGCTGCAACCACAGGTCGCCGACATCGCCGACTACGCCCAGGAATTGCTGCACCAGCCAGGCCGCGGTGCCGGTGACTTCCATCGCAAAACCCAGCGGGATCAGACTGGCCATCAGGAACACCGTCTTCCAGCTGACCGCGCCGTACGCCTCATCCATGCTCAGCACGCCGCTCAATACCATGCCGATAGCACCGGTCAGCAACGCCACCGACAGGCTGAAATCGGTAAACAGGATCAACGCCATGGCGAGCAGGAAGAAGGCCAGTGCATGCAGAACCTTCTGCGGCCGGGCCTCTTCGCGCGGCACATCGGTGGCGACGATGAAATCCCGGTCGCGTGCCACGCTGGCCAGATCGCGCCAGGTCGAGTGCGAGACCAGACAATCCCCGACCTTGAGCTTTTCCTCACGCAATTTTTCGCGCACGATCTCATCGCCGCGATTGACCGCCAGCACCGAGATGCCGAAACGCGAGCGCAACCGGGCATCGGCGATGGTCTTGCCGACCAGGTTGGAGCCCGGCGGAATGACGACTTCCGAGATCCCCGCCCGACCGGGGTCGAACAACGTGCCGAACGAGCGCAAGCGCGGCTGCAGCCGGAGCTTGTTGTCCAGCGCAAAATTCCCGACCTGTTCACGCGTGCCCATCACGCCCAGCACGGTGCCGACCCAGATCATCTCGTCGGCCGGCGGTGCCAGCCGCGGTTCGTCGGTCGACTGGATGGCCAGCAGCAGCGGCGCGCCGTCGAGCTGTTCGGCCTCGGCCACGCGCATGCCGACCAGCGGCGAATCGACCGTGACCAGCAACTCGTGCACGTCGCCGGTGATTCCGTAGACGTCGGCAAAGTAGTTGCGTGTGCGGCCCGGCGAGGCCGACCGCTTCGCCTGCACGTCAGGCAGCATGAAGCGACCGACCAGCAGCATGAAGGCCAGCGCCGAGCCCAGCAGCACCAGCCCGACCGGGGTGACCGAGAACAGCCCGAACGGTCGCAGCGCCTCGGCGCCCGGCGGCAGCGAGCGGTTCGAGGTCAGCATCAGGTCGTTGAGCAGGATCAGCGGGGATGAACCGACCATGGTCAGCGTGCCGCCGACGATGGCGCAAAAGCCGATCGGAATCAGCAAGCGCGACAGCGGAATATCCAGCCGGCTGGAGACCCGGCCGGCGACCGGCAGGAACAGCGCGGTCGCACCGGCATTCTGCATGAACGCCGAGATCACGCCCACCCCCGAGGCCAGCATCGCGACTATGCGGCTTTCCGATTGCCCGCCATAGCGCACCACCCAGGCCGAGACGGTATTCATGACCCCGGTTCGGTCCAGCCCGGCACCGATGATCATGACCGCGATCACTGCAATCACTGCATTGGAGGCAAAACCATTGAACAACTGATCGCCGGGCACCAGTCCGAGCAGACCCAGCAGCACCATGATGGAGATCGCGGCGATGTCGATGCGAACGATCTCGGTGACAAAAGCGAACACCGTCAGTCCCAGCACCGCCAGGACCAGCAGCATTTCACCCGACAGTGTCAGCTCGTTGCCCATCGCCTCGTTCGTTCTTTCGACTTGTTTGAATGGCCGTCCACAGGTTACCCCACCTTATTCACTACCGTGGCGTAGCGAGGGGCCGACAGGCGCTGTGGCCGGGGCGTTTCGCGACCGAGCGCACCGGAGGCGTACTCGCCCAGCTTGTCAATAACGGCAGTTGAGGATGCGCGACCGAGCGAAACGCCTTGGACGCGGGGCCTGGCGGTTCCGCAGTAGGCAGGGTGGTGAGTAAGGTGGGGTTAAACAGGTTTGGACCGGATGCTGGCAACGCTTGATGAAACCTGTGCGGTGCGCGTCGTGCAATCGATCGCGTTGTTGTGTCGGGCGGGAAACGGATCACTCGCGGCCGGCGCGGATCTTTTCCAGCCGCGCCTGGATGCGCACGAGTTCTAGATTGCCGCAACCGCCCGGCGAAACCCGGGCAGCCAGGCTGTCGGCAGCATTGCGCCGGACTGACACTTCCATCTCACCGGCGACTCGGCGATAGGCGTCGCGAAAGCTCATGCCTTCGGCAACCAGCTCGTTGGCATGATCGGTGGCATGCATGGCCGGTGCGATCGCATCGAGCATGCGCTGCTCGTCCCATTCCAGCCCGGCCAGCATCGCCGGCACCAGCGCCAGGCCCTCCAGCCCGCGACCGAATGCGCGCAGCAGCGGCGGCTTGGTGTCCTGCAGGTCACGCTGGTAACCCGACGGCAGACCGAGCACCGCATCGAGCTCGGCGCGCGCACCGATTACGCTGGCATGCAGGGCGCGCAACAGCTCGACGGTATCCGGGTTGTGCTTGTTGGGCATGATCGACGAGCCGGTGCAGAACTCGGCCGGGACTTTCAGGTATCCGAACTCCTGCGATGCATACAGGCTCAGGTCCCATGCCAGCCGGCGCAGATCGCCGGTCGCGGCGGCCAGTGCATCGAGCGCTCGCAACTCGACCTTGCCGCGCTGGGCCTGGGCATTCTGCGGGTTGACCACCAACCGGGCAAAGCCCAGCTCCTGGGCCACGCCGTCGCGATCCAGTGGCAGGTTGACGCCGAAGCCAGACGCGGTGCCCAGCGGCGAGGCATCCAGCCATTCATGAATCCGCGCGGCAAGTTCGGCCGAGTCGACGAATGACTCGGCATGCCCGGCCCACCACAACCCGAGCGAGCTGGGCATGGCTTGCTGCAAATGCGTATGCCCGGGCATCGCGACATCGCGTTCGGCATCGGCGCGCCTGAGTGCCACCTCGGCGATGTCGCAACACACATCGGCAAGTTTCCCCAGCCGGTGCTTCATGTACAGGCGAAGGGCCACCGCGACCTGGTCATTGCGACTGCGGCCGGCGTGGATACGCTTGCCGATCTCGCCCAGCCGCTCGGTCAGCCAGTGTTCGATTGCCGAATGACCGTCCTCGAAACGTGCATCGAGCACGAAGTCTCCTTGCTCGAACGATTCGAGCAGGGCATCGAGCTCGCGGCACATTGCCTCGGCATCGTCCATTTCCAGCAGGCCGATTCGGGCCAGCCCGCGCGCGTGCGCCTGGCTGGCGCGGATATCGAACGGCAACAGCTCGCGGTCCAGCACCACGTCCTGGCCGGCCAGAAAGCGCATCACGGCCGCCGGCACGATGGTCGTCTGACCGGTCTTTTTCCAGAGCGGATCACTCATGTTTCGGCTCCCGTGGAAGTGTCAGTCAAAATCCCGGCCAGCTCATCCAGCCCCAAGGCCAGGTTGATGTTCTGCAACGCCTGCGAGGCGGCCCCCTTGAGCAGGTTGTCCAGCACGACCACGAAACTGGCGCGATGGGCATCGCGCGCGTCGACCGCAAAGCCTCCGATGTCGATACCGGTCGCCGGGTTCAGTGCGGTGATTTCGGGAATCGCGGTGGTGACCCGGATCAGCGGCTCGTCGTCGAACCGGCCGGCGAACAGGTCGAACAGCTGGCGCTCGGAAACTGATTCGCCCAGCTCGACCGCGATGGTCAACGAAATACCGCGGAAAAACGCCGCGACATGCGGATGAAAGCGCACCGGACGGCCCAGTCTGCTGCTGATCTCGCGCTCGTGCACGTGACCGGTCAGGGCATAGGGAATCATGTTGTCGCGCAGCCGCTCGGGATCGTTGCGCGCCGAGGGCGTGCGCCCGGCGCCGGAATATCCGGAGACGCCGAACACCACCGGCGGGCTCATCAGCAGTTCGCGGATCGGCAACAACCCGAACTGCGCCCCGGTGGCGTAGCAGCCGGGGTTGCTGATGCGCCGGGCCGTGCACAGTGCGGCGCGGTTGAATTCAGTCAGGCCGTAGACCCAGGACTCATCGAAGCGGTAATCGGCGCCCAGGTCGACGATCAGGCTGTCGGGATGGGCCGCCGAGATCGCCTCTACCCACGGCGCACTGTGGCCGTTGGGCACGGCCAGTACCCAGACATCGGCCGCAACCTCGCCGACCTGGCCGGGCTCCAGCGCGACGAAGGCCTGATCCGCCACCGGCCAGTCCGGCACCTCATCGGTCAACGGCTGCCCGGCCTGGGCATTCGATGCGGCCAATGCCAGCTCGATCGCCGGATGGTCGATCAACAAGCCCAGCAGCTCCCGCCCGGTATACCCGCGCGCGCCGATCAGTGCCAGGCGATGTTTCTTCTCGTTCAACATTCTTTTATTAACCGCAGATAAACGCAGATAAACGCAGATGAAAAACAATGAGATAGCGGACCACGAAAAACAACAAGCTCTCGAATGGATGGCATGGATTCATGTCCGCCGAGACCCTCTATCGAAGACTTGTCTTTATCAGGACTTTTATCTGCGTTCATCTGCGTTCATCTGCGGTAAAAAAATCACGCCTCTTCGACCCAACCCGAATCGCGCGCCGCGGCATCCTGCACCAGGCGTTCAAGTTCGGCGAAGTCGTCAACACCGATCGTATAAACGATCCAGTGGCCTCGGCGGTGGCAGGTTTCAGCCTGCTGGAAGTACCAACCGGCGATCGGATTGTTGGCCCGGGCGCGCCAGTACATGCGCGGACAGCGCGCGCGCAACGCTTGCCAAAGTGCCGCGCCCAGGCCTTCGCCGCGCGCCTCGGGCGTGACCACGATCTTGTCCAGATACGGCACGCCGTCGGCGCCATCGAGAATCAGCGCCGCGGCACGGTCGCTTTCGGCCATCAGCAGGCCGGCGACATTGCGACGCTCCAGCCAGTCCTTTTTCAAGCTGCGCTCGAATGCACCCTCGACAAGAGCCTCCAGGGCCGGCAATCTTTCTGCCGGTACCTGCTCGAACCATTCGATTTTCTCGCCCTTGCGCACCAGCGTGCCGGCACCGGTGTGGGTGAACAACTCCCGGGTCAGCTTCTCGGCCGAAGTGATCGAGACCGAGGCCGACGGCGGCAACGGTTGCAGCATCTCGCGGATCTGGGCCAGTTTCAGTTGCATGCCCGAATGCACCCAGGACTGGGCGATCAGGGTTTCATAATCGCTGGTCAGGCTGATCGCCGAGATGATGCGACCGTCCTCGTCGAGCAGGCCGCCGGTCGGGGTCAGAAAGATGATCTTGTAGGGGCGGATGGCCCAGACCAGTTCGCGCGTGGCGATATCGGCATTGATGTTCATGACCTGGCCGGACCGGGTTTCGCCCAGGCAGGCAACGACCGGCAGGGCACCTGCCGCGACCGCGCCGCGCACCGGGTCCAGGTGTACCTGGCCGACATGGCCGACCAGGCCCAGCTTCTCCCGATCCGCGTAATCGCATTCGAACACGCCGTGCAACAAGCCGCGTGCACGCACGCCATGGCGCTCCAGTGCGTCGACCAGGCGTGCGTTCTCGCGGTAGATCACCGGCCGGGCCACGGACATCACTTCCTCGGAGGTCACGCGCAGCCCGTCATGTTTTTCGGTCGCGATACCGGCTTCTGCCAGCGCCCGGTCCAGTTGCGGCCCGGCGCCGTGCAACACGATGGGGTACAGCCCCAGCCGGTGCAGAAAGGCCAGCGCGGCGACCAGCGCATCCAGATTCTCGGCCAGCACGCCGCCGCCGACCTTGATCACGGCGAAGCGCGACTCGTTGACACGCGAGAACTGCTCCAGATACTGGCGCGCTTCGCGCGACGAGCCGAGCTGGCCCAGCAGTTCGGTGACGATGGGGCGGACTTCGGTCATGCGCCGGCCTCCACGATGCGAAGATAGTTTTCGGCGGCGGCCTCCAGCTGGTCCAGCGCCACCCACTCATCGGTCGTGTGGGCCTGCTCGATATGACCCGGCCCGAGCACCACGGCGTCCAGCCCTGCGGCCGAGAACAGCGAGGCCTCGGTCCAGAAATCGACCTTGTCGGTGATTGCCAGCCCCATGCGTTCGGCGAATTCTTCAGCCGCGCCGGCATCGCGCCCGGCCGCCGGCAGCGGTGGGCCGGAAAACGGCACCTGCCATTCGGCCCGGCCACCATCGAGCCCGGCAAGCGCATCGAACAGCGCCTGGTTGTCGCCGCCGGGCGCCAGCCGCGCCGAGTAGTGCACAAAGCAGCGATCGGCGATCACGTTGCTCTTGATGCCGCCTTCGATGCGGCCGACGTTGAAGCAGGTCAGATTGCCCGCCCCGGCCTGTGCCTCGCAATGCGCATGCGCGGCGGCAATCCAGCGCCCGGCGGCGTGCACGGCGCTGTCTTCCAGCGCGCGCGGCTCCGAGGAATGCCCGGCCGTGCCGGAAAACCAGCCCTTGACCGACAGGAACCCGCGATGCGACAGCACCGCACGGTTGCCCGTGGGCTCGCAGACCACGGCAAAGCGGAATTTACCGGCCGCCTCGGAGGCCAGGAATTCGCGCACGCAGCAGCCGCCGGCGCCTTCTTCATCCGACGTGAACAGCAGCGCCATCGGCGCCTCGGTCGCCTCGGCCACGGTCAGCAGGGCTGCGGCCGCGCCCTTGATGTCGCAGACCCCGCGCCCCCACGCACGCCCGTCGCGCACGCTCAGTTGCAGCGGCGGCACGCTCCAGCCCTCGCCTGCCGGCACCGTGTCGAGATGGCAGTTGAACAGCAGATCCGGCCGGCCGCGCACGGCCAGCAGGGTCACGTGACCGTCGCCGTGGTCGACCAGCTCGGTTGCGAACTCCGCCGGCAAAACGCTGCGAACGTATTCGAACATCGGCGAAGCTGCGGTGATCTCGCGCGGCGGATTCTGGCTGTCGGCGGCCACCAGCGGACTCAGGTGGTCGAGGATGCGCTCCAGCTTCATTTGTGCTTCCGGACCCGCTGGGCCAGCGTCGAGCTCTGACCGATCAGTTTGACGAAGCCTTCGGCCTCCTCTGGCGTCCATGAGGCGGACTGGGCATAGACCGCATCCGGATCGGCCAGCAGGTAGTCCGACTCTACCGCCACGGCATGCAGCGCGCCGCCCTCGGTGGCCAGCGTGACTTTCCCAGTGACAAAGCGATTGGCCGATTGCAGGTAGGCCTCCAGGTCGGCCTTGTGCGGCTCGAAGAAAAAGCCGGTGTAGACCAGCTCGGCCCAGCGCGCGGCGATGATGTGCCGGAACTGATCCTGCAAGCGGGTGTTGACCGCATCTTCCAGCGCGCGGTGCGCACACATCAGCGCATCAATGCCGGGGCACTCGAACACGATCCGGCCCTTCAGCCCGATCGAGACATCGCCGGTGTAGATATGCCGGCCCACGCCCCAGGCGCCGACTTCCCCGTTCAGCCGGGCCAGCATCTCCGGACCGGCCGGCTTGTCGCCGTCAAGCGTTACCGCGCGGCCGGCCTCGAAGCCGATGGTCCATTCTGCCGAGCCTTGCGGCCATTGCGCGCGCGGCCGGCACAGCACCCGGGTATCCTCGCCGGGCGCTTCGAAGCGGTCGATCTCCTGCCCGGAAAGGGTCACGCCCAGCAGGTTCTCGTTGATCGAGTAACGGCTGTTCGACTCGGGCACTTCGATGCCGGCATCGGCCATCAGTTTCAGTTCATGCGCGCGCACGTTCGAGGTCTCGCGTTGCAGCTCGCGGATCGGTGCGTGAATGACGTAATCGCCCAGCGAGCGCACCGACTGATCGAATCGAAGCTGGTCGTTGCCCATGCCGGTGCAACCATGGCCGAAGTGCTTCGTGCCCAGCTCATCGGCCAGCTTCAGACACTGCTCGACGATCACGTAGCGGTCCGAGCACAGCATCGGGTACTGATCCAGCATGCGCGCCCCGGACCACAAAAGCGGCACGACGAACTTGTCCCACAGCGGCTGCGCTGCATCCAGCTCATGGTGTTCGACCGCGCCCAGCGAGCGGGCCCGCCCGGCAATCCAGGCCTTCTGATCCCGACCCACGCCGCCGGTGTCGACAAATGCCGTATGCACCTCGAAGCCCTGGTCCTTCAGAGCCAGCACGCAGTAGCTGGTATCCAGCCCGCCGGAAAACGCCAGTACGATCTTTTCGTTTGTCATGGTTGTCTCATTGAAAGTCAAATGCTTTATTTAACCGCAGATGAACGCAGATAAACGCAGATTGGAAAAGCGCTTTGCTACGAACAAGAAAATGCCGAGACTTGGTAATGGACGTGCGATAGCGCGACCCAAATCATCGGGGTCATAACAGAAGGATCGCGTCCTGCCGGAAAAGCAGCGGGTGTTACGTGTCGCCCAACCGTAGTGGGTTAGTCTTTTCGTATCTGTTGTTTTCATCATGGTTCAGGCTTTTTGGTTTTCATCTGCGTTCATCTGCGTTCATCTGCGGTAAAAAAATCATTTCCCGCCCATCAACTGAAGCATCAGCGCCTTTTGAACATGCAGGCGGTTTTCGGCTTCGTCCAGGGCCACGCAGTAGTCGGCCTCCATGACTTCGTCGCTGGCCTTGATGTTGCGCCGCAGCGGCAGGCAGTGGCTGAAGCGGGCGCTGGCGGTCAGGGCCATCTTGTCGGCGTCGACCATGAAATGCCGGTATGGATCGCGCAGTTTCGCTTCTTCTTCCGGCCGGCCGTAGAACGGCAGCGCGCCCCAGCTCTTGGCATAGACCCAGTCGGCGCCGGAATAGGCGGTCTTGATGTCGGTGGTCACTTCCAGGCTGCCGCCGGACTCGGTGGCGTAGGCTGCCGCGGCGTCCATGTAGCGTGGATCGAGACGATACGCCTGGTCGGGAATCAGCAGCGTGATATCCATGCCGAACTTGCTGGCAATCAGCAGCGCCGAGTTGGCCACCGCGGTGTTCAGCGGCTTCGGATGCCAGGTCCAGGTCAGCACGAACTTGCGATTGTCAGGTTTCCCGAGATGGTCCTGGATGGTGCGCATGATGGCCAGTTCCTGGCACGGGTGGGTGATGGTTTCCATGTTGATCACCGGCACCGTGGCGTGTTCGGCCAGTGCCCGGATCACGCGGTCCTCGCGGTCGACGCTCCAGTCGCGGAATTGTGGAAAGGCGCGGATCGCGATCGCATCGCAGTAGCGCGACAACACGCCGGCGACTTCCGAGACATGCTCCTCGGCATCGGCATCCATGACCACCCCGCGCTCGAACTCGATCCCCCAGGCGCCCTTGCCCGGCTCCAGCACCACGGCGTGCGCACCGAGCTGAAAGGCGCCGATTTCGAACGAGCTTCGCGTGCGCAGTGAAGGATTCAGAAACAGCAGCGCAATCGCCTTGCCGGCCAGCGCCCGCGAGGCCGGCGCCCGGCGAAGTTGTTCGGCAGTATCCAGCAGGCCCTGCAATTCAGCCCGGCTGAATTCCATGGTCGACAGAAAATGCTTCATCGGTTCAGTCTCCTTGCAATCTGGCCGGCCGCAAATAAAAAACCCAGCCGGCGGGCTGGGTTCCTTGTCATGCTCGTTCCGGAAAAACGAAAAAGCGTCAAGCCACCCAGCAGCACCATGGGGAGCGTCGGCGTCGCGGCAGCGCGAAGCTTCCGGAACCGGGCATGAGTGGGCGCGACGTGATCATGCGGCAACTTTGCCACATTTCCGGCCGGCTGACAAGCCCGAAGCGATTCGCATGTTCGCAAGATCGGGCTCTCGCAGAGACGCAGAGAAAAGCGGATTGGAGTTTTTTCTCTGCGTCTCTGCGCCTCTGCGAGAGTTATTCAGCTTTCCCTGCCCCCCGTGCGGATACTTTCACGCTCGCGCCGGCCTTCGCGAGCCACTCGCGTCAATGGCCGCCTCGACAACACCAAACGCGGCAATCAGGTAGCCGATCAGCTCCCCGGATTCCTCGATCACGTGCTTGTAGGCACGGTGATAATGCTCGCCCAGCAGGGCTTCCAGGAACGGGCCGTGGCCCATCAGTTGCGAGACCGGGACGGCGACGATGAAGCCGGCCCAGCCAAGCGCGAACGCGGGTGTTTCGGACATGGCGACGAGCTGCTGGCGAAACCGCGTCCAGCGCAACAACACGATGGCGATCATGCCCGGCAGCACCAGCACCGTGCCGATCTTCCAGCCCAGCCAGGGCACGAATTCCAGGTTGGCGTCCTGTTCGCGGAACGCGGCCAGCAGAAACAGCCCGCCGATGAACACAAACAGCTCGCGCCGGTTCCGATCGCGCCAGCCGGCCAGCATGATGATGCCCGCCGAGACGATCAGCAGCGCGAACTGGGTCCACTCCACCGGATGGTTCTCGGTAAATGCGGTCACATCTCCGGAGGCCGGAATCAGCGGCAGGGAATAGCAGATCGCCGCAATCACCAAGGTATAGATGACGAAACGAAGCAACCTGGGCATGGGTGAATTTTCGCGGGGAATGGTGGCTGACTGAATGGTACGATAACCCCGGGTGTGGAATGGGTTTCGCCGTGATCAGAAAAATTGCTCTCAAACGTATCGATCCATTGGGTGTAGGCGTGGTGTTCGGGGTGTTCGGCCTGCTGGCCGGGCTGTTTTCGCTGGCCATGATTGCCGTCGTCGCACGCTCCGTGCCGCTGGATTCAATGGATTACTTCAACATAGAGACCGGGCTGCTGAGCCTGGATGTGATTTCGGGAACCCCGCAATGGGTGATCTGGTCCTGGCCAGGGATCAGCGCCGCAGTACATTTTCTCGCCGGCTTTCTGCCGGCCGTACTCTACAACCTGGTGGCAGGCTACCTGGTGCCGATCTCGATCCGGATCGAGACCAGCGATCATTCGGATTGATCTGGCAAGGCCGTTGCAGAGGAACTGTTCATTGTGTGGCAGTCCTGCAGTTTCCTGGCCTTCCAGCTACCCGCCACTGGCCGACTGCGCTTCTTTCGCCAACCGGTCATCGAGCCGCTCGCCGACCCTGGCGGCATAGGCCTTGCACCCGTCTGAATCGATCCACGCCGCCAGCCCGGCCAGCCGCGTACGCATGTCGCCGGCGGAAGGGTGCGGTGTCAGCAGCAGGTCGCACTGGAGCCCAGCCAGACGGGCAATCCCGTCGCGGAACATCGAGACATAATCCGGATGATCGGTGAAGCGGTAGTCGTCCGCGCGGACCGGGCTGAGGCTGTCGCCGTAGACGATCGTCACGCACTCGCCACCCTCGCAGCTCTGCCATTGCCAGCTCATCGCGCCCAGGGTGTGGCCGGGGGTGGCGTTCAAGCCTCAAATTTCGATCTCCTGGATGATCCGCGTCTGATCCGCACCAATCCGCGGCCGCAACGGGTTTCCGCCTTGCCAGCCGGATTGCCCTGTGGGCGGGCGACGCTAGAAACAAAAAGTGATTCCAAAGGCCCTCATCAGAACAGACAGGAGCGACTCAGCCCGTCTTGTTCACAGCTCGTCCTTCGCGATTCCCACCAGCGCCGCATCAGGATGGGTGGTGAATTGGCGGGCTCGGTCTTTTATTGGCGTTCACGACGCTGCGACCGGATGGTCTCGGCGCGGCCGGACGATTCACGGGAATTTCCGCGGGCTCCGGAGCGCGACGGCGCTGCGCGCTCGCGGGAACCGGATTGTCTGGCCGCATTTTCGGTTCCGGACGCACGTCGGGTGCTGGGCGTCGGGGTCGCCCGCGAACTGTCGGCCGGTTCGCTGCGCTGGCGAGGCTGGGTTGCGCGGAGCGAGGCTCGCTCGTTCGATTGTTGCGATGGCCGGCGCGAGGTCGCCTGGCGGGTATCTGCGACCTGTCCGCGTGTCGATGCCGGCGAAACCGGTGCTCGCAAGGCCGCAGCCCGGCCGGGTGTCGATTGCAGCAAAGCGGCCCTTGATGCTGCGGGCGTGTTTGTTTCGCGTCGATTGCCGTCATTTGCTGCGGTGGTACGCCGGGTGGACGCCGCTTCGCTTGATTGCGACCGAGGCTGGGCCAGCCGCGCCCGGGAAGCCGTGCTACGTTGGTTTGCGGCCGTTTCGCGGCTACCGGCTTCGATGCGGTTGCCGCGACCGGTAGCCGGCGCACGTGAACTTTGGATGCGACGGGCATCATTGCGGCCGTCATTGACGACGCTCGAACGGGCGTTGCTGCCGGATGCCGCCGTGCGGATGGTCTGGCGCTGAGAGGATGCACCGGTCATGTCCGATCGTCGGCCCAACAGTTCGTTTCGGTCACGGGAATCGCGCCCGTATTCACGCTCGTTCGTGCGTGTGCGGGCCGAAACCTGGCGACCGGATGTGTAGCGCGCGGCCTGCAACTGGTGGCGTTCATCCACGCCGTGACGGTAAGCGACGCCGCGGCGATGCACGGGATTGTGCTGCCAGTGGCGCGCGTCCTTGTAACGGGCTACATCGCGGCCGGACGAAAACCCGCGACCGCCGTGGCCGTAATGGCCGCGGTTTCGATGCCCGTAGCGGTAATGATCGTGCACCACGACCCTGCGGCTGGACCAGTGGAATGAACTGAAGAAGAACGCAGTCTGCACATGATGGCCGCCGCTCCAGTAGAAGCCGAAGCCGGAGCGGTAGCCGCGCGGGTGGTCCCAGTAGACCGGCGGGTAGGCCGAGTAGCGCCAGGCGCCGTAGACCACACGCGGGTCGTAATAGGGCACGTATACAACCCGGGTCACGGCCGGCTCGATATAGATATAAGTCGGTTCGCGAATCACGCGCACGTATTCGTTGCTGCGCAGGTGACCTGCGGCGTAGGCATCGTCGCGAAGGTACTGGATGGTGTCGAGCACCTCGTACTCCTGGGCCAGGAAGGCATCGCCTAGGCGTTGCGTCCAGTCCAGGTCGGCGTCCATGCGTGCCAGCAGTTCGGGGAATGCGACCAGCGCGCAGCCTGGACGACTTCCAGCGGATAGGTCGCGGCAATAAGAACGTGCGAAAGCACGGTGTCCGGATACAGTGCAACCGGCGCCAGCATCTGGTCGAGTTCGGCCTGGCTGAATCCGACTGGTTGTTCGGCCGAAGCCTGGTTTGCGGAAAAAAGGAGGGCCAGCGCGAATAGTCCGCCCAGTGTCGTCACGGTGATTGCGTTAATAGCCTTCATGGTGTGCCTCCTTGCAGCCGAACCGGCCGCTGTGTCACTCGTTATACATGCGGCTGGCTGAAGCCCCGCTGAACGAAAACCAGCGATGTTCGGCGATAGAGAGTGATGGCTATACTGGATTCACTTTCAAACAGATCGGACGCGCCTTGTCGAAGCAGATCCCCCTGATGGACGTGATGATGCTGCTGGCCGAGGCGCAGTCGGCTACCTGCTCGACTACCAGCACGGCTATCACCATCCGCGCGAGGATCGGCTGTTCGAAAGAATCCGGGATAAACGGCCCGCGCTGGCCGACACCCTGCAAAAGCTGGCCGAAGAGCACGTGGCCGGCGAGCGCGAGACCGCCGAAATTGCCGAAGACCTGGCCGCCGCCAGCCCCGACCGGCTTCTCGGCAAGACGGGCGAACGCCTGGCTGCACGCATTCGCGGCTATATCCGGCATTCGCGCCTGCACATGCGAAACGAAGAATCGGTGTTCTACACCCGCGCCGAGCAGGTGCTGGGCAAATCCGACTGGGCCGAGATTGTTGATAACGGCGTCGACAACGGCGGCCTGCAGGGTCCGCTGGCCGACATGGAATCGCTCGCAAACGAGTATCCCGGGCTGGCCGCGCACTTCAACCTGCCGACCCGCCCCTGGGCGGGATCGATAAAGAAAGTGGGGGTACCGGCGCGATGCATGATCACGCGCTGGCGCTGACCGATCTCTACGGCGGATTGATACACGATGGCCTGGACCTCGCGCGACGGAACGCCAGGCGCCTGCTATCGATCCGCGGCCCGACCAGCCTCGCCCGGGCGGTCACCTCGATCACCACCGACAATCTCCGCTTCGCCGGCCAGTGCCTCACCCGCCCGTCGCGCTGGGCGCTGGACACCGGCACCGACTGGCTGGTCGAACGGATCAGGCCGGCGCCCGATCAAAGCGGCCAGCACAAATCGAATTGACTTCATCGGAGCGCCATCGTTGGCGCACCCAACAAAGGATCTCATCACGACTTGATCGACTGCCGCGGCTTGATTCATCGGCCTGGTTGTGCTTGTATCCGGCTGCGAGAATGGGCCTACCACGCCGGTGCAAGACGAGACCCGTGCACCGGCGACCGCGGTTGTCGATTTGTGGAACGGCAACCGACAAAACCAGCCTCACACACATCAAGCCATGAAACGCTGGGCGACACGCTCGGATCGCCAGCCCTTCAAGCCGCCACCGCCCTTCGACCCGAATTCACCCTGCACGCAACCGCAGAAACCTCCTCGATTGCCGCATCAACCGCTCGCCCCTGCTCCTTCCGCATCCAGCCAAGCACATCCTTCAAATGCCAGATCGACGGATTCCCCTCGTGTACAGGCAGCGGAAACGTCTCGATGTTTTTCGCCATGATCTTCCGCATCGCCTGTCGGGAGATGCCCAGCAGCTCGGCGATTTCGGTGAGCCCGACATAGTCCGGGCCGGCTTCGATCAACCTGGCTTCCGGAATGGCGCGTTGAACATCCGCGACGGCGCTAAGTAGCGCCGAATCGGCATCAGGAGCAAGACGATCGAATTCCAGCGCCAACCGGCCGGGGATGCCCGTTCCGATCAGGGCATCGTCGCATCCGGCTTCGGCCAGCCTGTCGATCCAGTCGTCCGGCTCGGTGGTTCTTACCGGCACGGCAAACTTGAGGGAGAATTCGTAAGTCCTTTCCATCTCTATTTCCTGTCAATCATTACGCAGCGATCGACCACGCGCAGGATCTGTCTTGCATGTGTCTGCGGATTGCGCGGCGTCGACCATATCGAGACCACGCAGAACTCGCCGCAGCGACATTCGTTGCTGTTCCAGGGACAGTAAAGACGGCCCCAGGCGTGCCCACGGGCGGGTTCGGCTCGCCAGCCGGCGCGTTCGGCGTGCCGCAAGGCGGCTTCGATGTGCTTGTCCGGATGACGTGATCTCGCCAATGAGTTTCCCCTACATTAGTGTCTATTTTTTGGGTTGTCAAGTGACAACCTGCAATGCCCGCCTGCCGAGTTTAGCGCGTGAGGAGCGCCGAGCCACCGCCAGGATGACGGGGTGGGTGGAGCAGGAACCGGGTTCAACGGTAACGTCTCGAGGTCCCGGTTCGGCCGGAGCCTGCCCCAGACTTGATCCGGGGTCCGTCCGGGACGACGGGAGAGAGTGACATGCCGCACTTGTAATAGCAATGCATTTGCATTACCATTGCAGCCGCACCCGAGCAATTCCCGAGACCATCATGACATCCGTACTCGAAGCCGAATCCCGCCTGACCGACCGCTACCAGACCACCGTACCCGCCTCGGTGCGCAAGGCGCTGTCGCTGAAGAAACGCGACAAGCTGCGTTTTATCGTTCAGCCGGACGGACAGGTGGTGCTGTCGCGCGTGGTCGAGGGCGATGCTGACGACCCCGTGCTCGGCCTGTTCCTGGAGTTTCTGGCCGCAGACATGGCACAGAATCCGGAGCGGCTGCAAGCCCTGGATACGGGTCTTGCCGAACGCATCGATGAACTGGTGGGCGATATCGACATTGATCTGAATGCCCCGCTGGCGGACGATGACGAGTGAGCCCGGACGGATCGGTGCCGCTGGTCGTCAACGGCTGGACGCTGTTCGCGCACCCGCTCTTGCTTGACCAGCTCGATGTGCTGGTTCGCAAGGTCGAATCACTACGCCACAAGGACCCAGCCACATACAAGCAGAAGAATGCAACCAAACGCCTGGCAGCAATCCGGAAATTGATCTTCGAAGTCATTCCGCAAGACCCGTCGCGGCCTGAATTTCGACAGGGAAAAACCCTGGGCGAACGACATAAGCACTGGTTCCGGGCAAAGTTCTTTCAGCAATACCGATTGTTCTTCCGGTACCACGCTTCCAGCAAGGTCATCGTCTATGCCTGGGTCAATGACACGAAAACTTTGCGGGCCTATGAGAGCAAAAGCGATGCTTACCGGGTTTTTCGCCGAATGCTCGAAACCGGCAATCCGCCGGATGACTGGGAAACCCTGCTCGCCGAGGCGAAGAAGACGAAAGAGCGATTCCGCAGCCGTTGAGGAAATTCGTCGGACGGCAACCGCCCCGGAAGGCCGGGGCGGTTGGAATGTGAGCGGTCGAATCGCCGGCTACAGGCCCAGTTCGGTGGGCAGCGGCGGGACCGGGGGTACCGGGGACTGGTAGGTTTCCAGTTCGCCCAGGATGTGGTCGATCGCGGCTTCTAGCTGAGTGTCGCGGCCGCGGTTGGTCGCGACCGGATCGAGCTTGACTTCGATATCCGGCGCCACGCCCTCGTTTTCCACCGACCAGTTGCCGTCGGCATCGACGAAGCGGAAGAACGGCACCGTCATCCCGCCGCCGTCGATCAGGGGCGGGTTGGCCGAGATGCCGATCAGGCCGCCCCAGGTGCGCGTGCCCAGCAACTTGCCGATGCCCAAATGCCGGAACGAGTACGGCAGGTAGTCGCCGCCGGAACCGGCGTCCTGATCGATCATCATCACCTTCGGCCCGTGCAGTGCGCCGGCCGGGGTGTTGTACGGCATGCCGGCCCGGTCGCGCCATGTCGACAGATGCCGCCGGCTCAAGACCTCGGTGATGTAGTTGGCCGCCTGGCCGCCGCCGTTGGCGCGCTCGTCGATGATCAGCGCTTCCTTGTCGACCTGGCTGAAGAACATTCGGTTGAAGAAGGTGTAGCCGGCGCCGGCGGTGTTGGGCAGGTAGATGTAGCCGACTCGTCCGTCGGTGGCTTCGGCCACCTGGCGGCGATTGGTCTCGATCCAGTTCCACAGCCTGAGCGCATATTCGCTGCCTGTCGGGGTGACGACGATGTCGCGCGAATCGCGGCCGTCGGCGCGCGGCCCGACGGTCAGCGTGACCTGCTTGTCGGCGGTGTCGTGCAGTTCGCGGTAGATATTGTCGCTCCCGGTCAGATCCTTGCCGTTGATGGCCAGCAGGTACTCGCCCTCGCGCGCCTCGTTGCCGGGCTCGGTCAGCGGCCCGCGCAGGAACGGGTTCCAGGATTCTCCGGAGTAGATCCGGGCCAAGCGGTAGCGACCGTTCTCGATGGCGAAATTGGCGCCCAGCAGACCGACCGAAACGCCGCTTTCCCGGTGGATGTCGCCGCCGCCGACCCGGTTATGACCGGCGTGCAGTTCGGCGATCATCTCGACCAGCAGGGCGTTGAGGTCCTCGCGCCGGCCGACATGCGGCAGCAGCGGGCGATACTTTTCATACACCGCGTCCCAATCGATGCCGTGCAGGTTCTCGGCGTAGAAGAACTGCTGTTGCATGCGCCAGGCCTCATCGAAGATCTGGGCCCACTCTTCGCGCGGATCGATCCACATGCGCATGCCGGAGGTATCGATGTTTTCCGGCTTGATGTCCTTGCCTACATCCGCCATGGCCAGCCCGCGCGCGGTCTGCAGCAGCATCTTCTTGCCGCCGGCCGCAATGCGGAACGCGCGCACGCCGCGCTGCACGCCGCTGGCCTCGCGCTTTTCGAAATCAAACCGGATCAGGCGGGTCTGGTCGCCGCTGGACTCTCCCGGCGGCAGGTTGCTGGCACCGGGCTGGGGAGATTCGATGTAGTACAGCGCGCCGTCGCCGCCGGCCTGCAGCGAGCTGTAATTGCCTTCGGCCACCGGCAGGCCGACGATGCGCGCGGCCAGACCGTCGAAGTCGATCGTCGTGGCCGGCTTTTCCTTCTTGTCCTTGTCGTTCTTGTCCTTTTTGTCGTTGCCGTTTTCGTCTTCTTTCTGCTCCTCGTCGCCGGTCTCGGGCGCCAGCGGCGACTCGCCGTCGGCGGCCAGCACCACGGCGTAAAGCCCTGCGCGGTAGGGCCGCTCCTGGCTGGTCATGTTCAGCCCGACCTGGATCGGGCCGGCATTGGTCGAGGCGGCGAAGTACAGGTACTTGCCTTTCGGGTCGAACGCCGGCGAGGCCACATCGGCCATGCCGTCGGTAACGATGCGGGTCTGGCCGGTGTCGAAGTCATGCAGCGCCAGTTCGGCATGGAAATTCGGCTGCTCGGGATTGAACGCCAGCCAGCGGCCATCGGGCGAAAACGCCACATCAAATGCCGAGCGGCGGGTGTTGGTTGCAATGCGCTGGATCCGGCCGCGCTCCAGCGTGATCGAAAACAGGCCCAGGTGATTGTCGGTGAACACGATCCGGCCGGTGTCGGCATGCCAGGCCTGCAAGGTGTAGAAATCCGGGCCCAGCTCGAACTCCCGTTTCTCGCCCCTGCCGGTCTGATCGGCAATCACCAGGCGCTGGCCTTGCAGCGACTCGACGATCCAGGCCACCTCGTTGCCGGCCGGCGACCACAGCGCGGTGTATTCGCGCGTGCCGGCGGTCTCGGTCAGGTTGCGGGTCGAGCCCTGGTCGGCGGGTACGGTGAAGATCTCGCCGCGAGCGGTGATCAGGGCGCGCTTGCCGTTCGGGGAGACATCGATGCTCTGGATGTTGTCGGCCACCGACTTCCATCCCGGGCGCAGTTGCGGCAGGTCGGGGTTCAGGTGAATATCCAGCGTGCGGACCTGGCCGCTTTCCAGGTCCAGTTGCCTGAGCAGGCCGCCGGCTTCGTAGACCACATGCCGGCCATGCCCGGCCGCGGCGCGGATGTCGAACTCGCGCTCGTCGGTGAGCTTCTCGATCCGGCCGCTGGCCGGGTCGAAGCGGAACAGGTTGAAGTCCTTGTCGTCGCGGTCGGACAGGAAATACACCTGACCGCCCAGCCAGAAGATGTTGAAATCGGTCACCCGCTCGCCGGGGATGTCGATGACCGACTGGTCGAGCATGTCCAGAATCCGGATCGACGGCGTGGTACCACCACGGTAGCCCTTCCAGCCGGCCGTGCCGCCGAACAAGCCGTTGTAGCCGGAGCCGAAGTCGATGTAGGCCAGCCGCCGGCCTTCTTCATCCCAGGCGCCGCGGAAGAACCGGGCCTCCATCTGCTTTTCGGGCAGCCCGCCTTCCAGGGAGGCATGGAACAACTGTCCGGAGCGGCCATGGTCGGTCTCGCGCGAGGAGAAGAACGCAACGGCGCTGCCGTCGGGCGTCCAGTCCACCGGGATGTCGTTGCCCGGATGCCAGGTCAGCCGCTCGGGCTGCCCGCCTTCGACCGGGATCACATAGACATCGGTGTTGCCTTCGTAATCGGCGGCAAATGCGATCTGCCTGCCGTCGGGCGAGAAGATCGGCGTGTTCTCCTCGGCCGGGGAAGTGGTCAGCCGACGCGGGCTGGAGCCGTCACGTTCGGCAACCCACAGGTCGCCGGCGTAGACAAACGCCAGATGGTCTGCCGAAAGCGCGGGCTGGCGCAGCAGGCGGGTGGGTTCGTCCTGGGCCGCCGCCGACAGAAACATCGACAACATCAGCCCGACAATAAAGATTCGCAACGGCATTCCATTCTCCTCAAGAAAATCGCATTTCAGAACACGGGATCGGCAGATAGCCCGCCGGATTGCAGGATGATACGCAATCCGGCCGCGCGGGGAATGAGCCATAGGTCACCGGATCGCATCCGGCGCCAGTGCTGAAACCGGCCTTCCCCCGCGAGCGGGGAAAGGAGTGGCGCACCATTCACGAGTAGGCCCGGGCCACGCCCCGGGCAAATTCAGGCACTACCGGCGGCGCGGCGGCGGCCTACTCGGGCGGCGACTGGTGGAGTAGGTCCGGGCCACGTCTCGGGCGGATTTATGAGAATCGAGAAAGCCGGGACAGGCACAGAGCATGAGGAAGCCTTGGACGATCTCTTCAAGAAGCGCCTGTAAACTTTATCCTTCAAAGTCACTGACGCCCGAATTGGCTCAAGTTTTCTCGAAGACCAAAGTAGCCTGCAGGCGGTCGCCCCCCAATAACCCTTTGCTTCCACCGCTGGTAGTAGAAATCGTATGAAGCCTGTAACCCTTGGCCGCCTGCTGATTGAGGATCGCTTCCAGCTCCGACAGATTCCCGGAGCCCGTGCCAATGAACTTTTCCTTGAGCACGATTTGTAGCACGACGTATTCCATTTAAATTCCCTTGGCTGGCTAATTGTAAAAGTGCGCCTGTCCGGATTACTTGGACGTTCTTGAGAGGCCATGCATTTTTTGGGTGTCCAGCAGGCTGGTCGTGAAGGCATTGTCTGCGTGCCCAACAGGCTGTCTCGATTGGTGGCGCCAGGCGAATCCAGCCCGGCACATCTGATCCTGTGCGCATTTTCTCGAGCAAATCCCAACAGATCGAGGTATTCGTCTGCGCTGTCCAGGTTTCCTTCATTTTTTGGGTGTCCGGCAGATTCGAACGAACTGCAATCCATTGTTAAGGCTTTGGATCATACTTGGACCACCGCCACTCATCCGTAACTCTCAGTCCATACCTTTCACCAATTTCTCGGATGAGACCCGCTGGCCCTTCAATGCTGCCTTCTGTCCAGTTATCCCATTCGCAATTAAGTCTGGATCCGTCCTTCTTCAATTTCACCTGACCATAATCAATCCATGCATCAAAACCATTATAAACGTATGTCTTTTGCCAGCCAGAACTGATCAATGACTTCAGCAGAGTATTGAACTGCTCGGTTGGAATCTCCTTGATCGTGGCAAGTCCTAAGGCCTTAAACCTCAGCTTTTCACCACATCTTAAGAGACGTGCCATGGATTCATAGTGCCTTAACGCCAGCAATAAACAGAGTCTTGACAAGGGCGTCCGGTGGAGGCCGCAGGCCGGAACGAATTTGATTTCCCTGTTAGAAACTTCCAAAGCAACATCATGGTGATGGACGGTTTTCTCGTAGTGCGACATGAGTTCCTTTACTTGTTCCGGGACTACTGCCTGCTCGAAGTTTTGGCCAGCAAAGCTTTTTACCGCTTCAAGGGATTCAAACCAGAATATAGTTGTGAATTCCACACCTTCCCCAGTTTGGCACCTTAGCAGGTTGGTACTGATGTAACCGTCCACTCCTTGGATACCTTTTGGAAGGACAGTGTTCTTGAAAAGCTCTTCGTACGCCGAGGCATTATCGTGAGCGGTCCATCCTTTCCAAATTCGAGCAATCATCTCGATCTCTCCCTGATTTCTAACGCTCAGCTTAACCGGCCGGCTTTGGAGCGTCAGCGGAAAAGCCGGTCCGTGTTGAAGCTGTTGTTATATTGCTCATGTGCATTGCGCCTGAATCACTTCTTCATTGGTGATGCGAATGGCCTTCTGCTCCGCGTGATACGCTTCGGTCCGCTTGGCGTTGGCCTCTAGCGCAAGGCAGTTGATTTCCGCCTGAACTGAAGAATCCTTGAGAAGTGGGACGGGCACTTGCGATACGTGATGATCGTCGATCTCCGGGACTGCAGACCCGTATGTGAATCTTTGAATCAGGTGAAGCCCATATTCTGAGCAGAGAAAAACATAGATGTAACCTGCCACATCACCAGACTGCGGAAGGACCCGTATGATGTGTTCATTTGCTACACAGTTTTCCCAGTGTCTTGGGACTAATGCTACCTTGCCAATTGTCCCGCTTCGAGAAATCAAAATCATGTTCTCGGTTATCTTCAAGTCCCCCCGCAATCGCTCTCCATGCTTAGCCAACGACAGATACTTCTTTTTGGCAGGATCAAGCTCCAATAGTTGTTTACCCCCAAATAGCGGGACGCCTTGGCCCTCTTCCACGTAAACACGAGCGAAACGTCCCGGAAGGATAACGCGCTTGGAAATTCGCGGGTCGCCGATGGTGGCGATTTCCGCGGCTTCTTTTTTGAGGCGGTGCATGATGGCGTCGACTATCGGCACGTGATAGGAGGCATCGAGCCGTCCAGCGAGTTTGGAGAGATTGACCACGTAGTTACGCAATCCGGCGTCTTTATCGAAAGCGCGCGGGCGGAGTTTCTCCAAGGGTGGCAGTTTGAGCGCGTCGTAAAGAAGTTGTTCTGCTTCCTCAAGCAAGGCATTCGATTCGTCGCGCAGGGTATAGGATTGAATGACAAGATCGTGAATCTGCTTTTTGAGAATTGGCGGCGGGTCAGGAACCGGGACTGTTTCAAGATGCGAAGGCTCAATATGCGGAATCATCGCCCCGTATTCGTTCGATTTTACAAGTACTCGTCCGGTCTTGGTGCTTAGAAAGGCATAGAGATACCCCGCCGTGTCAGGTTCCGAACAATCGATGCGAATGACGTCATCACTGATGATCTTGCAGTCCAAGGTGCGAGATACATAGGTCGTTCTGCCAATACTCCCGGACCTGCCTGAGCGCGTCATCAATATCTGCCCGTGTTTGGCGCGCAATACCTCAATGTGGGTTTTGGTAAGTGGGGACAGGTAGCCCGCAGGCTTTGGATTAAGTTCTGTTATTTGGCTCGGCTGGTAAATGGGATAATCAGAGTACTCAACGCGGTGCCGCTTAAATCGTCCCGGGTACCAAGCAGAGGCCAAGCCGTCGTTTCCTACAACATTTGTCACCGGCCATTTGCACATGTCCAGTAATTCTCTGGCGTGACGGCACTCAATGTCGAACACGGCGGCCTTTAGGCGCGACTCCCTTTGAAGGACTTCCTGAAGGCGGACGCTACCCCAACGTAGTTCCTCTTCAGGAAGCTCTATCGGCTCCCGCGCAAGTCGAAGCGTTTTAGCGGGTTGATTCACCATACGATTCCCTCTGCCTTACGCCACTTCTCAAAGGCCCCAGGAACCAGCAAGGTCTGATCATCCAGCACCTTCCTCTTTGACTGCGTCTTTGCCGTGCGGGCGCCGTCCGCCGTCTCCCCGAGTTCGATGACCTCCATATCTGGAACAAGGATTTCGTTGCCCTGTTTGTCTCGTTTGAACAGAGGATTGCCGCGCTTGTCATGGCCGACCCGCTCCACCATCGCCATGAAGATGGGATAATCGGCCATCTTGCGGGTTTTGTCCTGCCTGGCGATTTCCTCCTCTGTCTTCTTACGGAGGAACAGCACGGATGTGAACGTGCCGTTGCGCGGCTGGAAAGTGTCTTCGTGCAGATCAACACTGGCTAGGATCTGCGTTTTCTCCATCAGCCATTGGCGGATATACCCCAGACCGGGCGAGCTGAGAATGGAATCGGGAAGAACAATGCCCACGCGCCCGCCCGGTTTGAGCAGTTGCAAACATCGCTCAATAAATAATTGCTCTGGGGGCACCGAGCCTTGCAAACGCTTGGTCAGTTTCCATCGGTCGCGGTCAGTTTTGTCGCGCTCCCAGGTATGGCCGAGGTCGAATTGTTCGAGGATATGGGAATCTTTGATCGGAATTTTGCTCCCGAAGGGCGGGTTGGTGACAATGACATCGAAGTAGCCGATGGAATCATGTCCACGAAAGGCAGATTCCTTCATGTCGAGGGCCTTTGCAAGGTTCTTGCGAAAATCGGTCTCCCACGTGTGCGGCGGCAGGAGGGAATCGGTCTGGAAGATGTTACCGCTGCCGTCGTTGTTCATCACCATGTTCATTTTCGTGGCTTTGACCAGGTCGGGGTTGAGGTCGAAGCCAAAGAAGTTCGCCGACGCGATTTCCGCGATGCGTTGCTGGAAGACGCGCTTCTCGTCGTCCGTCCACTCGGACTTAGGTCGCTCCCATTCCTCAATAAGGCTGTCCTCAAGGGCTTGAATGACCTTATTCATGGCGATAACGAGGAAGCCACCGGTACCGCACGAGGGGTCAAGCACCTTTTCGTCGGATGTGGGAGCCAGCATTTCGACGGCCATGTGCATGACATTGCGCGGGGTAAAGAACTCGCCTCGGTCGCCGCGCAGATTCGCGCCGACGAGTTCTTCATACGCCTTGCCTTTGATATCGATGTGCGTGTTGAGAAGCGAATACTTCTGAAGTTCGCTGATTATATAGGCCAAGCTGCGCGGCTTGAGTTTAATTTCGTCGTTGCGGTCGAAGATACGCGAATGCTTCTTCTTGACCTGCTCGAAGATGGCGGAAATGCGCTTCTTGACGGTGAGTTGCCCATCGGGGTTGGAGCGTTCGCCAGAGGAAGCGTAGAACTCCAGCGGCTTTCCGATATTTCGCTCATCCTCAATCTTGCAGAAGATGACCTTGAGTAGTTCGAAAAAAGCGGGCTGCTTCTGCATCCCATCCGTGACGTAGATGTGATTGTGGCAGGTTTTGAAGACGAAAAGCAGATTGTCTTCCACGGCATTCTTGAGGATATTACGTTTCGGGCGATCGATATCTTCAAGGCGTCCATCGGCCGAGGGAATGTCGTTAAAATCGATAAAGGCAATCTTGCCGTTTTCGTCGACGGTCTTGCGGAAGACTTCCTTTTGCTTGCCATTAGTCCACATGCCCCATTCGCAGTTGGGGCAGGCTGCCATGTAAGACTGAAGCTGGCCGATGCCATCCTTCTTGGCGGTGGGCAGAACGCTTTCCTTCTTGCATTCGATGATGACTTGAATGTGTTCCTGTGTACGTTCTGGGGCATCAGCAGCGAATATGACAATGTCAGCACGGGGCTTGCCCGATCCGACATTCAAGATGAACTCGATAGCGATCCGATCTTTCGGGTAGTTATGCTCGTTGACAAGGCGCTTTTCGATGTTCTGACGTACATATTCTTCCGGCGTGTCGTTGCGGAATTTGCCGTCGATGTAGTCACAGACTTTGCCTTCGGGTATAGCGATTAGTTCTGTCATCTAGTTCATCCTGAAATTTGCAATGTAACGTTGAACTTAACCCGCGCCGCCGCCAAACCAGCCCGGCTTTGCCGGCCGGGAAGCTTTCCGGCGTCGGTTTGAAGCTTTTGTTAGGCTTATTTCTCTGCACATTTCTTGCAAATTAACACATCGGCTGAACCATAGTTAATTCGTACTGGACCTTCGCACATGGAGCACCGCCATTTCCAGTTGGCTTGATTATCGTCGGAGTTCTGCTCTTCTCGATCTGACTGCTGTATTGACCTTTCGAGGTCTTTCTCAAAGCTTTCATACAAGCTAATGTCATCTTTCATGGCTTGGACGCGATGTCGTATGTATAGTGCCCTTGCCTTGGTTTCATCACCTTCTGTTTCAGAAAGCGACTTTGCCCAGAGACCCTCCTTTCTAATACCGTCGGCTATCTCCTTCGAGACAGCCTCATATAATGCTTCTTCAATTTTGCGACGCATTGCGCCGGCATCTCGAATTCTTCTAAGCATGGGTGTTCTCAATAAACCTAACGTTTGCATTAACCGGCGCCGGCTTTGCCGGCGTCCGAGTTGAATGCATTGTTATGTTCTCCCTCCTGAAAGGGCAGGTCGTTGGATAGATCGATAAATGTCGGCAGTTTTATTACCTCAGCCTGCACCATAGCAAAGAGCGCTATGGCGAAGGTGAGTAAGGCAATCAATCTCTGCGTCCGAACTACTTCTCCGTGTCGTCTTTCATCCTCTTCATATCGATCCAAAGTATTTATCGCTTTGCCCTGAACTAGATACTTTCCATTTACCTTTGAGAGATCCCCATTTTGCTCAAGCGCATCGAGATATAATTTTAGTTTCTCGTATTGAGCATCAGATTCAGGGTGAACTACCCATCGCATGGAATAAAGTCTTGTCATTATCTCGAATGAATCCATTCCCTTATGAGTTGCCCCGATGTGAGTATCAACAAGAAACTGAAGCAACTCCATACGCTTTTTTTGTTATTAGCTTCTTTCTTTTGAACCGGAATGTTCCGAGTTCATTGAACGCCCGCCCCAATAAAACCCGAAGGTAGATCATTCCGGTGAACCTATTTAGTGCAAGGCTCCATATTCCATAGAACGTAATTGTGTTTAAACCATAAAAATGCGTTACTCTAAGTCCGCCCTTCAATAGGTCGTTTATAGTTCTGGTTTCCGTATCGGCGTACCTTTCTCCATTCCATTTCAGAACAACAAATTCCCTAGCACTATACTCCCGCAGCAGAAAGTCAGGCTCTGCATTGTTATCAACCGCAACAGAAAAGCAGTTGATCTTTTTACCATCCTCTCCAGATCGAGGAATCTCCGAAGGGCATTTTTTAGTCAAAAGCCCAGGAAGAAGCTTTAGGTAAAGGAATTGTCTAAGATTCTCGATCATTAGAAAACATAACTAATAAGCATTTATGCGCCGTGCGCAGCATGGCGTATAATAAAAAATATGTAGCAATTTGCACGGATATTGAATATTCATGCAAATCTGCAGGATATTCCGCGCCCACCGAGCGGCGCACGGTGCAAATTGCTGATTTGCCGCCCGTATTCTTTCACTCGGGGTTGGAATAAAGGCGCAGTTCCGCCGCATATTCTCGTGGGCCGCTATCGCGGGCGGGTGATTCATCGGGGTCCCTGATTGCCTCCTGGCTCTGATTCTGCTCCAGATTCGCGGCACTTTCAAGCGCGGCCAGGCGTTCGGCGGAGTCAGGATCCCGGCATTTCTACCAGCCTTCGCCGGTAGTTCCGGATCTGCTCGGGCGATCCGCCGGCGTCTTCGAGCATGGCGATGTAGACGCGCGTGGCGTAGCGGTAGCCGAGGCTCATGTTTGCCTCTATGCGTGCGGCGAGGGCGTTTCGGAGTTCCTGGAGTTGGCGGCGTGCCTGGGGGTCGTCGGGGTTTTGGGCCAGGACCTGTTGCGTTCGCCTGAGTTCAGCGTCCAGCGCCAGATAGGCTTCGGAATCCAGCGCAGTGCCGGCGTAAATCCGGTCTTCGAACGTCGGTTCGGTTTCGACCGACAGGATGCCGATGTCCCACTCGCTTTCGACATTCAGAGCGTCCTGAAGCCGGGAGCCGCGGCCGTCGGTTCCGGTTTTCGCAACGGTGGCGTTGCCGGAATCCTGGGCGAACACCGGGGTGGAGATCGCGACGAGGAGCGTAAGCGACATCTGCAGCGCCAGCGAAGCGCCGGCAATTGCCGATCCGGCGCTTCGCGGTGCACGGCGTCCAACACGTTTGGTCACCCGCCCTCCTGCCTGGATGGTCGAAGTTCTTCGCGTACGTCCCGCGAATGACGGCCACTCTAAGCAGATTTGGATGTGATGTCAATCACATGCTGGTAATGACTGTGAGATGGGCAGCGCGAGGGCATTGCCGGCGGCGTTGCGCCGGCCTACTCTGCTGATTCCGCCCCCATCCCGGCCTTCCCCCGCAAGCGGGGGAAGGAGAGTGAGTGGTGCGGCCTTCCCCCGCGGGCGGGGGAAGGAGAGTGAGTGGTGCGGCTTTCTTCCGCCGCGAGCGGAGGATGGATGGTGGGGCCTTCCTCCGCGAGGAGTAGGCCCGGGCCACGTCCCGGGCAAGAACGGGCATTGCCGGCGGCGTTGCGCCGGCCTACTCTGATTCCGCCCCCATCCCGGCCTTCCCCCGCAAGCGGGGGAAGGGGGTAAATGGCGAGGCCTTCCCCCGCTTGCGGGGGAAGGAGAGTGAGTGGTGCGGCTTTCTTCCGCCGCGAGCGGTGGATGGATGGTGGGGCCTTCCTCCGCGAAGAGTAGGCCCGGGCCACGTCCCGGGCAAGAGCGGGCGTTGCCGGCGGCGTTGCGCCGGCCTACTCTACTGATTCCGCCCCCATCCCGGCTTTCCCCCGCAAGCGGGGGAAGGAGTAATTTGGAGGTCGGGCCTCAGGGAACGGCGTTACGGATGAATTCGACCAGGTCGTCGCGGTATTTCTTCATTGACGGCTGGTGCAGGTACATCATGTGGCCGGCGTCATACAGGTCCAGGCGGATGCGTTCGCGCGCCTCGTTCGGGATGTCGAGCCGGCGGATGTAGTAGTTGGTGGCGCCGAACGGGGTGGCCAGGTCGTAGTAGCCCTGCTGGATGTGCAGGTGCAGGCCGGGGTTCATGACCATGGCGCGCGACAGGTCGGGCAACAGGTTGACCGCAACCTGGGTTCTGCCGTCCGGATCGCGATGGGTCCATTCCCAGTCCAGCGGCCAGGCGGAGGTCTTGTATTCCTCGTCGCGGCCGAAGTCCAGATCGTTGTGCAGGTAGTCGAAGAACGCCGCGGTATAGGCCGGGCCGACGGCCGGGAAGAATGGGTCGTAGTTCATGCGCTCGGCCAGCGAGTTGGTGGCCGGGCCGACGAAGCGCGAATCGATGCGCCCGGCGATCTTGCGGTGGCTGCGCATCAGTTCCTGCAGGAACTGCTGGTGGGCAACTCGCAGGTCGGCCAGCATCCAGTATTCGGTCGAGGTGCCGGTATAGGCAGCGATGCGTTCGGCGATGCGCTGTTTGCGAGCCTCGTCGATGGTGTAGCCGGCAATCAGCGCCGGCAGGTATTCCTCCAGCGCAAACCGCTCGACCTCGGCCAGAAATGGTTCGAGCTCGGCTGGCTTGTCTTCGAGCACGTCGTGATACCAGGCCGTGGCGGCGAACGAGGGCAGGAACAGCGCGTGCGGCAGATCCAGCTCGCGCCCGTCGCGGCCGGCGGCGGTGTCGATGATGGGCGAGACCAGGATCAGGCCGTTGAGGTTCATCGAATGCCGGCTTTGCAGATGGTGGGCCAGCCCCGCGCCGCGGATGCCGCCGTAACTTTCGCCGAGCACGAACTTCGGCGAGGCCCAGCGGCCTTGTTCGTTGATGTACTGCTTGATGAACGCGGCGACTGATTCGATGTCCTGGTCGACGCCCCAGAATTTCTTGCCTTCAGTATCGCCCAGCGGTTTGCTGAAACCGGTGCCGATCGGGTCGACCATGACCAGGTCGGTGACATCGATGATGCTGAACTCGTTGGCCACGCGCTTTGCCGGCGGCGGTGCGGCGTAATCGGCATCGTTGACGACCACGCGCTGCGGCCCGAGGATGCCCATGTGCAGCCAGATCGATGAAGAGCCCGGGCCGCCGTTGAACGCGAACGTGATCGGCCGGTCGCCCGGTGCATAATCGCCGTTGCGGGTGTAGGCGGTGTAGGCGAAACGCGCGATCGGCTCGCCGTCTTCTTTCATGATCAGCCAGCCGACGGTTGCGGTGTAGTCGATGCGCTGGCCGTCGATGGTGATGCGATGTTCGGTCGAGTGCGCGACCGCCTCGGGCGCTTCGGCCTCTTCGGCCCAGCCGGCGATCGGCAGCAGCAGGCAGGTGGCGAGCAGTACGGTGAAGGCTCTTTTCATGTCTGGTTCCCCGTGGCGTCAATGGCGCCTGTAATGGTTTTGTCGAGCTTGCGGTTGAGTGGTTCCGGTGCGCGGTGGGCGAATTCGGGTTCGCAGCCTCCGCTAAGATTTTCCTGATTAGGTAGATGACTCAGCCACCCTGGTCGCGTTCAGGTGCTCCGGTGAGAAAACCATGTAAAAGCGAGAAGCAGGACACGAAGAGCACGAAGAAGGCACGAAGCTCACGAAGAAAACTCTTTCGGAATTGAA
>SR_TP_S13solDRAFT_1000149_pt1 | contig 36992 bp, 29 predicted proteins | sample SodReaTP_S13sol_FD_11159 | JGI IMG/M metagenome (IMG submission 11159)
CTGGGCGGGCCCATCGAGGAGATCGGCGCCAAGGTGGCCGCGGCCCTGGTGGGCACCTTCCTGGGTATCCTGCTGGCCTACGGCTTCGTGGGCCCCATGAGCACGGCCTTGGAGCGTCGCGCCGAGGACGAGGCGAAGTTCCTCGCCTGCCTGAAGGCCTGCATCCTGGCCAACGTGCAGGGCTACAGCCCCCAGGTGTCGGTGGAATTCGGTCGCAAGACCATGGTTTCCCAGATGCGTCCCAGCTTCGAGGAACTCGAACAGCACCTGCGCGGCACCAAGGAGTAATGGCCCTTGGCGCTGGATGACAAGAAACAACCGATCGTCGTCAAGAAGATCATCAAGAAGGGCGGCCACCACGGTGGTGCCTGGAAGATCGCCTTTGCAGATTTCGCCACGGCCATGATGGCCTTCTTTCTTCTGCTGTGGATCCTGGGCGTCACCGATGACGAACAAAAGGCCGCCATTTCGGAATACTTCCAGAATCCTTCCGCCTTCATGGGGGCAAGTCCCACCCCCGCCTTTGAATCCGGCACCGGCACCTCACCCTCGCTGATCGACTTCGAGGGTGCCATCGACATGGCCCCGGAACAGGAGATCGCGCAGATGGACGCCGAGACCCTGGAAGAACTGGCCGAGCAACAGGAAAAGGAGCGCCTGGAGACCCTCATGCAGGCCCTCGAGGAGGCCATGGACCGCAGCCAGGCCCTGGAACCCTTCAAGGACCAGTTGCTCCTGGACATCACCCCCGAAGGACTGCGTATCCAGATCGTGGATAAGGAAAACCGGCCCATGTTCGACCTGGGCAGCGCCCAGCTGCGCAGCTACTCCATCGCGATTCTTCAGGAACTTGGGGGGCTGGTGAATCAGGTGCCCAACACGATCAGCATCACCGGCCACACCGACGCCCGGCCCTTCCTGCGACCCAACTACAGCAACTGGGAACTGTCCTCGGACAGGGCCAACGCCGCCCGGCGAGCCCTGGTGGCAGGCGGCATGGATGAGGCGAAGATCGGCCGCGTGGTCGGGCTCGCGTCCACGGTACTGTTCAATAAGTCCGAGCCGGAAAGCCCTATCAATCGGCGTATCAGCATCATCGTGATGACCAAGGAAGCCGAAGAGGCCCTGCACAAAGAGGCCGACGCCACGGCCTACGAAATGCCGGAATGATCACAGCAGCATCAGCTTTTGATAATATGTGTGCCCATCACGGCATGCCGGGCCGGGTCAGCGCCCCTGCAAGCGGGCAGTGAGCGCCGCAAAAGCGGCCGAAAACAAAGGCCCCGCAGAGGGCAGCAAGCACTCGCATGATCGACAATATCCCGGTGATGCACGAGACAGCGGCGCTCTGATCCCCTTTGATTCAGGCGTCCTGCAGCCCGTGAATCCGCGCACCGAACGAATTCCATACGCAGGCGTATAAAACCCATGATCAAACGTGTCTTTCCGTTTCTGAGCTGGTTCCCGATGAACGGGGAAACCATTCGCGCCGACCTGATGGCCGGTATCGCCGTCGCCCTGGTGCTGATCCCCCAGTCCATGGCCTACGCGCAGCTGGCCGGTCTGCCACCGGTCTACGGTCTGTACGCCTCGTTCCTGCCGGTGATCGTCGCGGCCCTGTGGGGTTCATCCCACCAGCTGGCCACGGGCCCGGTGGCCGTGGTCTCCCTGCTCACCGCCACCGCCCTGATCCCGCTCGCCGCCGAGGGCTCCGCCGAATACGTTGCCCTCGCCATCGTGCTGGCCCTTCTGGTCGGCCTGGTGCAACTTTCCCTGGGCCTGCTCCGCCTGGGCGCACTGGTCAGCTTCATCTCCCACCCGGTCATCGTCGGTTTTACCAATGCTGCGGCCATCATCATCGGCCTGTCCCAGCTCAACAAGCTGCTGGGCCTGAAGCTCAACAACGATGACGCCTTCATGGTGAACATCTGGAACATGCTGCTGCAGATCGGTGACGCGCATCTGCCCACCGTTGTCATGGGCCTGGGGGCCGTCCTTGCCATGTGGCTGCTCAAACGCCACTACCCCCGTTTCCCCGGCGTTCTGCTGGTGGTCACCGCAGCCATCCTCATCAGCTGGACCATCGGTTTCGAACGCAAGCAGGAAGTCCCCCTCAATGTCATCGCCGATACACAAGTGCGCGAGCTGATCCACGAAACCCAGCGCCTGGACCGTCGCGCCGACGACCTGGAAGCAGAGGTGCGCGAGAACGAACAGGCCCTGCTCAAGCTGGATGACCTGGAGGCCATGAACCTGCGTCACCAGATGGAACGCACCCGGCTGGAAGGCATCGAGGCCCGGGAGCGGGCCACCATGCTGCAACGACAGCTGGACAGCATCGAACTGCAACGTCTGGACGGCGATACGCCGCTCTACTACCAGTCCAGCAACCTGCCCGCCGGCGAGGCCGCGCAAGGCCCCGTCTGGCGGGTGAGCCGGGTCATGGATGAACGGCTCTTGCTGGACGCCGGAGGTGCCGTGGTGGGCAATGTGCCCCAGGGCCTGCCCAGCCTGGCCATGCCGAATCTGGGCTGGAGCACCTTCACCTCCCTGATCACCGCCGCATTCATCATTTCCCTGGTGGGCTTCACCGAGGCCGTCGCCATCGCCAAGGCCATGGCCGCCAAGACCGGGCAACGCCTCGATCCGAACAAGGAACTGGTGGGCCAGGGTCTGGCCAACATCGTCGGCAGTGCCAGCCAGGCCTACCCGGTGAGTGGTTCGTTCTCGAGATCTGCCGTGAACCTCAGCTCCGGCGCCCGCACCGGCCTTGCCTCCGTGATCACCGGTCTGGTGGTGCTGGTGGCCCTGCTGTTCCTGACCCCGCTGCTGTATCACCTGCCCCAGGCGGTGCTGGCGGCCATCATCATGATGGCCGTGGTGGGCCTGGTGAACTTCAAGGCCATCCACCACGCCTGGCAGGCACACAAACATGATGGCATCGCCGCGGTCATCACCTTTATCGCCACCCTGGCCATGGCCCCCAACCTGGACCTGGGGATCATCGCCGGTGCCGGCCTGGCCCTGATCCTGTACCTGTACCGCCGCATGCGCCCGCGGGTCTCCGAACTGGCCCGCTACCCGGATGGCACCCTGCGCGATGCCCAGCTCTACGGCCTGGAGACCACGGAAAAGATGTGCATCATGCGCTTCGATGGCTCCCTGTACTTCGCCAACGTGTCCTATTTCGAAGACGCCGTGTTGAATCTGGCCGCCCGTCACCCCCAGGCCCGCTATCTGGTCATCGTGGGCAAGGGCATCAACGAGATCGACGCCTCCGGCGAAGAGGCCGTGCGCCAGCTGGCCCGTCGACTACGTGAACGGGACGTGATTCTGGTCATCGCCGGCATCAAGGCCCAGGTACTGGACGTCATGAAGCGCACCGGGCTCTACGACGTGATCGGCGAGAAATACGTGTTCCGTTCCACAGACGCATCCATACAGGCGGTGCAGGGATGGATCGAGGAAGCGGACGCCGCAGAGCAGCAGCCAGCCGGGGATGCGGCAGAAAAGGGTGGTGCCAGCTGAGGCGGGTCGGGCATTGACGAGTAAGCAAGCGACCATTATGATGTCGCGCTTGCTGGGCGGTTAGCTCAGCGGTAGAGCACTGCCTTCACACGGCAGGGGTCAGTGGTTCGATCCCACTACCGCCCACCAAATGAATTATGTGATAGATCAAGGGCTTAGCGGATTCGCTAAGCCCTTTTTTGTGCCCAAAATCCGGCCTCCCCGGCCCTTTGGGACAATATTGGGACAGTGCATTTGCAAATGTCGCTATACGCCTCGAACGTAACCAACCGACGAGGTGTTTTTGATGGCAACAATCAGCAAGCGTGGCAAGTACTACCAAGCGAAGATCCGACGCAACGGATTTCCAGACGTATCCCAGAGTTTTGACTCGGCCAAGCAGGCTCGCGCCTGGGCGCGAAAAATAGAATCGGCCATGGATCAAGGTACCTATCAGGATGCCTCAGAGAGCCGCAAAGTCACGCTCGGGGAGATCCTGGAGGGCTACGGCAAGGATGTCGTGCCGATGCACAAGGGGCATAAGGCGGAAATGTCCCGCATCCGGGTACTGCTGCGCGACCCAATCTCCAAGTTCTCCCTCGCTAACGTGACCTCACGCGAGGTCAAGGCATACATCAACCGGCGAATGAAGGTGGTGTGCGGGAGCACCGTGAACCGCGAGTTGAGCATCCTGAGCTGTGTTCTGCGCTATGCCCGTAGCGACTGCGGCATTCCTCTGCCGACCAATCCGCTGCTCGGTGTCACCCGCCCTCTGAACAACCCCGGCCGCGACCGGCGTCTGGTCGCGGGCGAAGAAGAACGGCTGATCGCTGCCCTTCGGGTCGAATCACAACGGGATGAAAATGGGCGATTTATTCACGGTCGGCGCAACATTTGGCTGCTCCCCTTGGTGCTCCTAGCGTTGGAAACAGCGATGCGCCGCTCGGAACTGCTCGCGATACGCTGGCAGTACGTAGACCTTGAGCGCCGTGTGATCAGGCTCACGAATAGCAAGAACGGCAGTGGCAGGGCCATCCCGCTGTCCACTAAGGCGGTCAAAATTCTACAGGATCTGCCACGGTCGATCGACGGTCGTGTTTTTCCGATTAGCGTTAACGCCGTGAAGTGCGCATGGCCACGTGTCCGGCAAGCCGCTGGCCTCGTTGATTTTCACTTCCATGACCTTCGCCATGAGGCAACCTCCCGCATGTGCGAAAAGGGTTTGCAAGTCATGGAAGTTGCTTCAATTACGGGACACAAGGACCTGCGGATGCTTATGCGCTACACCCACCTTTTCCCGAGCGATCTTGCCCGGAAATTGGGATAAAGCACGGCGGACAGACATCAGGCGGGATCAGGCCTTTGCATGTGCTCTGATGAGCACCCGCCCGATGTCTGTCGGCCGTGTATCGAGATGATCTCGCTCAGACGCATTGCGGTATCAGGTAGGCGCTCGACGTAGCCGAGTTTAAGAGGCAGGATCAGGTCATCAACGCTGCCGTGGTAACGGCGCCATTCCGTGCGCGCGAGGCTGACGAGTTTGCCGACCTGCTCCCGGGTGCCTGAGAAGCCGGGCACCCTGTACAGAGACGAGAGCGCACGGGTGATCTCCAGGGGCGCATTTCGGCGGCACCCGTTCATGATCCGCACCCTCCATTGCTCGTAACACTCGCGCGTCATGCGCCAGCTCCAGACGGTGCCCCCGCCCTTTTCGCGCTTACGAGTACGTTGAAGCAGTTCGTAGTCCATCCCGATCCGCACACGAGAGCGCTTATCAAACGCACTCTGGAGCGTTTCAAGCTCGTGCACACAGCCTTCCCCGTCCGTGGACAACAGCCACCAGTCGAGACGGGTACTCGTTTCAGTGGCAAACAGAAATAGTCGTGTATTGGCCTTTCCCTGACGCTGCGCGTATGCGCGAGCGTTCGAATTTCGGTCTACACAATAAAGCTCGGAAAACTTAGCGGACATTCGCGCTGCCTTTTCTACATGAACGCTTCCCTGGGTGTACCAGACATAGCCGCGACTCACAGCGTCCAGCAGTCTCTGCATTAAGACCGTCTTGTGTACGTGCACGAGTGGATCATGCATGGATAGTGACTCCTCCTTATGGATGTCCCTTGTGTAGGTAATCCGACGGAGATTCGGTCACTGCGAAGAATAAACGTAAGTGCTTGATGTAAAAGCTTGGTGTGAATCCTCCCGGGGAGGATTCACACAGAACTACAAGAGATTCCTGATCCGGGCGTCAAATCTACGCGCGGAGTCTCTATACAAGACAGGACAACGGTAGTGGACGTCGCACAGACGAACACAACCGGGGGCCTGGCTCACCACCTATCGTGGGGGCCTCACCAGCCCCCGACACCACCGTCTTAAGGCCGAAAGGCCGCGGTCGGATCACCAATCCGACCAGGCTGGGATCACCAATCCCAGCTGAGCATGCGCTGTAGCGCAGTGCCCGTAATTGGGCTCGCTGCGTTGCGATGGGCGCTCAGGGCTGAAATGCCCTGTTCGACCCAATCCGTGCCCTTAGGGGCGAGATTGGGCGACGCGGAAACGGGCCGAAGGGAGGATTCGCCATGGCGATGAAACCCGAGGAACCCTGCCGTAAACGAATGGGTGAAAATCCCAATCAAGGGGTGCTCGCGAGAGTGCAACTTGATCCTGACTGGTGGGCTTCAGCATGGCGGGAAACTACCATGAGGTCGCGAGGAGAAATCTGGAGCGATTAGCACCGACCGGGGAAACCTGGTCGGGTTGATGTATAGCTTAAGCCAGTAACCGCGGCCCTCGAGGTCGCTGTCGGGTAAGTGAGGTAATGCCAGTGTTCGTCCCTGCAGTGGGCGGATGACTGAAGCTGGAATGGTTCATGACGGTACAGGAGGCGCTTTGGAATCTCGGCCCCTGGAAAACCGATAGGAGAGGTGGAAAACACCACGTCATGAACATGAGGCGCTGGCTAGCCAATCGACGTTTGCGTGCTAACGCGGGAAGGCCTAATGGACTTCGACCCCGGGTGGTACCGGAGTAGTCCTACGGCTGGGAGCAGTGTGAGTAGACTTCAAACCTCAATGGCGATTCAGTCGAAGCCATGAGGGAGGCGAAAGCCAGCTGGGGGTGGTACCCCGGTGTCGAAAGCACTATGCGTATGCGAATAAGACTGGGCTTGGGTGCCCAGGTGGTGTGTAAAAATGTGTCTATCTTGAACGGGTGGTGCCGCAGAAACGACACACAGCCAGGGTGGTACCTGGTAATTAACTTATTGTGTTCAACAAGTAGCGAGGAAGGAGGGCAAACATTCGATAGGCTGCTGATGATTCGGGATTGGCCTACCCACTAGCCCCACCCACCACAGGGTGGGTGGGGCTATTTTATAACGGTGACAGATCTGCTTAGCTTTGCTGCGCAACCGGGAGGCGAAAGGCTCTCTATCTCTCATCCCGGCCGTTCGTGGATCCCCCCCATCAAGACATCAAAATAGGCCTCTCCCTTGCCCTGAACGTCGTAGTCAATCTCCATCTCCATTCCCGTGCCGCTATCATCTAGCTTGCAGGATTTTTCCAATGACTCTTCAAGGCTGAAATAGAGCCAGCCGCCCGCTGCGTCAGCACTCTTCTCATCGATGCTCACCTCACTGGCAGACTGCCAGGTGGGCCCCTGGTACCCTCCATGCACGAATTGCTCAAATTCCCAGGACCCGTGCGCTTGCTTGATGAGCCGTAGTCTGGCCTTCTTCTTTCGATCCCTGAGAATGTATTTCTCGTAGTGGCTCTGCGTCAGCCAGCCGTAGGTGTGTGGGTGCTTTTCAGCCTCGATTGCTCCAAGACCAGCCTGTAGCTGATCGCGCACAGAATCATCATCATATTTCGCGAACTGACACCTTTCGCTAGAGCCGCCCACATCCCTTGGGTCGCCAAAGTGAAGATCAGCATTCACCACCAAGCCCAGATCACACCACCCGGAGGCGCCTGCCAGCAGTTCGCTCATTGAATGTTTGCTGGCATGGGTTTGGGGATCGGTACAGCCATAGGAGTCGGAATTGATCTGGTTCCCCGGGCGATGGAAACACAGCAGCTCCCCCTTCAGAGATCGAAGATTACGATCAAGGATCGCGACGTTTGGAGTAGAGACCGCTTCTAATCTGTGTCGATTGACTCGTCCAGCCATCTGAACAATAGAGGCTGCACTGGAGGGTTCGATGACAGCCCAGTCGAAATCATGATCACGCCCGACCTCCTCGACCGGAGTGGCGACCACAACAAAGCAGACTTCGTCCGCGTCCGATTCCCTGGCAATGCGATCGATCTCGGGATCACTCGACAGGGGACATGTTTTAGGATCCTTTCTCGTGAAAAGAGCATCCAGACGTCGCTCTTTTAAATGGCGACGGATTTTGAGTTCTTTGGCGTGGTAGGCGGTCGCACAGACACCCTCGCAGGCGTTGAGAAAATGTGCGACATCCACGCAGGGGCGCACATTAGCAACGCGAACGACGCCGAACGACACCTTCTTGCCGGATGGGTGCGCCCATTTGTGGTTGTCATGGAGCGCGCGAACTGACTCTAAGATTGCATCCTTGAACCGTTGCCCGGCGTCATCGGCATCGCTACCGGGGATATCCTGGATAAAGGCAAGCCTGCGCACGGGGCCTGACCTGACGCGTTCCATCATTTCGCCTATGCGCTGTGAATACCAGCCACCGAAATATTTAATGTCCTCAAACGCACTTGATTGGGGTTCCAAGACGTCATCTACCAGGGAGATTCGCGCGCATCTCTCGTCATGAGGGACGTTGTTGAGCGCGCAGTACATTTTGTGGCCAGCGTAAAAAGCGCGAACCAGCGCGTTCGCAACCGGAGACGACAGCGTTGCGCTTGAGGCAATGACGTTGCGTCCAAAGAGCGCAGCCATCATCACGATACGCAAGACCGCGACCAGCGATGTGGGTGAGTAGTTGTCGATTTCATCCAGGATCAGGTCACTACTGGCCACCCGAGCAAGCGCTTTGACATGATGACCCTGACTGCCCGGAACTCCCGCCTGAACCAGGTAATCGACTGTTGATATCAGTATCGGCGCCGAGATCATGGACAGGGTCTTGCTGTCGCGCACGTTGGTGGCCGGATGAGTCATCCAGTCCATGAGCCACGAAGGCGCATCAGGATTCACCCGGGAGTAGACCTCGATGTCCCCTTCTGGAGTCTCATCGTTATCCTCATTATCTCCTGATGCCTGATGTGCCTTGAGTGTGAACGTGTCACCGATCAGGCAGGACATGTCGGACTCTGAGATGCCGATCTGGTCACGAAGCGCATCGTGGGTCTGTAGGGTCAGGGACCTCAAATTAAGAGCCAGCGAGATCCGTAGCGGAGCGTCATCACAACGCATGGCGGCAGCTATGCGCATGTTACCGCGGGTCTTTCCTGATCCCGTGGAGGCCAGATTCAGGACAAGCCTCGGGCCCTTTGCGGTCTCTGCGTCCTTTTCAAGATAGCCCGCAGCTGTGTTCTGCCATTGAAACCTCTCACCTTGTGCGTTGAGCTCGATCTGCTCACCACTGATCTCGCTGATGCCGGGGAGCTCCTGCAGGCGTGCCAGGTGTAGCGCCATGTTCCCAGCGCACAGTCCGACCTCGGTCAGATGCCAGTCCAGGGGCTGATTCAAAAGACGACGGCCTTCAGGTGTGCGGTGTGTGTTTGCGTAGAGACAGTTCTTCTTGATGTCGCGTGGCCTGGATGTCAGGACCTTGGCGGACACGTAGTGATCGGACGCGATCAAAGCGGCCCTGGCCATGAGTGTGATGCCGCGCCAGTAGTCGGTATCACCCTGATGGGCGTCGCCGACCGCATTAACCCGGCGACACAAGGACCATAGCTTTCGCTCTGTTTTCTGTTGAAAATCGATATTCTCGAAGGTGCCGAGGAAATGCTGGTCAGGTTGCTCTTTAATTGGGGGGCTCTGGCGTATGTGTTTGGAGGCGTCAGGGCAGAATCCGCCATCACGCTCAGAGGGGCCGAAAATGCCGTGATGAGTCAGGATGGCGAGGTCAACCGCCTGCTTTGCGCTGCCCAGGGGAGTCAGGCGTTTAACCAGCCCATTACCTGCTGGCATCAAGGTTTCTGGCATAGCGTAAAGCCACGCGCCTTCGCCAAACGACTTGTGAATGCGAGGGGCGGTACCGGAGATGTCTTTCTCCATGTCCAGCTCCCAGCGGCTCATATCCTTACGCCACTGATCGAGCACCTTCACGGACATCCACTCATGGCGGATGCGATCTCCCTGACCACTCAGGCCATCCTTGGGCTTTACCGTGGCGCGCAGCTTGGCGTTGAATCTGGCTGTTGCCTTTCCAATGTCATGCCCAAGCCCCGCGGTACGAGCGATGAGCGATGCCGTTTTGGCCCAGGGCGGTGGCGGCGCAGGCTTGCGTGCCCTCGTGGCGATTGCCACTTCGCCAGATTCCCCGAAACAATGCTTCTTCCCGACCGTCCACAGAAGGCGCATGCGATTTCGCCCGTCATTGCCATAGCATGCAACCGCGGTCTGCCTTGTAGCCTTCTTCCTCAGCGCACCAAGGATCTCATCGAGCGCCTCGGTGGTCATCGGGCTCTGCCAGGCGCGATCACTGACCCTTGTCGCATACCGGTCAAGAACCTGTCTGGTCCGACTCAGGGCACGTCCCTGGCATAGAGAAACAAAGGAAACGTGCATGATCAGCGAACCTCCTCAATGTTCACGATGATTGGCCACACGATGTCCTTACCTGGACTCTCCTCATGGCTGCTCATATAGAAGCGGCGCAGGTGGTATTCAAGATCCGGATACATCTGCACCCGCATTTGATCGTTGAGCCCTAGTTCGCGCCTAAAGGCGCTGACCTGGTCTGCAGAAAGCTTCGGGTTCAAGGTGATTTGGTAGGTTTTCTGCGCAAGCCTGCCGGAGGTTGTTTTGAGAAGGCGTTCCACGGCATCGGCCATCGCCGGGGTTACCGTCACAGGGGTTACTGCGCTGATCCTGTAGATGACGTATGCCCGAAGCGCTGGGGGGCTGAGCCCAAGATCATAGCCATGAATCATCATCTGCCCCTCAACTAGATGCATAGCCAGCGGGAGGATCGTTCTGCGCCTTGAGTTATCCCCTACCTTCATGCCGACATAATCGATGCTGACAGGGCTTTTGGAAATCAACGCCTTTAGCAGGGTGGAGTAATCGATATCTTTGGGCAGGTCCAGCGCTCGAAAGCGCCAGGCATGAAGCTCTAAACACCCCCTCTCGTTAATTTTGCAACTGTTTTTTGCCTCAAAACCCAGACGCTCCTCCCCGGGGATTGAAAGCAAAATCTCTTTGAGTAGCCGAGCGCCGTCATGGCCGGGAGGAGCTTCAAGGCCGAACAGGGAGACTAGGTCTCGCTCCCTTCGCAGGAGCGATCTCACCTTGCCGCGGCCATCTCGATAATCAACCTCCGTAAGCGCATCCAGGTTATTCATGGCCCTAGATGCGGTCGACTCAGAAAGACCAAAGTTGGACACGAGATCGCTTCGACGTACCACGTCACAGTAATACGCTCTCCTGATCGCGTAAGCCCTGATTGCATTCATCATCTTCTTAAGCAAATCGTCCATTCCTTATATTATTTATATGTCAATTGGGTCATATTGCTTCCTATCTGTCAATATGGCTGTTGTTATTATCGCCAATGGTGCCAAACTGAGATCAGGCCCATGCAATAGGAAACGAAATGGCAGCCGGAAACGAATACATCAAGCTGATGACAGAGAACCTGGTTCACGCCTCGTTTAAAACTGTTAATTCAAATGCGCCCCCGGGAGGGATTCGCCTGGGTGCTGAGCAGGCGATCGACGCCAACTACGTTTGCGCCAGAACGCACATGGCTGACCAGGCCCTGCCCGCCGAGGGCAGATCACTACCGCTTGATTACATTGCCAACAACAACTGGTTCAAGCCGCTGCGCGACTGTCTCGGTGAGAAGGTAGACAAGCCCACGCCCCTGAAACTGACGGACAACGAGAAAAAGCAGGTGGCCCAGGCCTATGGGCAGTTGGCGCAAGGCGCTTCGAAGGCTGAATTTGCCACAGGGGTTGTGCCCATGCGCCTGAAACAAATCCTGCTGCCAAAGGGCGATGACTACGTCGCGACCACGCCCATCACCACTACCGGCCACGCCATCAGGGTGATGGATGAGGTAAGGCGCAGAACCGACGCAAGGAAGGAGATCGAGAAGGATAAGGCTCTGACGACAGACGAGAAGAGGGAGCGGCGCAAAGAATTCAAGCCGATTCCCTGCGTGGAACAGTTCTCCGTCGGGGGATCGAACCCACAAAACGTGGGGGCAAGAGTATTCGGGGCATTCACCAGACCGCTGGTATTTGACAACGTGCCTATGATGAGCGCCCAGGCAAAAGACGCCTTTCGAATTGCCTACAAGGGGATAAACCTCAGGATTCCGAGGCAAATGATCGAGGCGTATAGGGATTTTCTGGAAGGCCTGCATCAGAAGGCGGTCAAGAAGGGACTTTCCACCATCAGTTGGACCCTGAAACTCAAAACGCAAGAGTACAAATACCTGGCAGCGATGTGGGAAGCCCTTGAGAAACAGGCACAGATGGCAGCCAGGATCCTCGCAGACCAGGAACGCGCTCTGCCAGACCCCCTCCCCTGCATTGAGGTCAATCCCGCCATGGAGGGATGGCTTCAAGAGCATGCCCGGACAATGGCGTGGCGCGATTCCCAGGCCAAATGGTTCGCCGAGCGCCTCTCCACTTATCGCCTGGGCACCGACCAGAGCGGGCATCCAATCTTCGTCGGCCTGACCAAGCCAGACATAGATCGCATCTACAACGCAATGATTAAAGGGGGTCAATGATGCCCGTCTACGTCACATTTCCAAGAATCCAGTTCCAGCGTGCAAACGCACTTGCAACCGGATGGTTGGTATCTCCATGTCCTGCAATGGCCGCCGTCATGATGTGTGAGGCGTTCGGGCACCAGCTCGGCGAGAAGCCATCCGGGGTGGCACTGATTCACCACGACGCCCAGCTGCTTGCGGAATCCGAAATGACCCAGAAATCAACCGACCGTGGTGCTCGATTCCTTCATCAATTCAAAGGTGCTACTGCGTTCAACATGAATGACGTCAACTCTAAGTATAAGAACAAACAGCCAGTCATCAGCCTGCAGCCAACCGCGTCCATGAACGGCACCTGGTCGCTCATTCTGAGGTATGAGAACCCAGACATCGAGTGTGACCTCGCCGAAGCCGCAAAAAGATTTCTGAGCTCTGCACGCCTGGCCGGAGGTCAGATCATCGATCACGGTAACCCCGTGGTCGGCAAAACGCTTATCGGCCGCGAAGGTGATAGGGAGAACTGGGGTGTATTTGATCGCTCCATCGCAAGCGGTTTCGCCATTGTGGATAGGAGCCACCTGATAGGATCAAACAACCAATCTAAGATCGGCTCCCTCCTCGCCCTTGCCGCCGGAGACAAGCAGGCCTCCGATAACGATGCGGGGCAGATGCCGCAGCGAAAGTGGTACGCCCCTGCTGTATTGGGCTACGCGATGCTGACCGACTTCGATGATCAGCGAAAACAAGCACGGGAAAACAAGCCGCACGCCTACTGTGAGCCGATGGTCGGCCTGGTTGAGTATGTGAGCATCCGACAACTGGGCGAACACGGCCTGGATCTCAAAGACTTGTTCTGGAGCCACCAGTGGCTGGATGAGTCCATTTTTGCCATAACCCACTAAAGCGAAAGAGGAAAACTATCATGCCAGCCATTTTGAAGAAAATCCCTGCCGTCACCAGCTTCAAGCGCGCATCCGTCATCAGCGACGGAGGTTTTTATAACCTGGATGAAAGCGGCCGAGAAAGCCCTCTTGATGTCATTCGCCATGGTATCCGTGGTACCCAGAACATCAACCAAGACAAAGACACCAAGGAAGTTTCAAACATCCAGGTCACCGAGTCAGCTCGAACCGCTCCGGATGCACGCATGTTTAGCGTTCGCTACGGACTCAAGATGCTGCCCTTGAGCCAGTCTCTGGATGCCTGCGCAGGCACCGACGCCAGCCTCATGCGCGAGTACGTCAACAAATTCATCGAGGCGGCCAGCGAAAGTGATGGCCTCGATGAGGTTTGCCGACGGATCGCCAGAAATATCCTCAATGCGCGCTGGCTGTGGCGGAACCGCATGATCGGAAAATCGGTTTCAGTCAGCGTGCGCGGTGAAAATGTCGAGATCGAGAACGTAGACTCGCTTTCAATCTCACTGAACAACTTTGATGATTACATCGAAGATGAGCGAATCCTTGGAGGACGTATTGCGGCCGCCCTGCGGGGGAGCGTTGAAAATCAGTGGCTGCGAATCGAGGCGGTCGTAGACCTGGGATTTACTGGAAGCATCGAGGTGTTTCCCTCCCAGAATTACATCGAGAAGAAGCCTGATGGCTTTGCCAGGCCCCTTTACAAGCTGGGCCGCCCTGACCCCGTCACCACGGACCTGATGGGTCGCCAGAGCCTGATTGGCTTCAATGACGTGCGCGTGATGGGCCAGGCCGCGCTGCGTGACCAGAAAATCGGTAATGCGCTGCGCACCATCGACACCTGGTATCCAGAGGCGCAGGCCAACGGCTACAAGCCGATTCCTGTGGAGCCCGAAGGTGCCAACCTGGACCAGATGACCTTCTATCGCAGAAACAAGAAGGGGTCCTCCGCATTTGATATCGCTCGACGCCTTGCAGAAGTCGACCCGAACTCTGAAGACGGAATGTTCATGATCGCCGCCATTATGCGCGGTGGGGTCTACGGCGAGTCAGGCAAGGAGTGAGGTCACTGCCATGAAGAACTATATCGATGTAGCACTTCTCGGAGGTGCCGGGTTGACAGCCTGGCACCTGGCCGCGGAAATGGTCAGGATTCTGCACGATCATCTGCATGACAATCCGGGCTCCGTCGCCATCGCCTTTCCGAAGGCTAAATCAGGGACAGTTCGCAAAATCGGTAATGTCGTCAGGTTCTTCTCTGATGACCGGGATGCGCTCGATCAGATCTGCAGTGAGATCGAAGCAAGAAAAGCGATCACAGACCTGGTCGTTATCGGAAGGCCCAGGGAGGCGCCAGACAGCCCCAAATCCTGGGTGGCCTACACCCGCTTCAGGATCCCGTCCCGCAAGCGACAGAAAAAAGACACTGACGCCTATTATGAGCGCAGATGCCAGAACCGCGCTCAAAAAGTCTCACGAGTACGTGAGGTCCCGTCCGTGTTCATGACGTCGAGCAAGGATAGAGACAATGTATTCGGCCTGGGCATCGAGATCATGCACTCACAGGAGCCTGATTTGGCTTCGAGCGGGAGACTTAACGGATACGGGCTCTCATCGGCATCAAGTCCTGTCTGGCTGCCAGAGATAGGGTGATCAGGATGCAGGATGGAAGAAGAAACTTTTCTCGGCCAAGAGCAGTGATGCTGAGTAAGAGGGCCAATATCTTCTATCTTGAAAAATGCCGGGTCATGCAGCGTGATGATTGTGTTGTATACCTAAATGATACAGGTCAGGACGTCGAAAGTATTTTCAATGTCCCTGACAAGAACACGATGTTTTTGATACTGGGTACGGGCACTTCCATCACAAATTCAGCCATGAGAAAGCTTTCAGAATCCAATGTCGTTGTGGTATTTGTCGGCGGCGGCGGATCACCACTAATTGCTGCAACGGATATTTCCTTCGTACTCCCGCAGGATGAATACAGACCTACTGAGTACATGCAGGCATGGATGCGAATTTGGTGCAACGAGAGTTTCAGGATTGATGCTGGACGTAGGCTTCTTAAAGAAAGAATGCAGTGGTCCATCAATTCATGGGCTAAATCCGCAGTTGCTGTGCCGCCACAAGTCATTGCAAGTTTTGAGCTCGGATTAGACAGAGCGGGCACAACGACCCAACTCCTATCTGCAGAAGCTCGCTGGGCAAAAGATCTTTACAGAACGCTTGCAGACGCATACGGCGTGAGGTTTAAGAGGGAAGAAGGCAAGGGAAGCAATCAGACAAAGGAAGACACGATCAACGGTCTGATAGATCACGGCAATTACCTTGCCTACGGCTATGCAGCGACAACGCTGCACTGTCTGGGCATACCATTTGCCATGCCTGTTCTTCACGGAAAGACGAGGCGCGGGGGCTTGGTCTTTGACATTGCTGATCTCGTAAAGGATGAACTTGTGCTACCCGTCGCATTCGAAATTGGTTCAGGCCGCCAGACAAAAAAGCTAAACAACGAATTTCGAGCTCATATTATCGAAAAGGCAATGAACGATAAAGTTGTCGATCGCCTCTTCGCCTTTGTAGAACGGCTGTGCAAAAGTCAACAGCACATGGATCCTGGATGCATTCTGTAACTTGTTGCTTTATAAAGAAATCCCTTTAACGCCCGCTTTTGATCAACTGACGCCCATAAGCGGCTCAATATCTTTAACAATCAGTAGCTTAATTTTACACATCTACGGTTCACCGCCGCGTAGGCGGTTTAGAAGCTCGGCCATGCCATAGACACGGCCATCGCCATGGTTCACCGCCGCGTAGGCGGTTTAGAAGCCGCTGGGATGAAGGCCACAGCGACATGGCCAAGTTCACCGCCGCGTAGGCGGTTTAGAAGTTTATGGCTGGCTGCATGGCGAGAAGCAGATCGTTCACCGCCGCGTAGGCGGTTTAGAAGAACATGTTCCCCTGGAAGATTTGGCAGTTGAAGTTCACCGCCGCGTAGGCGGTTTAGAAGTACCAGGCAGAATCAGACAAGGGTTAGGGCCCGTTCACCGCCGCGTAGGCGGTTTAGAAGCACGTGCTGGAACCCGGTGACGAACTGCGCGAGTTCACCGCCGCGTAGGCGGTTTAGAAGTATTCTGCACACGCAAGGGCAACCCCTACATCGTTCACCGCCGCGTAGGCGGTTTAGAAGTTGAACGTGGCTGTGAACTTGCCAAACCATGCGTTCACCGCCGCGTAGGCGGTTTAGAAGAACATCAGCGAAAAACTCGAAGCCCGCTACGGGTTCACCGCCGCGTAGGCGGTTTAGAAGAAGGTAATGGAAGCCACCAAGGCCGTGATGGAGTTCACCGCCGCGTAGGCGGTTTAGAAGATCAGCCCACCGCCCCAATCACTTCGGCCAGGGTTCACCGCCGCGTAGGCGGTTTAGAAGTGCTCTGGTGGCTGGCCGTGGGCCATATTCACGTTCACCGCCGCATAGGCGGTTTAGAAGACAAGCGGGTGAGCCACCTGGTGGCGCTTAGCGTTCACCGCCGCGTAGGCGGTTTAGAAGACATCACGCGCATGAACCAGCCAGCGAGCCCGGTTCACCGCCGCGTAGGCGGTTTAGAAGGACCCTCGAGTGCGCGGTATGCGTTATCCTCTGTTCACCGCCGCGTAGGCGGTTTAGAAGCAAAGGTTGAAGTCTCCGGCAAGGTCCGGCCCGTTCACCGCCGCGTAGGCGGTTTAGAAGAATACCGCCTGGTGGTCCTCATCCAGCACGGCGTTCACCGCCGCGTAGGCGGTTTAGAAGACAAGCACCTCAATCTGGCTCACTTTCTCGGCGTTCACCGCCGCGTAGGCGGTTTAGAAGTCATGGCGTAGGTCGTGGATGCGTATGCCGTCGTTCACCGCCGCGTAGGCGGTTTAGAAGTTCAAGAACCTGCAGCGCCTGATGGACCTGAAGTTCACCGCCGCGTAGGCGGTTTAGAAGAACACCCGAGTTCTGTGGCTCCGACACACAGGGTTCACCGCCGCGTAGGTGGTTTAGAAGAGATGGGTGTAACGCTTGAGCATCCGCCAGTCGTTCACCGCCGCATAGGCGGTTTAGAAGATATATCCGGCGGCCTTCGCAATGTAGTAGCCGTTCACCGCCGCGTAGGCGGTTTAGAAGTGCTTGATCTCGGCGGCGTCGAAGTCCGTGTCGTTCACCGCCGCGTAGGCGGTTTAGAAGGCAGCAGTCCACCAGTTGCAGTCTGATTCAGTGTTCACCGCCGCGTAGGCGGTTTAGAAGACAACGCCCCCGGCATACGCATCACGGAAGGCGTTCACCGCCGCGTAGGCGGTTTAGAAGGACGCCGGAAGAACTGGAAGGAGGTGAGTGATGTTCACCGCCGCGTAGGCGGTTTAGAAGATGAACTTCTCAAGGTTGAACGGTTCTTTGCTGTTCACCGCCGCGTAGGCGGTTTAGAAGATTGGCGAATCCCGATGGAGCGCACGTCACCTGTTCACCGCCGCGTAGGCGGTTTAGAAGACATGAGCGTGAGCCCGATGATGAGGCCGATCGTTCACCGCCGCGTAGGCGGTTTAGAAGCAATTTTGCGGGGCCTTCGCGGGTGTCGATACGTTCACCGCCGCGTAGGCGGTTTAGAAGTCCGTAACATCGGCGCGCTGCTGTCGGTCTCGGTTCACCGCCGCGTAGGCGGTTTAGAAGGCGAAGCAGCCGCCGTCTCAGCCCACACCAGCGTTCGCCGCCGCGTAGGCGGTTTAGAAGTTGAACAGGTGAATTGCGGCATACCATGAGCCGTTCACCGCCGCGTAGGCGGTTTAGAAGCTGCAAGGATGCCGGGTGATCCTGTCCCGGGGTTCACCGCTGCGTAGGCGGTTTAGAAGGACCGGGGCGGCCCAACGAACTGGGGCATCACGTTCACCGCCGCGTAGGCGGTTTAGAAGATCTACCTGCTGTGGACGCTGGCCCTCACATAGTTCACCGCCGCGTATGCGGTTTAAAAGGTCCTGCTTCATCATCCGTTAATTTTTGGCTCTTCGCTGTTTCGAGTGGAATTCGTTCCTCGACCTGTGCCAGTTTACGGACAAACACTGGCATGAGGGAAGGTTGTGAGCGTGAACGAGATTCTGCTGCTTGCGCTGGGCATCCTGTCGCCTTTGGAATTGATAGACCTGCGCCTGCGGCTCTGCAAGCAGATCGACCAGAGCAACATCGACCGCCGGGTAGCAAGCGAACGGTTCGAGCGAGCGGTTGCTGGAGAAGTGGCACGAGGAGAATGAGCGCCAGTAGGCTGACGCTGCGGCTTACCCGCAGTATCATTGATGCGAGCTCCTAAAGGGCTTGGGCTTGCCTGTGCAGTTAGACACTGGTAGTTGTGTTATGGAGCAACGCGCCATGTGTACAACCCTAAAGCACGTAACTACTGGATTTTGAGGGTACCAGGATGGGACACTGTGCTTTCATCAACGCACCGATCAATAAGCCGGGTAGACGGGCCGTACAAGAACCGAGGCAGTGTGTGACATGAAGTCTTCCACCGCGCTCCAGATCATCGCGACGACATACGTCGCATCGTCCTGTCCCATCGTGCGCTCAACCCGCGGGTCTTTGGCTCCACTCGCCATGGCACGGACCGCGAAGGCAGCGACCTGGACCTGCTTATCGACCCCACCCCTGACACCACTCTGTTTGACATCGGCGCCATTCGCCACGAACTGCTGGTGCTACTCGGCATACCCGTCGACGTAGTCACCCCAAAGGCGCTGCCCGAAGAAATGCGCGCAGCAGTCCTCGCCGAAGCCAAACCCGTATGACGCAACTTGGCGTCTACTTGACTCACCTCACAGTAGCAACTCCAAATAACACAGCTCTCGACTCTGCAGCACGAAGTACGGCCTCATGTGCGAGATCGTGACGACCCTTCTTGATCGCACTCCTTGCCAATATTTCGTATTTACCTAGAGAGTCTATCTTCTTAATTCGTCGCTCATAAGCGCTCTCGATCATCCGCAAGGCACATACCGACACCCATGACCGGCAGCAAGTATCAGAGCGCTGAGGAAGCGGCGCTCCTTACTGCCCGAGTTGATGGATTTATTTGCTGCATTTATGCTCATTCGATGACATACCAATACTTTTGTTCTGACACGTAGGCTGAAAAATATTCGTATATGGGGTATCTGCAGGTATTCGATACCTTGATTACAGTGTGACTATCTGCAATCTTAACCTCCATGACATCCTTGCCAGTTTTGTTATTTTTAATCTTGGCGCCTGATTTTTGATAAAACCTGCTTACGGCAAAAGGCAGCGGGATTTTTAGTTCATCGTGATGACGCTGGAAAACAGCAAGAATAAAGCTAAACATTAAAGATTCGACTGAATAAAAATCCAAGTGGTCTCTATCGCCGATATATTTAATCTCGAATAACTCTCCGCCTTTTCGACTATACCGATTTATTCGCAGAGGCAATCCCTTACTCTCTATCTCGGCATGATTTCGCTTCAGCTCACTATACTTCCGATCTTTCTCTTCCAGGCAGACTCTTTTGCCGCCATCAGAGTAGAATTCAATAAGTTTATGACAGCGAGGACACAAGGAAATAAGCATTTCGCTATTCTTGCCCTCAAGCACATCCAAATCATAACTCCTGTGATGCACTTCAAGGTCGCAGAACCGACTCTTCTCTGCACTACAAACTACACATCTGAACCTATCTCTATCAAGAACCCATTCTTTTATTTCTTTCCAAAATACAGTGCGCAAATATTTCTCATAATCCATGCAACTAATATCACGGACTCCCTCCTTCGCTAGTCTTTTTTCAAGCTTGAGAAAGCTCAGCTCGACTGCATCATAGAGGCTCATTGTTTTACTTTTCATCTAACTCCCAAGCTGTGCGATGGGATGAGACTCAGCGTAGCTTGTGCGCCTAAACGGCTGCTTGTTAGTCACACATTCCACCACAACTACTCTTTAGGCCCGCAAGAATTTATTCCACGAAGCCACGTTGGTATTGTTCTGTGAGTTAAATACACATACTTTGGTGTTGTTCCAGTTGTGGTAATAATAGAGCCGTTTGATGAATATTCCACCGTCACCGTACGAGCGAACATTGAATCTTCCGGATTTTTAGCACCCGTTAATCCAATATAATATAACTCGATTACTCCTTGTTTATTCACAGCATCCATATCGGCTTGAACGTCATAACCATTCCCAAACAGACCTATAGCACGATAACAAGCCCGCATTTGCTTCGCAATGATACGGTATGCCTCATCATATGGCCTTTCACTTTCTTGACTAAAACTGCGTTCAGTTTCCTGGCCTACCGGCATCTGAATGCTAGCGCATCCAGAGATAACGATAGCAACTAGCAGAGTAGAAATAACTTTCATGTATGTTTCCTTAATTGGCTAATTTCCAGGTCAGAGGAGCTGCGCAGCCATATCCGCGCAGCGCCCTTCCCTGCACGGCGGTGTTAGGCGCGATTCCTCATGAATGCAAGATCCCAACGGAATCGTGGAGACACATACCGTGCTGACACCGATACGGTGTCAAATCATTGTCATAGGCTTGTACTCCTCTGACTTTGCGGTTCCCGAGCCCTACCCTCTGGATCGGACTCAGAGACCATTATAGAAGCATCCGCAGGCCGCGCAGTTGTTACAGATAATCCACTTACAGGACCCACATACAATGTCATAGAGATTGGAGACGGGCCTCTTACATTCAAAACAGTGGCTCTCACGAGCAAAGAAATCGGATACGGTCCAACCGTTGTAAGGCTTGTTGCCGTTACGCATCCGTTCCTGATGCTTCTCAGATATCTTCTGAATATATGTGGCCTGATTTCTTGCTACGTCCTCTAAAACCTTTTCTCTTAGCGCCGCTTGGGCTGACTCCTCTGAGGGGTGACCTCGAGTTTCGATCCGTTTCGCAAACCAGTGATATGCGCGACCATCGTAGCTTTCACTAATTTTCCCCGTGATTAATTCATACCCATGGAAGTAGATCCTTGTTCTCTGGGTAGTCATGCGTAATCCCCGATTTCTGAATCCTTCATGTGGCCCTGCAACGCTTCCACGCTCGGCCTGAGCGCCCCCTTCTCCGGAAGCCTTATCACGCTCCCATCAAGCTCGGCATACTCGGTCCCTGCCAGCTTGGACGTTACTCTTACGGCCATGCGTTTTGGATCAATCGTGAGCCAGTGCAAATCGAACAAGCTGTGTAAATCGGCCCTGAGCAGCACCCCATTGGTAACGTGATTCGTCTCTGGACCTCGATACGGATAGATGTGCGCTGCCTCAAGGATCGGCTCAACCGAACACCCAGTAATCGCACAGCGTCCACCGTAAGCCTCCAGAAGTTCCTTGCGGAACTTGGCTTGACCCTGACGACGATGAACCTCAGCGAGAATCATGCGCCGTCCGTCCTCGACATCTTGCGGATCGAAGACGGTGATCTCAGGTTCCTGGCCAACCCCGCCTGTCAGTTTGAGTACGAAGTTCTTTGGTTTCTCATCATGGCTGGATTGGTAATCAACGGGCCCGTGGTACCGAAACCCCGCGTGCAGGTGTTCTTTCTTATCTCGCCTGTAGAAGAGGAGCAGTTCCAGATCGTTCTGTTTGTGATTGATGATGAGCAGGTCTTTCCGGCCGGAGTTTTGACCCTGCCAGTACAGGGTGTCTCCGTCTAGCAAGTCTACGTACTGGGTCCGGTCGGGCGTCTTTTCCTCGGTGACGAAGAGCCATACAGACCGCGTTCCTTTGGGCTGGAAGATGCCTGTATTGATGGTGGCGTCTTTGATGTCGAAGTGTTTCATCAAATCTTCCCGCGCGTATACCTCTCCGACTCTGAGATGGTCTGAAGTGGACCCAAGCGCCTCACTGCCGCCAGGTGCGGGCCCGTCCACCTCAAAACCAAGGCCTTCCAGGAGCTTCTTGACTGTGGATACTCCGCCACTGAAATCCACGGCAGCTAACGGTTGTCCATGCTGAAAGCCGTGCGCTGCTGCAACAATTGCCTTGGAGTCATAACGCTTGCCATTCAACCTAAGAAAATACGACCGGCTTGGACCGAATCGGTACTTATCAAGGAAACCATGCTTGCCAAGTCGGTCGTATTGCTCAACCGCCAACCGCACAGCCGAGGGGTCAGTAAGGTCTTTAAGTGCCACTTAAACTCCATGTAGATATTGATATGCCAGGTTTATAGTTCTGGCCTCTTGCTAATCGACTGTAAATACTGATCTGAGAAGTCGCCGCCATCGTCTCGCTTCTAAATCTTAGGCGTAGCAGCATGCCACCGCGCCGAGTGCTTCGTACTGGTCAGCAAGAGTCCTTTGACTCGTTTGCTACGTTACTTCGTCCTTTCCATCTGACTACCCTGCCGTAGCGAGCAACCCAATCTGCTGACAGAACCTCCACCTGTTGCAAGACTGTCTGTACTGCTGCGTCCTGCACATCGGGCGGGTACCCGTATTAGCGCAAGCACACCGTTCTTAACACGTTCTGAGTCCAACACCTGCTTGCTCATTGTTTGGTGTGCATCGAAGGAGTCAATCACCGCATTAACCAGGGTCGCGCGCAGGTCCAGCGAATTGGCAAACAGGTCTTTGCTGTTACTAGCGGCCTGCTGTTGCAAGATGTTCAATTCCAGCATCTTTCCCTTGATCACCCCGCCCACGTAGACCAGCTGATCGCCTTCGGTCAGCTCCCTTTCAAACAGGTTTTTTACCCGTTGTTTGATGTTGTGCTTGTCTGTACTGCTCCTCCGCCTGGCTCCTCTGGGGGCAGTTCTCAGTTTCTGCTATTCTGCCTTTTCATTCACATCTGCGCAGGGATTATTAATTAGTTAGAATTTGCCCAATTAACTTGGTGTTCGCGGACTGCAACACTGCCGCATTGATTGACTCTATCGTTGTGTCGGGTGACTTTGCTGGAAGCGGCATTGTATCTCTCGATGTTAGCGCCACGGGGGAAATATGACGTGAATGTACGGTAGTAACTATCTGACTTTCTTGCTTCAGCTCTCTTCTCTTCCCGTATTTTCTTATAGTATGTGTAGTCTTCTTCGTTAAGAATAGTATTTCCATCTGACGTAGCACCACATTTGGCGATAAGCCATTCTTCATAGAATGGCTCTATCGTTCTGTATAAATATTTGAATTCTTCATGATTAACGAGATCGATATTATTTGATGGCGTGTTCAGCATCCGTTCTACTAATCTTTGTGGCGCGCCCATTGACAATAGATAGGCAGATATTTCTTTCTCTAAATTCTTATATTCTAATTGCGCATCAAATGCCGTGAGTTTGGAATAGTATTCGTCGCTGTAATAGGGCCTATGTAGGCCAATCGCTGGTATTACCCTCGAACTATCTGCAAAATAGGTATTGTCACTCATATTCCGGTTTGCTCCGGAATAAAAAATTAGCACGCACGCGCTGTAGCAGCGAACTATTTGATCCTTTGGGATCGATTGCCCGCGAGGAACGAAAACCCTATTTCGTTGTGAAACTTGCGAACTAGGATGCTCTCTAAAGACCTCAGCCAGTTCAATACCGTGACTAGACTCCGGATCGAAATAGTCGAAACCAATTACCCATGTATTGGCTAGAAGCTTTCTCAATAAATGCCCAATCCTCATTGCTTCTTGCGCATCGCCCCCTGGGCTGTTTAGATATATGTTAAGAATTTTGTAGTCTTCTTTTGAAATAAGAACTTTGATTGTATCTTTTATCTTTTCATAATCCCCTCGAACAATTTCCCCTGAAATTTCAATTGCCGGGTCTCCCAGCATATAGTCTGGGACAATGGATATTTCGGCGGCATTGGTGCTGTTTGCAAAAATCAGAAAAGAAAAAATGACAACTAATTTTCGTAACCATTTTGGCATATTCATTATGTTTGGAAACCTTTTTTCACCCGTGTTCACATTAATCTACAGCGGCTCATGTCAGACCAGACTACGATTCTTTCTTAATTTGATAACCCTGTCGAGAAGCATTATCAATATTACTTACCAAGGTATGCATCTGCTTCTCGACCACCGTATTCAATAAGCAATTTGTCTTATCAATGGAGCAATTGGCCCGCATAAGACACTCGGTATGGCTGTGACTTTAATTTACCTGAGCCCCCAGTTAGCTGCCGTAGATAAGCGGTGAATCAACAGTCCCATGGACTTGTTTGTGAATTTTCGTCTTTTATATTCGTCATCTGCTCGCCTAATTCTTTGGCGTGTTCGAGCTGGCTCGGGCATATAATGTCTGAGTTTATCCGTGCCGCGAAGCGGCGTCGGCTTAAGCGGACACTTATGTGTGCTATATGAGACGCGGTTGAACATCGGCGCGCTCATGTGCAGTGCTGACTGCACTTGATGTAACTATATTAAGAAATGCACTGCGACTGGAAAGCGCATCAGTCAGAAGGCCACGAGACAGCAGTGCCTTATACAGGGCCAAAGAATATGCTTGGCAATTAATCGATCTTTCCGGGTTGAACTCGATGTCCGTGAAGGCATCGTACAGGTCGACCTTATCCACCAGGTCACCATTTTTAACTAGCGTATTTATGTAGAGCCAGTCGTAAAATGCAGTCTTTGGCTCTAGGTCCCATGACTCCCCAAAAAAATCGAACCGAATCAGTCGCCCAGACGTCTGAAGACGCGGATCTTTCTTAGCTTCACGCGACGTGGCATACAAGATTTCTCTATATGGACCTCCGAGTTCAAAAACCTTGCTGGATTGAAACGCCGTTTCAACAGTGAAAAACCGTTGGCTCTTCTGAGTTCGTGACCCGAGATTAAACGCGCTCAAAGCCACGCCCGTTGTGACAGGAGACTTGCTTGACACTTCAAGCGGCTTACGACACAGATCGCTGTTGATCGCAGCCTCATGTAGCGCCGCAACAGACTTTTGCTTCTGCGAAACAGCCATGCCAGGAAACCACTGAAAGGGAACCATCACAGTTTTCACAAGAACTGGTCCTACTGCTTTCGAAATGAATACTGGTCGCTCAGCCATGTGGCGCTTTCCTCCAGTGCGCGTAGTCAGCACGAGCATCAAACAGTGTCTTCCCATGCAAGAACTTCGCTATTCCGTTGTGCTCTTTAGCGAGAGATAATATAGTGCTCATGTTCCTAATTCTGTCTTTTGAATCAACGATCACGTCGGTAATGTAGATTGGCTCAATGGGATCGAGCACCAGGATTTCGGCTTGGGGGTTCGTGGCGAAATAATGTGGGATCTTGAGGGTCGCACGGTGAGGCATGCCTTCATGATCAGAGAACATCCCCTCCAAAGCTGCTATCGTCATCCTGGATTCGACTGAAACATGAGCGATCTCTCTCGCTGCTGCATTGGAATACGAGAAAGCACATCGTTTCTCATCCAGCAATTCGGGGCGTAACCGAAGGACAACCCAGTCTTCTTCTGGATTCTCTTGTCTCAGTCGATAGAACAGTTTGTAGTTGGGAAAAGAAATGGAGAGGCACACTGCGTTTGTGAGGTAATCAAATCGGTAGGGGTCGTTGATGCAATGAGATATGCCGCGCGCCTCCAGTTCATCTCGCGATAGCAGGCCGTGCCTCAGAATGCTTGGAACGTTATTGGCCCGGGTGAAGTGGACGAGGTGCTGGACCCCACGTTCTTGGATGTACGAGAACATATCGGAGTCAACCTAACAGTGTATTAGGCTGATGCGGTTGTATTTTGTGCTAGCCTGCATACGCTCATCGCACGAACGAACGTATCTACCTAACATTAAATTCAATGCAATGATTGCCACGGCAGGAAGCCCAGCATTGTGACAAGAAGCAGCCATAATATTGAAACCCTCCCCTCCCTCTTCCTAAAAGGCTGTTGAAAAAGTCTCGGGCGGCGCCGTGCTGCGTTTCGACAGCGGCTCAAAATGCTCATGTACTCGTCTGTACACTGCGCTTTTTCGCCACATTCCGCCTTGCCGGGCCTCCACCGGAGACTTTTTCAACAGCCTGCTAATGCGGCCTTCTGTTTTTTCTATAATTTTTTAGGCGTTGAAGAAATGCGCCATATGTGAACCACAGCGTCGATGGAATATCCAGCATGTCCACAGCCTCATTAAGACTTAAAACACACGCCGGATCAAGTCACATACTGCTGCAGACCTGACGGCCCGCTTGGAGGTGATTACTTGCACGGCAGAATGGCATTTCTCTCGCAACATATCACAGCGTTCCAGGCCCTCGATTCTGAACTACTTTGCCCACATGTAGCGGTTCACATAAATTGCCAGGCCTGAATGCACTTAACTCGAGAACTGGCTCCCCCTCCTGCGGCCCCTACCTGGCAAACATTGAGCAAGTTCTCGGCAGTGCCTCAAACCTATTCGCACGTGGTTCCTCTCGGACGTCCAGTTCGACGCTTAGCCACTGCTGCTTGCAGCGGCGTTGATGCCCTATCTGACGCCCCCAGTCCAAATTGACTCCTGATCCACCCATCCAGTTGTTCCCGGTGAAAGAAAAGCCTCCGTCCGCCGAGCGATACAGGTCGAGGAACTTCTCCGCGATCAATCAGGTGATCAAGTGTGCGCAAAGAAATCCGGAGCAACACTGCTGCCTCCTGCCTGGTTATTAGTTCTGTTTCGTGCATAGTCATCTCCGTGTTCGATAGTGCTTTGACGACGTGTATAGTCACCGTGCAAATTCATTTGCAAAGGGCTGCACAAATTTCCTCGCGGACGCCCATGTGAGCGTCAGCGCAACAGGGCGCAACAGAACGAATGGCACGAAATTTTGGGACAATTTTGGGACAGTTGGGGACAATTCCTGCTACAATCCCTTGCGTGTTACTGCGTTTTGATGCGCTCTAACCAATTGATTTAATTTGTATTCTGATCGACAGGCGTTGTAGCGACTAAGTCCTTGGTCGGATTCACACGGCAGGGGTCAGTGGTTCGATCCCACTACCGCCCACCATCTGCAACAGACAAAAGGCCCGCCATTGGCGGGCCTTTTGCTTTGTGGAAACCCTATATTCAGCAAAGGTTTATCGCCCCTACCCAAGCACCGAATCTCAGGCCTCACGCCCCTTACGCAGGTCCGCACGGGCATGCGTTTGAATTACGCGACAACACGGCCAGTGCCCTCCAGTTATGTTTTAATATGCTTTTGGCAACCTTGATTCGGCCAACCGCAACACGAGGAGCCCCCCATGACATCCCGTACCGTTACCCTCACTGACAACGCCACTGGCAAGACTGTTGATCTGCCTGTCCATGAGGGACAACACGGGCCGGCGGCCATCGATATCCGCAGCCTGTACAAAGAGCTGGGCTATTTCACCTACGACCCCGGCTTCATGTCCACCGCCAGCTGCTCCAGCTCCATCACCTACATCGACGGTGATGAGGGTGTGCTCATGTACCGCGGCTATCCCATCGAGCAACTGGCCGAACACAGCAGCTATCTGGAGACCTGCCATCTGCTGTTCCACGGGGAGCTCCCCAACGCCGACGAATTGAGCAAGTTCACCCGCATCATCAAGGAGCATTCCATGCTCCACGAGGCGATCCGTCGCTTCTATGGCGGGTTCCGCCACGATGCCCACCCCATGGCCATCATGGTGGGTGTGGTGGGTGCCCTGTCAGCCTTCTATCACGACAACACCGACGTGCATAACCCGCGACACCGGGAAATCGCCGCCCATCGGTTGATCTCCAAGATGCCCACGATCGCCGCCTGGTCCTACAAGTACGCCAACGGACAGCCGTTCCAGTACCCGGACAATGATCTGGGGTACACGGATAACTTCCTCAAGATGATGTTCAGTGTGCCCACCGAGGAGTACACCCCCAACCCCATCTTCGTGCGCGCCCTGGACCTGATCCTGATCCTGCATGCGGATCATGAGCAGAACGCCTCCACCTCCACCGTGCGCCTGTCCGGCAGCTCCGAGGCCAACCCCTTCGCTGCGGTCTCTGCCGGCATCGCCTCCCTGTGGGGGCCGCTGCATGGCGGCGCCAACGAGAAGGTGATCGACATGCTGGAGGAGATCGCCAAGACCGGCGACGTGGGCGCCTACGTCAACCGAGCCAAGGACAAGGACGACCCCTTCCGACTTATGGGTTTCGGTCACCGGGTCTACAAGAACTACGACCCTCGCGCCACCATCATCCGCAAGATGTGCCACGAACTGCTCAACGAGCTGGGCGCCGAGAACCAGCCCCTGTTCGAGGTGGCCATGGAGCTGGAACGCATCGCCACCGAAGACGAGTACTTCGTGGAACGCAAGCTCTACCCCAACGTGGACTTCTACTCCGGCATCATCCTGCGTGCCATGGGCATCCCCCTGAACATGTTCACGGTGATCTTCGCCCTGGCCCGCACCGTGGGCTGGATCTCTCACTGGAACGAGATGATGAACGACCCCGAGTCCCGCATCGGCCGCCCGCGCCAACTCTACACAGGTAGTACCCCGAGGGAATACACCCCCATCGAAAAACGCTGAAACCCGCCCCAACGGGCATTATCCACACCTCAAAGGAGTGAAATGTTATGAGCATCGATCGTGTCGTCATGGCCTTCGCCGGCAGCGTCATCCTGCTTTCCCTGGTCCTCTCGCAGCTGCACCATGTCTACTGGCTGTTCCTGACCGCGTTTGTCGGTTTCAACCTGCTGCAATCCGCCTTCACCGGCTTCTGCCCCCTGGCCATCATCCTGAAGAAACTGGGCGTCGCCCCTGGCCAGGCCTTCGGCTGAGCCGGGTTGAACCAACGATCCGGGCCGCCCGGCCCGGGTCGTTAGGCCCGGATGGTCGCACTCGCAGGATCATCCCGATGCCCATGCCCCGACCGGGCTTGCAGACTCCCGATCAGCCAACCTCAAGGATCTCACCGTGAACGAAGCCGCCCCGTACAGCATCCACGCCCTGGAACTGGGACCCATGGAAAACTTCGTCTACCTGATCCATGACCACGCCACGGACACCGCCGCCGTGGTGGACCCCGCCTGGGACGTGCCCCAGGTCAACGCCCTGGCCGAGCGCCTGGGCGTGCGCATCACCGACATCCTGCTCACCCACAGCCACCACGATCACATCAACGGCATCGGCGATGTGATGGAACACCACGACGCGCGTCTCCACCTGCTCAAGCCCGAGGCACAGTTCTGGGGCCAGGAGCTGACCCGTCCCGAACTGCATCACGGCGGCGATCGCATCCAACTGGGTGAGACCGAAATCGACATCATGCATACCCCGGGACACACCCCCGGCTCCGCCTGCTACCGCATCGACAAGGACCTCATCACCGGCGACACCCTTTTCGTATTCGGCTGTGGCCGCTGCGATATGAAGGGCGGCGACCCGGAACAGATGTTCCAGACCCTCAAGCGTATGCGCGAGGAACTACCCGCCGAGACACAGATCCACCCGGGTCACAATTACGCGCAAAAACCAACCTCCACCCTGGAGGAGCAGACGCAGGCCAATCCCTTCATGTGCTTCACCGAGGTGGATCGCTTCGTTCACTATCGCATGCACGAACACGACCGCACCCGCCACACCCCCTATGGCCCCGTGCCCTGCCACCACGACCATCACAAGTCCTAGACTGCCTGACCAGCCAGGAAAGCTGGCATAATCAAAATCACGGGAACACATCGACGGGCGTCACAAAATGACCGTCGATCGCGCGACATTGCCCCGTGAAAATGCAGCATAATTAGTCCATGACCGGGGAATTACTGATGTCGTCAGGAGCACAGGGAGCCTGCTCAACGCGCGGGGAAGGGGTGCGCCGTCTGTCCGTCGCGCTCATCTGGCTGTGCCTCGCAATGCTGCCCGCCCTGGGTCAGGCCCAGGAATCCGGTGCCAGCGATGGCAGTCTCAAGTTCGGTCTGCTGCCCTTCGCAAGCCCTGTGGCTCTGTTCCAGCGCTTTGCGCCACTGCGTGATTACCTCAACGACCAGCTTCACACCCACGTCACCCTGCAAACCGATCGCGACTACCCGACCCACGTGCAGCGTATCGAATCCGGCGAATACGACCTGCTGCTCACCGCGCCCCACTTCGTGCCCATCGCCCTGGACACCGGACAGTACGAACTGCTGGCCGCCTACAAGGAAGATCTGGCCACGGTCTATCTGGTGGCGCTCAACGACCCGGCCCGCACGATCGCCGATCTGGCCGGACGCCGTATCGGCACACCGCCCCCGGAAGCGGTCGTGACACTGGTGGGCAAGGAACATCTGCGTCTGGCCGTAGGCCCCAGAGTCTCTGAGCCTGAATTCGTTACCTTCCCCAGCCACAACGCCGCCATCCACGCCATCGGCAGTGGTCTGGTGGATGCCGCCGCGGTGTCCATCAACGTGGCCCGGCTAGATATCAAGCAAGGCACCCCGGTGCGCATCCTGGCCCAAACCCGGCGTTTTCCCGGTGTCGGCATTCTGGCTCACAAGCGTATGCCCCAGGAGCTGCGGGATCGCCTCAAGGAGACCCTGATCGGCATGAGCGACCGGGAAGATGGCAGCGAGGTCCTAAACCAGATGACCTACCCCGGCTACAAGGCCACCGCTGCCGAGGATTTCGAGCTCTTCCGCGCCGTATTGCCCCAGGTGCGTGAACATCTCAACACCCACCGCCAGGGGCCCTGATCCATGCGTCTGCGATTCTCACTGCAGATCATCGTCGGGGCCGTGGCCATCCAGGTGGCCATGGTGGCCGCCCTGGTATGGAACACCACCCACCAGATCCAGAACACCCACGCGGAACTGCTGGCCCATTCCGTAGAGCAGCAGAGCCTGCTCATGACCAGCGCCCTGGTGCCCGGACTCGCCTACGGCGACCCCGCCATGCTGCAGGACGTACTGCGCCTGCTCTCCGGACAACCGGACCTGAGTTATGCCGTGGTCCTGGACCCGGGCAACCGTCAACTGGCGGTCCTGGGCGAACCACCCATCCCCCTGCCCCCCGCCACCGGCGAGGTCATGCACATCAATGGACAGATGCAGATCAGCCGCCGGATCGAGCTGGCCGGGCAGGATCTGGGTGTGCTGGGGGTGGGTTATTCCACATCCAGTGTGGATGCCCTGAGCGCGGCGCTGCGCCAGCGCAATGTCACCCTGGGCCTGGTGATGCTCGGCCTGTCCATCCTGGCCGCCGTGGCCTTCGGACTGGGAGTAACCCGCCGGCTCAAACACCTGGACACCGGCGCACGGGCCTTTCGCGCCGGACGGCTGGATCACCGCATCCCCACCATGGCCAACGACGAAATGGGCGACCTGGCGCGTACCCTCAACGCCCTGGCCATCGACCTGGACCACTCCCAGTCCACCCTGCGCGAACAAAACTTCAAGCTCAATCGCTCCGTGGAACGCATGGAGGCCCTGCTGCGGGGTGTGGACGCCATCCTCTGGGAGGCTGATCCGGTCACAGGACAATGGCGTTTCGTCAACGGCAATACCCAGGCAATCCTGGGCATCCCGAGTCGCCAACTGGCGGTGCCGGGTATGCGTCACACGCACATCCATCCCCAGGACCTTCCCCGCCTGCAGGAGGCCTACCAGCAGGCGACCCAGACCCCCAGCGCCGTGGAGTACCGCTTTCGCAACGCGCAATCCGCCTGGGTGTGGCTGCGGGACATCGTCTCTTCTGCAACCGATGGTGATGGCCGGCCGGTGCTGCGAGGCCTGACCCTGGATGTGTCTCGGCAGAAAGACGCCGCCCTGGCGCTGGAACGCAGCGAGTCACGCTACCGGGAAGTGATCGAACACGTCTCCGAGGTCATCTTTCGCACCGATGCCCAAGGCCGCTGGACCCTGCTCAATCCAGCCTGGCAGGAACTCACCGGTTACAGCATCGAGGAATCCCTGGGTCGGCCCGTGGCCGAGTTCATCGACCCCGATGATCGTCCCAGCATTGATGGTTTCACCGCCCCTTTGCTGGGCGGTGACAAACCGCTGGACCGTGAGGAAATCCGCTTTCGTACCCGAGACGGCGAGGTTCGCTGGGTCAGCATCTACGCCCGCAGCAGCCTGGATGAAAATCAACAGGTCGCCGCCACCTTCGGCACCCTCACCGACATCACCGAGCGCAAGCACGCGGAAGAGGAAATCCGCCGCCTGGCCTTCTACGACAGCCTCACGGAACTGCCCAACCGCAGCCTGCTCTACGATCGCCTGCACCAGTCCATGGCCATGGCGATGCGCAATCATCGCCATGGCGCCGTGCTGTTCCTGGACCTGGATAACTTCAAGGACATCAACGACACACTGGGACATGACGTGGGAGACGAACTCCTGCGCCTGGTTGCCTCGCGCATGCTCGCCACCATTCGCGAGGCCGACACCCTGGCCCGCCTGGGCGGGGACGAATTCGTCATCATCCTCAATGACCTGCACCCGGACAGCGAGCGGGCGGCCATCCAGGCGGAATCCCTCGGGCGAAAACTGATCGCGCTGCTTTCCGAGCGCTTTCGCCTGGAAGAACACGAACGTCACTGCACCCCCAGCATCGGCGCCACCCTGTTCGGTGAAACACAGACCAGCGTGGAGGAACTGCTCAAGCAGGCGGATCTCGCCATGTACCGGGCCAAGGATTCCGGGCGCAACACCCTGTGTTTCTTCGAACCCGGCATGCACCAGGTGGTCAAGGCGCGTGCCGCCCTGGAGGCCGATTTCCGCAAGGCCCTGCGAGAGGAGGCCCTGTTCCTGCACTACCAGCCCCATGTGGATGAAGCTGGCAACATCCTGGGCGCCGAGGCCCTGTTGCGCTGGGAGCATCCCGAGCGCGGCATGGTTCCGCCCATGGAATTCATTGCCGTAGCCGAGCAGACCGGTCTGATCCTCAAGGTCGGCCACTGGGTCCTGGAAAGCGCCTGCACCCAGCTGGCCCGTTGGACTACAGACCCGCGTTGCGCGGGGCTGAGTCTGGCGGTCAACGTCAGCGCCAAGCAGTTTCGCCACCCGGACTTCGTCCAGCAGGTGGCCGATGTGCTGCATCGCACCGGCGCACCGGCGCACCGCCTGACCCTGGAACTCACCGAGAGCCTGCTGCTGGAAGACACAGAGATCGTGATCGCCCGCATGAACGCCCTGCGGAAACTGGGTGTGGCCTTCGCACTGGATGACTTCGGCACTGGCTACTCATCCCTGGCCTATCTCAAGCGCCTGCCCCTTTCGGTGCTCAAGATCGATCAGTCCTTCGTGCGCGATATCCTGGTAGACCCCAACGATGCTGCCATCGCCGAGATGATCATCACCCTGTCCCGCACCCTGGGTCTGGAGGTCATCGCCGAAGGCGTGGAGACGGCCGAACAAAGGGATTTTCTTCGCAAACTGGGCTGTCGTCAGTTCCAGGGCTACCTGTTCGGCCGCCCGGCCCCCATGGGGGTTCTGGAACAACGCATTGACCAGGATCGTACAGGCACAGACAACTAGAACCACACACACAAAGGCCCGCCTTGAAAGGCGGGCCTTTGTGTGTGTGTGTAGCAAGGGGTATCAACCCATCATTGCCTTGCCATGAAACGCCAGATGTTCACCGATGAATGAGGCGATGAAGTGGTAGCTGTGGTCATAGCCCTCCTGCATGCGCAAGCTCAGCGGAATGTTGCGTGCGGCACAGGCAGCCTGGAGGTTCTGCGGAAACAACTGCTCATCCAGGAATTCATCGGCGGTGCCCTGGTCGATCATCGCCGGAGGCAGTGGCGCACCGGCGTTCACGAGACAGGTGGCATCAAAGCCCTCCCAGGCCTTTCGGTCATCACCCAAATAGGCGCCGAAGCAGCCTTCTCCCCACGGACTGATCACCGGATTGCAGATAGGTGAGAAGGCGGAAACCGAGGCATACATGCCGGGATTTTTCAGCGCACAGACTAGGGCCCCGTGCCCCCCCATGGAATGCCCGCTGATGGCACGCTTGCCGGGGATGACAGGAAAATTCGCCTCGATCAGCGCGGGCAGCTCGTCGGTGACGTAGTCGTACATGTGATAGTGCGTCGCCCATGGAGGCTGCGTGGCGTTGACGTAGAAGCCGGCGCCCTGACCCAGGTCGTAGCGCTCTGGAACGTCCGGCACACCCTCGCCCCGCGGGCTGGTATCGGGCATGACCAGGATCAGGCCCAGCTCGGCGCAGTAGCGCTGGGCACCCGCCTTCACCCGCACGTTGTCATCAGTGCAGGTGAGGCCTGACAGCCAGTAAACCACCGGGAGCTGCTGGCTTGCAGCCTGGGGTGGCAGGTAGACCGAGAAGGTCATGGTGCACTGGCATGCGGACGATTCATGTTCCCAGCGTTCGAGCCAGCCGCCGAACTCCTTGATGCGTTCAATCTGCTTCATGGTCGTCCTCAGAAAATGATGACAGAGCGAATGCTCTTGCCCTCGTGCATCAGGTCAAAGGCACGGTTGATGTCTTCCAGGGGCATGGTGTGGGTGACCAGGCTGTCCAGTTCGATCTTGCCCGCCATGTAGTTTTCCACGTAACCCGGCAACTGCGAACGCCCCTTCACACCACCGAAGGCCGTACCCTTCCAGGTACGTCCCACCACCAGGTTGAAGGGCCGCGTGCTGATCTCCTGGCCGGCACCGGCAACACCGATCACGGTGGAGACACCCCAGCCCATGTGCGTGCACTCCAGTGCATCGCGCATGACGTTCACATTGCCGATGCACTCAAACGAGTAGTCCACCCCGCCCTTGGTGAGATCGCGGATGTACTCCACCATGGACCCGTTCACCTCGCTGGGGTTGATGAAATCCGTGGCACCCAGGGCCCTGGCCATCTCGAATTTGTCCGGGTTCAGGTCAATGGCCAGGATACGGCTGGCCTTGGCCATCACCGCGCCCTGGATGCACGACAGGCCGATACCACCCAGGCCGAACACCGCCACGGTAGAGCCTGGCTCGACCTTGGCGGTGTTGAGCACTGCGCCGATACCCGTGGTGACGCCGCAGCCCAGCAGACAGACCTTGTCCAGGGGCGCTGCGGGATTGATCTTGGCCAGCGCGATCTCCGGCACCACGGTGTACTCAGAGAAGGTGGAGCAGCCCATGTAGTGGTAGATCGACTTGCCACCCTGGGAGAAGCGGCGGGTGCCGTCGGGCATGTAGCCGGTCCAGACCGTGTCGGCAATGGACTGACACAGGTTGGTCTTGGTCGAGGCGCAGTACTCGCAGTGGCCGCACTCGGGGATATAGAGCGGAATGACATGGTCGCCCGGCTTGAGGGTCTTTACCCCGGGCCCGCATTCAAGCACCACGCAACCACCTTCGTGCCCCAGGATGCAGGGGAAGACACCCTCAGGGTCATCCCCCGACAGGGTGAACGCATCCGTATGACACACACCGCTGGCGACCACCTGCAAAAGCACTTCGCCCTCTCGTGGCCCCTCGACATCGACCTCCTCGATGGACAGTGGCTTCTTGGCTTCCCAGGCGACGGCGGCACGTGCTTTCATGGACAGGTTCCTCGATGGATTAGTAATAGGAATACAGGCGTGGCCCGCAAGGACGGGGCCACGGTGAGCGGCCAGCGGTAAAATGCCGGACGCCGATAGGGCGCAGCGGTTCAAGACTCGTGGGACCTATAGTAGTGGATGACGCGCCAGGCTGCATGGGTGTGCCCCAGCATCAAACACGAACCATTATCAGGGCGGAGCGACAGGGTGGTGAGAAAAGCGCGGCACGGGCCAAGCTTGGTCCTCGCGCCGAATTGCTCGAACCAGCAATCTAGCGAGTGCTGCTACCACCATCAAGCAATCTCTTGACCAAATCGGGTCCATTAACAAGTTCAAGCCTATGAGGCAAAAAGGGCTTGATGAAGGGGTCTTCTATTATCTTAGGTGCAAAATTCGATGTAGTAGTAACAACCCCCTTTGACACGTTTGGATCCCCGACCATCACTCCCAGCAAGGCACGGATGTCATTGGCTTCTACGAGATGGCCAGGTTTGTACGCCTTCACTTGATCGATAATCCGCACTGACCAATACCCGTGTTTCACTGCAATCACGTCCCGACCATAGTCACCACTCCGTGGAGTCAAGATTACCTCGTCAAAACCTGCGCGATCGTAGGAGGCAGCGACGAGTTCTTCCCATTGAGTCGGACTCAACTGCATTAGTGAGCCAGGATCTGATTGAAGCAGCGTTTGAATACGCTCCCAGACAGGAATCAATGCGACGACCAAGCTGCCATAGGTACTCGTACCCTTTCGTTCGACAATTGCAGGGAGGACAATCTCAGGTTCGAGCGCTACGGACAAAAAACTAACAACGCGAGTCCGTTTCTTCACCATTGGTAATCTCACATGCTGAGAGACGAAGGTCCCCGTTCTTAATAACACACGAGCCAGCAGATACATCGCCACGCCATGTTTGGCCCTATTTGGATAAAAGTGCCTGAAACTATTAGATATTTCCACCCTGCCCAGACTGTGGGCTGTTTTGGTCACCCAGAATCTTGCTCCATGATCAGTTCAGGAGACCAGTTCATGACACCCACAATCTCACCCCGTCGGGACGGTGCCGTGCAGGCGCCATCAATTCGGTAGTCCTGCCGGATTAATCGGACCTGAGGTCCGAACCAAAGCCTCCGGACTTGCCAGACAAACAAAAAGGCCCCGTCCTGACCAGGACGGGGCCTTTTTGTTTGTCTGGCGCGCCCGGAAGGATTCGAACCTCCGACCACCTGGTTCGTAGCCAGGTACTCTATCCAACTGAGCTACGGGC